>ENA-OUUV01001530-OUUV01001530.1-human-gut-metagenome-genome-assembly--contig:-NODE-1530-length-10787-cov-3.844577_pt1 | contig 10787 bp, 12 predicted proteins | sample MGYA00237952_ERZ548838 | MGnify/ENA primary metagenome ERZ548838 (study PRJEB26490, sample SAMN05194705) | human gut metagenome | biome: terrestrial biome; feature: human-associated habitat; material... | reverse complement strand
TATTATTCCTGCGTATTCTTCAATAAGACTTTCCATTGAATGCCTCCCGCTCTAATTATTAATTCATGATCCAGCTTACAGATACATTGTAACTACAAGCATCATATCCACAGCCATCTTAAATGCCACGAAAAATGTAGGAAAATATTCCGAAAACCTCATCATGCTTGTACTGTCCATATATCGTGTAATTTCCGCCTTATCCGATAATTCATAATTTCTCCTGACTATATTATTAATTGTTGCTGACATACTATCCTGTTCAAGCTCCCCTATTGAATAAAGCATTCTTACTGCTGCCTGAATATCTGTAACACCAAATTCTTTAAGAAAGCCATAATACGGCATTACATCTGACGGATTATTCTCAATGTCACAAATAAACTTCTCCAATGGTTCTTTCATTATAACCGGACAGCAGTCATAAGTATCCTCTACAGCAGACAATAAAGGCTTGTTCTCAAGATTAACAGACAGTTCTCTTAACCATTCTGTAAATCCAAGATATAAATCATTTTTCACTCTTCTTTGGGCACCTTTTTTCTGTAAAAAAGGCGTGCTCAAAAGAACAATAATTATTGCCAGCATACATACTGCAGGCAGTTTCATATTAAATATAAACAACACTGCCATAGCGATTATTAATATCAGCCAGACTGGCAGAAGTTTAATTGTCAGCCTCCACACATCTGACTTAAACACAATATTATAATCATACGTTATCTGTTTATCTGTTCTGCTTTTACCAAGCCAGTCAAACCTGTAATGCTTCCTTGTGTATGTAAAAAACGACATGCATAATATTACAAAAACCACTGCTGCACTCTGATATGCAACAGAATCAGTAATACTGACCGTTTTATCTGAAAACATATTAAGCATATTACACATTATTGTTGTCAGCATAGCCAGTACCATGCTTATAATTATGCCTGCAGATATATCTCTTTTTATCTTTCGGATTTCTTCCTGATACCTGTACACATTATTAACCCATCTGTCAAAGTCCTCAAGAAGCACCTCCATAGCACCGGCATATCTTCCACCCTTTTCTTCAACGCTTATAATAAACTTATGAAGAGTTCTTATTCTTGCATATCCATATTCTTCTTCAATAATCTTTAGTGCATCATTATACACTTTGTCTCCCATTCCATATTGAAGTTCATCTAACGCCCTTCCTATACACTGCTTAAGGCTTCCACTGCTTATCTCATATACATCCTTTAACGCCTGATTAATCTTTGGTGTTCTCATAAACGAATATGAAATCTGATGAAGATATATATCAACATCAGAAAATCTTGCAGCGTCATATCGTTCCTTAAAATACCCTCGTACAAGTCCTGGTATCAAAAGTAATGCCATAACCATGACCAGCAATGACAGTATATAATTAATCCGGTACAACATACACGCTCCAAATACCGCACCTCCTGCCATTATTGTAGTGATAACAAATCTCTTTACCGACATCACACCATTAACATCAGATATATCCTTTATAATCTGATTAACCGATAAATACTTTAATACTCTTCTCAATCATGCCTCCATACATACGGATTGTCTATTCCAAATCTTACAAATTTATCTTTAATATCTTCTGGAATATGAGTATCCTTAAATTCCCCGTCTTCATATATAACAGTACAGCTGTTACTGCCATTATTCCTGCTAAGAAACCCAACCTGCCTTATCTTTCTTTTTTCAAATCTGTCACAATCCACCAATACCACCAGATCTATATACTTATATATACTGTTAATAAATCTTTCCGAAGATTCACCCTTTCCAAGCATTGAATACATTCTGTCTGGCATATCCCTTATATCGTCCAGATGCATTGTTGTCATACAATATGCACCTGTCGAAAGGCTGTTAAGCAGTTCCATAACCTCCGGTCCCCTTGACTCTGATAACAACACCCAGTCAATATTATGTCTAAGCCCTGCTTTAATAATGTCCTGATACGATACTTTGGAATCAACAAAAAATTCAACACATTTGCTGTGAGGATTAATCTGACGGTAATGAATTTCCTGATTGTCCTCATATACTCCAACCTTTTCTTCTGCCGGAATAAATGTTGCAAGATACTTGAGAAGCTCTGTCTTTCCTGCATGCGGCTGTCCACCTATAACTGTTGACAAATGTGCAGTTACACAATTCTCAAGTAATGTGATAATGCTCTCTGGTGCATAGTCAGACTGAATCAGATCAGCATGTCCGAAACGAAGCTTTCCCGGTATTTTTCTTATAGCCATGCTTTTCTTTCCACAACGCGATTCATGCCATATTGAAATTCTCAGGGTTTCGGTGTTCGCTTCCAATATCGGGTGTACCCTGTTAAAAGGTACCCCCATAATATTAGCAAGTCTTATTGACAGATTATCCATATATCTATCACTTAGTTCTTTCATGGCAATATAGCATCCTCTTCCCAACTGGGTTATCCACAGATTGTGTCCATCCCACTCAATATCTGTAACAGATTCATCTGATATCTCATCCTGAATTTCTGAAAAAAGATCATCCTTATTGTTATCTATCAGTTGCTGAAGCTGTTCTTTCTCCATATATTCTCCTATCCTGTACTACTCCGGTTTACTTGCATCTATTGCATCATATATATGTTCTTTATACGATATGTCGCTTACTGCCTCCTTGGTTCTGTCTGTAACAATAGTAACAACCGCTGCTGTAAGCAGTACTGCAGCAAGCACTCCCGCAAGTGCTATAACTACTTTTCCATAATGTTCAATAATATCATGCATATACTTATCCTCCTCTAGATACGTTTTATTTAAAAAGCACTTTTTATATTATAGATAATATCATGTATAATAATATTTGTAAAGATATAAAATATATTTATTTTAAAAAAAGGCTTTTGCACCATATTTCAGGTACAAAAGCCTTTTTAAAATATTATTTTATGTTAAGTGTAATTGTGTCATCACCGCTTGTCAGTGTCAGCACATCTTTTTTCAATGTGTAAGTAAATTCTGTTGTATCATCTGTTCCAAGATATGTAACAGTTATGCTTAGCTTTCCATCCTTAGCCTCGTATGATGAAATATTAACATTGATACCGCCAATCTGCTGTGTTCCTGTTCCATCTGCATTGAAGGTATATGTATAATCATCACCTTCCCATGTTCCTACAACTGAATCTTTCTTTCCACATCCGGCAAATACTCCCACAACAAGTACAAGTACCGCAATTACCCCTATTCTTCTTACTGCTCTGCTCATAATTCTCCTTTATACATTAATTGTTTTAACAGCTTCTACAACTTTGGTAAACTCCATTCCATGAGAAGCCTTTATAAGTATATTATCACCTGTTTGCAGAATATGTCCAATACATTTTAACATATCATCTCTTGTTTCAAAATCATGTACTTCACAACCATGTGCATTGTAATTAGTATCAATATATGCTCTTGTTCCTGCCGCAATCTGTGCAGCAAGGTCACCTGCTGTTATAAGTACATCAATATCCTTAGTTCCAAGATACATCCCAACATCGTAATGCATCTGTTTCTCGTTCTCACCAAGCTCAAACATACTTCCAAGAATAGCAACTTTTCTTCCAATAGCAGTGTCAAGAACATCAAGAGATGCTTTCATTGAAACCGGATTGGCATTGTAGCAGTCATCTATTATTGTGAAGCCATTTTCCTTAATAATATTGTTTCTTCCTGCAATTGTCTTTAAATTTCTTACACCACGCTCAATTTCAAGAGATGAAAGACCAAGCACAGAACCAACAAGTGCAGCAGCCATCGCATTATATACCATATGATGTCCGGGTACCGGTACTGTCATGTCAAACGTTGAATATTTATCTGCTGTATCAAGGCCATGAATTGTAAAGCTAGTTCCATCAAGTCCAAGACTCTTTATATTATCTGCATATACCCCGTCTTTGTTGCTTATTCCAAACACAAGAGGACGCTTGCCGTGTACCTGGCTGATTGTTGATAATTTGTCATCATCTCCGTTAAGAATAACGATTCCATCCGGATTCATATGATTAAATATCTCTGTCTTAGCCTTAAGAATTCCATCTCTTGTTCCAAGATTCTCAAGATGGCAAAGACCGATATTAGTAATAACACATATGTCAGGCTGTGCAATCTTAGATAATCTGTCCATCTCACCAAAATCACTGATTCCCATCTCAAGAACAGCAACTTCATCATCTTCTGTCAGTCTGAAAACAGTAAGTGGAAGCCCAATCTCATTATTGAAATTACCAAGTGTCTTTAACACCCTGTATTTTTCAGATAAAACAGAGCTTATTGTTTCCTTAGTACTTGTTTTGCCAACACTTCCTGTGATTCCTACAACCTTGACATCCAGATTATTTCTGTAAAGAAGTGCAAGATCCTTTAATGCCTGAAGACTTGATTCAACCTGAATATATGAATGTTCTTCATCTGGCAGCTCCTTTTCAGAAATAACGCATGCAGCGCCCTTCTCAAAGCACTGTCCTATAAAATCATGTCCATCACTTCTTTCACCTTTAATGGCAATAAAAAGCCCGCCCTCAGCTACCTTTCTGCTGTCAATCGTAATGGCAGTAATCTCTTTGTCATAATCTTCTCCATTGCCATGATATATGCCGTTAACAGCTTGTGTCATGGCTCTTAAGGTCATTCCCTTCATAACACAATATCCTCAATTCTTTTCTTAGGCACATGATGTACCTGATTCTCATCTCTGTAATACTTGATATCTCCGTCCGCAGGAATATCCTCAAGCACCACTTCTTCTTTAGGATAGCCAAATGCAATGACATACACAATCTTTAATTCAGACGGTATATTTAGCTGTGTCTTTAACTCATCTCTTTTAACATTGCCAAAAAAGCATCCGCCAAATCCGGCTTCTGTAGCTGCAAGAAGCATTGTCTGTCCGACAATTCCCGCATCAACTTCATCATTGACATTTGCAGGACTGGTTATAACAATATATCCTGTCGGCTTCTCACCTTCAGATGGACCATCCCAGTCCTTTAAATATCCTGCAAACCCTAATAGTCTGAAAACTTTCTCATTCTCTTCCTCATCACACACAATTCTATACTTAAATGGCTGTCTGTTAGCTGCTGACGGAGTAAGTCTTGCAGTCTCAACAAGCTCCATAAGCTGCTGCCTTGTCAGCTTCTTTTCCTGATAAAATCTTCTGTATGATCTGTTTTTCTTAACAAGTTCCTTAATCATAACTTAACTAACCTCGTTTTATAAAAATGCATTATTATACATTTACATTTCTTCTATTCATACTTTGCAAGAGATATCTCGATAATCTTCTCTGTAAGTTCATCATACGATATACCTACTGCTGCTGCCTCCTGAGGAATAAGGCTTGTGTCAGTCATTCCCGGAAGTGTGTTAATCTCTAGACAGAATATATTATTATTCTTGTCAAGGAGCTCATCAACTCTTGCGTATGTTGTAACGCCTGCTGCCTGACAGCATTTTTCTGCCCAGAACTGCATCTGGCTTGCAATATCTTCCGGAATATTAGCAGGACATGTCTCTTTTGTAGAGCCAGCTTTATACTTATTCTTGTAATCATAAAAGCCTTCAAGCGGTTCAATCTCAATTACAGGAAGTGCCTTTCCGTCAAGCACTGCAACTGAGAATTCCCTTCCATCAACAAATTCTTCAACAAGTACAGTATCCTCATAAGAAAATGCTTCATTGAGGGCCTCTTCAAACTCTTTCTCGTTATGTGCTATCGAAACACCAACACTTGAACCACCACAACAAGGCTTTACAACACATGGAAATGGAACATACTCAATCTTGTGTCCCTTATGTAATGTAACACCCTTAGGCATAGGGATTCCCTCTGGTACAAGAACCTTCTTTGCAAGTTCCTTACTCATTGATATAGCACTGCTTAAATAATCTGTACCTGTATATCTGATTCCAAGCAGATCAAATGTAGCCTGAACTTTACCGTCCTCACCATTGCTTCCATGAAGTCCCATAAATACCATATCTGCTTCTTTACACAATTCTAATACATTACGTCCGAAAAAGCTTTCTCTTGCCTCTGTTCTTCTCTTAACCTCTGCCGGAATGTCCGCTGTTTTCTTCTTTAAATTGTCAGACAGTTTTCCCAAATCATTCTTTTCTGTAAAAAATGTCTTAACCTCACTGTCATCAACACCTAAGAAGATATCAAGCATATTTGCTTCATGTCCGTTTCTTCTAAGACTCTCGCATACTCTGTATCCTGTGACTAATGAAACGTCTCTTTCTGTACTTGTTCCACCTGCTAAAACTACTATTCTCATAATTTCTCCTTTATCCCTGAACTTTTCCACAATATCCACATAGTTATTCACATTTTTCGTCAATTGTAAATTTTTTGTAAAATTGTCAGATAATTGTAATATATTTATATAATCCACATATTCTTATGCAGAATCTGTGCGAATTATTACGGTCTTAAATGGCTTCCTTCATACTTTGTATGTGCCTGTAAAACCTTTCTTAAAGAATCAATTCTTCCAGAAAGTTCACCTTCCGGAACAACTATCTCCAGTGATTCAGCCATAATATCTATCATTGGATTTGTGAATCTGCTCTTGTATCTTATAAGGACATCAAGCTTTTCCTCATATCCTCTCGCATCTAAAAACTTATCCAGGACGCTGTCCCCTGCAGCAACCTGCTGCTCTGACTGTGCCAGTGAGTTATCCACACTGTCCTCTTTTAATGTGTATGCTTCATCAATATTATTATCCGAATTAACTCTTACTGTCTGTGAATTGTCAGATATCTCCTGCATATTCAACGGATTCACCTGCTCAAATCTATACTTTTGTGCTACATCCGGATATTTTATATGGTCCACTTCGCTCATGAACATATCATATGGTCTTACATACACAGCATATTCACCATACATAGCCTGATATACCACCATTTTCTCTTTGGTTTCTGAATGATATGCAACACACTTTACCTGGTAAAGCTTATTCTTAAAATGCTTATAAAATCCGCCTGGTACTAACTGTCTTTCCATCAGTAAACCTCCCTCCAAAAATATACTGTTATTTTATCGCACAATGCTGTCTCTTACAACATCTTTTAAACACTTTGCCAAATGTTTTACACTTTAATAAGTTGTCTGAGTATGGTAGAATTATATTTATATTTTATAAGAGGAGCTTACTATGAAACAGATAGATTTACATGTTCATTCCACATGCTCTGACGGAACTGATTCTCCTGCTGTTCTGGTTGATAAGGCAGTCGATAAGAGACTTGCTGCATTTGCTCTTACTGACCATGACACTACCAGGGGAGTTAAGGAAGCTCTTTTAGCATGTGAAAATGTTAATAACAAAGGCCACGAACTTGAAGTTATTCCCGGAGTTGAGATAAGTACTAATTTTGATAATACGGAGATACATGTTGTCGGGCTTTTTGTAAATTATAACGACAATGAATTCAATTCATTCCTTAATAATCAGTTAAGTTCAAGAGATGAAAGAAATAAGCAGGTATGTGAACGCTTCCAGAATATAGGAATTAATATTACATATGAAGATATGCTAAAGACTTATGGCGATGCGGTAATTACAAGAGCACATTTTGCAGACAGACTTGTTGCAATTGGAGCTGTTGGCGATAGGAATGAAGCATTTGACAGATATTTAGGTCAGGGAAAGCCTTGTTTTGTGCCAAGAGCCAAAGTTGACCCTGCAGAAGCTATTGAGCGTATTCACCAAGCCGGCGGTATTGCAATCTTAGCTCACCCGGTTCTATATCATCTTGGCAATGCCCAGATGAACAAATTGCTTGACCATATGTGCTCTGCCGGACTTGATGGAATTGAAGCCATATATTCAACCTACAAGATGGGTGATGAATTATCAATCAGACGGATTGCTTCTGAAAGAAATCTGCTGATATCCGGCGGTTCTGATTATCATGGTAAGAATAAACCACATATCCAGCTTGGAACCGGCATGGGACATTTATTCGTTCCTTATGAACTGCTTGATAAGATGAAAGATTCCATGCCAATCACCAACACACAGAAGGAGACTTACGATGAATAATAAAATTCAAAAAACTATACAGCTCTTTTTAACTTTCATAAAAATAGGTGCATTTACTTTTGGAGGCGGTTATGCTATGTTACCACTGATTCAAAAAGAAATTGTTGAGAAGAAGCATTGGATAACTGATAATGATATTCTTGAAATAGTGGCTATCTCCGAGTCAACTCCCGGACCAATTGCAATTAATGCAGCTACTTTTGTTGGCTTTCGTATCTGTGGTTTTGGGGGTGCACTATTTGCAACACTTGGAGTTGTGATACCATCCTACCTGATTATTCTTATTATATCTTTTGTACTTAAAGAATTCCAAAGCATAAAAATCATACAATATGCCTTTAATGGTATCAGAGCGGGTGTACTTGCTCTGATTATCAAAGCTCTCTGGTCAATGTATATTCAATGTCCTAAGAATATTATTTCTTATATAATTATGGCATGTTCTTTTATTTTTACTGCCTTACTTAATGTAAATGTGCTTATTGTAATTATCAGCTGTGCAATATTGGGCTTAGTAACATATATTGCAACATCCAGGAGGAAATGTTAATGATTTATCTTGAGCTTTTTTATATTTTTTTAAAAATCGGTGCATTTACCTTTGGCGGTGGTTATGCTATGTTACCATTGATTCAGGATGAAGTTATTGCTCATAATTGGATAGATTCACAATCACTGATTGATTTTATAGCAGTTAGTGAAAGTACACCCGGACCATTTGCTGTAAATATAGCAACATATGTAGGGGCAGAGGTTGGCGGTATTTTCGGTTCTTTTTGTGCAACTCTCGGAGTGATACTCCCATCCTTTATTATCATTCTTATTGTTGCAAAATGTTTTATTCAATTTCAAAAAAGTATAGTCATAAAGGGATGTATGTCAGGATTAAAACCTGCTGTAGTTGGTTTGATTGGTTCTGCTGTAATTTCGATGAGTTCAACCGTTTTCATACCAGATGGGTTTAATACTACTGTTTTTACTGATATTTGTTTTTATACAACATTAATTATATTTCTGATATCCGTAGTTTTAGCATTCAAAAAAATAAACCCAATTTTAATTATATGCTTATCCGCAATACTCGGAATAGTTTGCGGATACATATAATTAATTATAACAAAACATCATAAAAGACTCAGATTAACAGTCCTGGATAGTTTAAATTAATGCCTGTATCATTTTTCATCCACAACCTGAAAGATAAAGAACTTCAAGTGTTATTTGAACAAATGCTTGATTTTACTGGGTTTTCCGGCACTCGATTTCTTAACTTACCACTCGCTTACCACTCATTTTTTCGCTACATAAAATTCGCTATTCGTTCCATCTCATCCGTCAGCGTACTTTCTCGTACATGGCAATACAGATCCATCGTCATCTGCAAAGAATTGTGACCTAATATTTTCTGCAATGTCTTAGGTTCCATTCCGTTTTCGATGCAATTCGTTGCAAAGGTATGACGCAATCCATGAGGTGTCAGATGTTCAAAAAACTGATCTGGATTCTCTCTGTTAATCCGGGCAACAATATAATTGATTGAATCTTTGACATTCGCCGCATTGATAGGATTATTTGTCTTAGACGTAAATACCAGATTTTCAAATCCTTCCCTGGGCGAAAAACGAGTAGCAATATCTTTCCTGTAGGTCTGTTGATACACAAGTACATCATATACTTTCTTAATCATTGGAATCTTGCGAAATCCTGCCTGTGTCTTAGGCTGATGAAACTCATACTGTGCATTGTGTCCATCCCCCGGCAGATAGGAAAGGGTCTGTTTGACTGTGATAACACGATTATCAAAATCAATGCAATCCCATGTTAATCCAAGGATTTCACCAATACGCATCCCTGTCCCAAGTGCCACTACAAAAATCGGATACATCATCCCACCTTGGGAGTTCTCCAGAAGAATCTCCATCTCTTCTCTTGATAAGATACGCTTTTCTGATTTCACTTTTCCATCAATGATAGGATTGATACCTATTGCCGGATTTTTAAGCAGAAGATCAGCTTCTACGGCGCGATTCAGAATATCCACAAGCAAAGCCTTACAGTCACTTCTTGATTTATCCGAACCCAATTCATTGAAAGCATCCTGTAACACGATCAGATTAAGGCTTGTCAGTTTTCTCCATCCAAGACTTTCTCTTAACCGATTATATTGTATCTCATAAGTTCTTTTGGTAGTGGTACGGCAATGCTTCTTACATACAGTGAGCCACTTATCATACCATTCATCCAACGTCATTTTTGTATCTATGACATTGATCTGCTTCTCATTCTCAAAAATTTTCTCTCTCTGTTTTCTTCCCACCTCTGTGATTGTTTTGCCATACACGCTTCTCTGTTTTCCAAAGCGATCAATATATCTCGCTTCGTAAGTGCCATTTGCTCTCTGATAGATGGCATTTCCCAGTTCTTTTCCTTTATTTGTCTTTCCCACTTGTTTTCCTCCAATAAAAAAACTCATGGGAAAAACGTGTATGTTCTATCTCCATAAGTTTAACGCATTTGCTATTCTTTTTCCATGCCTTTTCAGATAATATTTTCAGGCAACAAGCTGCTTTAACAGCCACTGATCCACTTTCCCCCTGTGAGCGTACAGCCGATTTCCTATCCTCACAGTAAAACCATTCCCCAGATCATGAAGCAATTCCCGGGCTTTTGTCTCTCCAATGCCCAGATAATC
>ENA-OUUV01001507-OUUV01001507.1-human-gut-metagenome-genome-assembly--contig:-NODE-1507-length-10951-cov-5.137023_pt1 | contig 10951 bp, 8 predicted proteins | sample MGYA00237952_ERZ548838 | MGnify/ENA primary metagenome ERZ548838 (study PRJEB26490, sample SAMN05194705) | human gut metagenome | biome: terrestrial biome; feature: human-associated habitat; material... | reverse complement strand
AATTCCCATTTCCTATGGCCAAAAAATCATTGGTTGTGTATATTGTTTCTACAGTGCTTATGGGGTTATTTCTGTTTTTTGTCAGAGGCGATATGGCTGGAAAATGTGCGGCATGTATTGTTTGTCCGATGATCATTGTATATTTAATCTATGCGTATTGTAAGGAAAGCAAAGCAGATAGGAAAGCTCATGAGACGAAAGCACAATATATAAATGGCAGCTATTTTGAAAGTCCTGACTGGCATGAAAAATATATAGCCTATCTTAATGAGCATCCTTTTGAGAAACCTAAATACCAAAGCATGAAACTGGATTTATTAAAAAGATTTCAAAGACGGGAATATCTTGTCAAAATGATACTGCCATTGTTCCTAATATTTTGTACCTTGTGTCTTATTCCTTTAGGGCATTATTATATGGTTATCATAGGACTTTGCCTGTTCGGATTCTTATTTGGGTCAGAGTTTTCACTGTATATAGGAATGCCGGTACGGAAGTGGTTGAAGGGCGATATTGATTATGAAGAGCTTGAAACATCATATTTAAAAAGTCAAATGCTTTTCTATAAAACAAATGCATTAGCATTTGGAACTACACATTTACATGGATTTACAGAGAAAAAAATATATGCTATAGATTATCGGTTGGTGGAAGGAATATCAAGAGAAATAGTACGTCTTAAGAAGTATGAGGATGGAATTTATAATACGGAGGAGTATCTGCATTTTGCAGTTATTCATGTCAGACTGCCAAGATGCGGAAACATTTGCGATGTTAAGATCGAACTAAATGAGTTTCAAGTTCAAATGGCAATCGATAAGTTATCCACTTACAAAATTGGTGAAGATTTGATAGGAAATCTTTCTGTAAACGAGCATAAAGAAAATGAATAATTCAGGAAAAAACTAATCCCTATTATTGTGAAATTAAGCTGTTTATGATATAATATCCGAAAATTCGGACAAAAGGATATTACACTATGAATATATATGAAAAAATCTTTGCACGACTTGAAGAATTACATATGAGCCAGATCGAATTATCACGAAGAACCGGAATTGCAACCAGCACAATCAGTGATTGGCGAAAGAAAAAGATAAATCCACAGGCTGATAAATTAGTTACTATTTGTAAGGCACTTGACATGTCACTTGTGGATTTGCTTTGTGATGAGGAAGAAACAGAGCAACCCATTCAGACAGATTATTTACTTGATAAAAAGCATATAATCGAAGTATTTACGCCATCTGACATTGAAACAAAAAGAAGATTATTAAGATACTTTGAGTTAGTAGAAATATGCAAACAAATCAATGAAAATAATGCATCGAAGAAAAACAAGAGAAATGTATCAGTTATTCAAGATATTGATGGGAACAATATTGTTGTAATTAATGATATTGTTTTTAAAGGAAAACGTTCAGTGAATTGGAAAAATGTAAGAGAATATCTTAAGAAGTACGTTGGAGATTTTTATACCATAGCCTCTACAGGTGACATAGTATATATAGGATCAGATTTACCGAATGAATATATTGGTTCAAAATATACACATAGTATAAAGGGAACAAATGCTAAGGCCAAAGCCAATGCAACACAAGGAATTCCTGAATTGATAGAGATTGCAGTTGGGAAGCATTTTCGAAAAAATAATGAAGAAAAACACTGGAGAAATGCAAAATTTGGGTGGTATCGATATGATTCACGTTTTGCGTTGCCAGTATATGATGAAGCAGGGGAAATAGAGAGGTACAATGTATTTCATACATCCTTGATTGTCAGACATTCGGAAGATAAAAAATTATATCTCTATGATATTTTAGATATAAAAAAAGAAACGAGCAACCCGATTGAGCCATAAGGCTGTACACGACAAAAACCCATTTCTTTATGAAGTGATGATACTATATGAAATGCTATTTGTCAATCCGAATATTCAAATGAACCACAGGAGATACAACAATGTTATACATCATGCGACATGGAAAAACAGACTGGAATGCCATGCGAAAACTACAGGGACGGACAGACATTCCATTAAATGAAGAAGGACGGCAGATGGCGGAGCATGCCAGAACAGAATATGCCGATATCCATTTTGATATCTGCTACTGCTCTCCCCTTATCCGCGCAAAGGAAACAGCCGAGATCGTATTAAAAGGGCGGAACATTCCGATCATAACGGATGACCGGTTAAAAGAAATGAGCTTTGGCAGCTATGAAGGAACTGCAAACTGCGTGGCTACTCCCGGCTGTCCAATAAAAGATCTCTTTCTTGATCCGGCAAACTATAAAGTTCCAAAGGATGGCGGCGAAAGCTTTGAACAGTTATTTGCGAGAACAGGAGAATTCCTGAAAGAGGTTGTAAAACCACAATTAGACGAAGGAAAAGATGTCCTGATCGTCGGACATGGAGCCATGAATTCCAGTATCATCTGTCAAGTAAAGGGAATCCCGCTGTCAGAATTCTGGAGTGCAGGAATCGAGAACTGCAAACTGAAACGCATACTATAAATAATATTCAGGAATCAAAACATACAAACACACACATTTCGTTGAATAACAAATGAGGAGACATTCGAAAATGAAAACCTACAACTTCTACGGATGGGAACAGGCAACTGTTCCCGCCACAACAGACAAGTATAAAGGAATCCATACACCACAGGATCTGTATGACAGGTTATCTGATATCTGGTGTGCCGACACCTGCGCACCAAGACTGCGTGACGGCTGGACACCGGAGAATAAAACCTTGGGGCAGTGCTCTATCACAGCATTTCTAGTTCAGGACATCTTTGGCGGCAAGGTATATGGCATCCTGCGTCCCGGCGGAAACTATCATTGCTATAACGATGTTGATGGCCATATATTTGACCTGACAAGCGAACAGTTTGGTGATGAAGTTCTTTCTTATGAGAATAATCCGGAACAGTTCCGGGAGGTACATTTTGCAAAGGAAGAAAAATACCGGAGATATGAATATCTGAAACAGCAGTTGGAACGCTCGCTTGACGATTCCCGTGAAACCAAGTATGCTAAAGAAACAAACATACCACAGAAAGGAACCCGGACTATGATAGGTTTAATCGTTGCTCGTTCAAAAAATAATGTAATAGGAAAAAATGGACAGATCCCATGGCGGATCAAAGGAGAACAGAAACAGTTTAAAGAACTGACAACAGGGAATACTGTGGTTATGGGACGTAAGTCATATGAAGAGATCGGACATCCTCTCCCGAACCGAATGAACATCGTTGTGTCAAATACTGCCAATTACTCCGGTGAAAACCTGCTTACCGTTCATTCCTTACAGGAAGCTCTTGATGCTGTAAAAGAGGGAAATGTCTATATCTCCGGAGGATATGGTCTGTTTAAAGAGGCACTTCCACTGGTTGATACGATGTATATCACAGAAGTTGATACCGTTGTTGAAGACGGAGATGTCTTCTTCCCTGAATTCAACGCAGATGAATTCGATATTACAACCGGCGAATCCGGCGGTGCCGACATTACATTTACCCGTATGACCTACACCCGTAAAAAACTGTAAACAAGGATAACTCACATGAATACACAGACAACTAACGAAAATCCTCTCGGCACTCAACCCGTAAAAAAATTATTAATGCAATTTGCCATTCCAAGTATAGTAGCCATGCTGGTCAGCTCTCTTTATAACATTGTTGACCAGTTTTTCATTGGGCGAAATGTCGGCGAACTTGGAAATGCTGCAACCAATATTTCATTTCCACTTTCCATATCCTGTATCGCGATCGCTTTGCTGTTCGGCATCGGCGGTGCATCTGCTTTTAATCTGGCTATGGGAAAAGGAGAAAAGGAAAAAGCAGTTTATTATATCGGCAATTCCGCTGTCATGCTCTTTGGCTGTGGTGTAATTTTAACCACGATCACCCTGCTGTTCTTAGAGCCTCTGCTCCGTTTCTTTGGATCTCCCGACAATGTACTTTCCTATGCAAAAACTTACACAGGCATTGTTGCGATTGGATTTCCTTTTCTGATCCTCACGACCGGAAGCGGTCATCTGATCCGGGCAGATGGCAGACCAAAGATCAGCATGATCTGTAACCTTACCGGAGCCGTGATCAACACGATCTTAGATGCTCTGTTTGTATCCGTTCTTCAGATGGGTATGGCAGGCGCAGCCATCGCAACCGTTATCGGTCAGGTAATATCCGCCGGTCTTGTCATCTGGTTTTTATCCCACTGTAAGACTGTAACGATAAGAAAAGAACATCTCCGCATCAGTAGACCGATCATAGCGAGAGTCACATCCCTTGGTACTGCTCCTTGCAGCAATCAGCTTGCCATGATGATCGTACAGATCATTATGAACAAATCTCTCAAATACTATGGCTCCCTTTCCATCTATGGCGAAGCAATCCCTATCGCCTGTGCTGGAATTATCACAAAAGTAAATCAGGTATTTCTATCTCTGATTATCGGTATATCACAAGGCTTACAGCCAATTACCAGCTATAACTACGGTGCAGGAAAATACAAACGGGTAAAGTCTGCCTATCTGTTCGCCTCTACCTGTGGATTTGTGATCGCGTTCATTGCGTTTCTATTATTCCAGTTTGTGCCAAGACAGATCATATCCATTTTCGGAAATGGCTCCGAAAGCTACTTCCAGTTTTCGATCAGCTATTTTCGTATTTTTCTGTTCTTTACGTTTATAAACTTTATGCAGCCGATCACGTCGAACTTCTTTACATCGATCGGCAAACCGAAAAAAGGAACATTCCTGTCATTAACCAGACAGATCCTGTTCCTTCTACCATTATTGATTATTCTGCCGCTTTTTATGGGTATTGATGGCATTATGTATTCCGGCCCGATCGCCGATGGACTTGCCGGAGCGGTCGCCATCTTCATGGTCTTTAACGAGTTTCACACCAAACCTTTCCGCTAAAAAGATTAAACCGCCTTCAGCCCTTTATTTATCAGGGTTGGAGACGGTTTTTATCAACACATTTTGTCCTATAGCTCTCAAAGTAAACTCGCCTGTGTGAACAATGTCTGTGGATATCATCATATTAAAAAGACATCAATGAAGTTTTCGTAGTAAAGTTCGCACTAGCTGTCAGCACCAAGCCCATGTCTGAACCCGTTAGGGTGAGTTTGGGCGACTGCTGACAAATAGGCGTGCGAACGGAACAGAAAACGCAATGGTCTTTATATATGATGATATCACCAGACACCGTTCACACAGGCAAGTTCACTTTTTTACTCACACATCGGGAAACGGACAATAAAACGGGTGCCGATCTCCGGGCGGGATACGACCTGGATCGTGCCGGAGTGAGCATCGACGATCCATTTGGCTATGGAAAGTCCCAGACCGGAACCACCGGTCTCGCCGTTTCTCGCCTCGTCCGACCGATAAAACCGTTCAAAGATATGAACGACATCCGACGATTCCATTCCGATACCTTCATCCTGGATCATATAACTGACATAACCGGATTCCAGCATAACTCCTAATGTAATATCTGCACCATCTGAGGAATATTTTGCCGCATTCTGTACAAAGATCCGAATAGACTGCTTGATCATGGCTATATCCCCCGTCATATATGCAGGATCTGTTCCACGGAACAGATAGCGGTGTTTCTCATCGATCATCTGGGATTCCTCCCATACCTCACTGACCATCTGATTCAGATCCAGTTTCACTTTATTCAGGGTATTTCTTCCGCTGTCACCCCGCGCAAGGAACAGAAGCTGCTCCACCAGTTCTTTCATGTGCTGAGACTCATTCTTAAGGGCTTCAATGGATTCTGTCAGAACCTTTTCATCCTCTTTTCCCCATCGATCCAGCATATTCACATATCCCTGGATCACGGCAATAGGCGTCCGAAGCTCATGTGACGCATCCGATACAAATCGCACCTGCCGCCTTTCATTTTCCTTCATATTCCGAAGCAGGTTATTCAATGCGATCTCGATACTTTTCAGTTCCTTGTCACCGGTATGGATTCCCTGTTCGGCATCATCCGGAGAAATATGTGATATCGCCTGTTCCAAGTGATCCATCTGATTCCGGTCAAGCGTCTTTGCAAACTTCTTATCGGAATGTTTCTTCTGATCCTCCATACCATTTTGCTCAAATGACATCTTACTGATCTGTTCTGCTTTTACCGCCAGATCATTTAACGGCTTCAGCTTTCTTCTGACAACAGAAGTCCGGAATAACGCAAAGAACAACACAAATCCTTCTGCCGATAACAGTATGATTCCCGGTACAGCTACCAGATTCCTGACATCCCGGATATCATATGCATATGATTTCTGATCATTTCCATCGATCACATATTCCAGTGTATGCTTTTCTTGATTGACATTAAAATAATAATGCTCACCTGTCACCTGATCCGGAAGCTTTGTGGTACACCAGTACATCCAGGTTCCCATAATAAGAAAGGCAATGATAATATTGATTCCTATTACATTGCCCACTTCCTTCAGCCAGAAGCTGATATTAATTTTTCTGGCGATCGAGGTCATCCTCTTATTTTCATTCATCTGTGATACCTTTTCTTATACATTCTTTCAACCGTGTCCTTATTTCTGCATCTATTCTTATGATCAGGTTGTATGCTCCATCATTTTATATATTCCTATGATTCCCTGATCACATAGCCTACGCCTCGTACCGTCGTGATCAGCTTGATACCGAACCGGTCATCGATCTTCGTACGCAGATACCGAATATATACATCTATGATATTTGTCTCACCGACATACTCATAACCACAGACAATATTCATCAGCTTTTCCCGATCCATGACGATATTCTTATTCTCCATCAGAGTATGCAGCAGCTCAAACTCCCGATTCGTAAGCTCCACCGGCTCTCCCGCCACCGTAACCTCATGCCGGTCGGTATCCAGGCTGACTCCATGGATCTCAAGCTTATGTGTCGCCTGCCGGTCTGTGCTTTTTCGCTTCAGTGCTACACGGATACGAGCCAGAAGTTCTTCGATCGCAAATGGCTTCGTAATGTAATCATCCGCTCCCGCATCCAGCCCGGACACCTTATCCATTACCGCATCCCTTGCAGTAAGCAGCAGGATCGGAACATTATTTCCTTCTTTACGAATACGGCGAAGAACCTCCAGACCATTTAGCCTTGGAAGCATAACATCCAGCACGATCAGGTCAGCATGTTCTGATAGTGCCAGATCCAGACCTGTCCGCCCGTCAAATGCTTTCACTACTTCATATCCTTCATGAACCAATTCCAGCTCTACGAATCTGGCAATCTTTTCTTCATCCTCTACAATCAAAATCTTCCGGCTCATCTCTACTCCTTGTTGTGACGATTTATCTTAAGGGAGTAGCCTGATTACCTATGTCCATATTCTGACATACTTATTATTCCGCAAGACGCTCTCGCTCTGTTGCTCATGTAGCGGTTCTAACCGCTCCACTCCGTGGATCGCTAAGTACCGACATTCGCAAAGGCTTGCTACATAATAGTATATCAGAACATGGACAATGTACTTCAGCACCGCTTCCCTTAAAATAAATCTGTGTATTATAATTAATCTCTCGAATTAGTGCTTGTTGATATCTGTTTTAAGTGTGTCTACAGTATCCGCAACCTTGTCACAGGCACTGTTCAAATCTACATTGATATTGTCGATTCCTGCGAAATGGTATCTGCATTCACAGAATAAACCGACCACTAATAATGGAATCGTGATCCAGAATGCGAAGATGATCGCAAGTATCAATACCAGAACAGGTACATTCACCATAGTGCTGCCGCGTCTTTCTATGATGAACTTGGAATCCACGCTTTTCTTTAAAAGTCTTCCACACCAGGAAAAAAACTGATCCATCATCTGACCAAAGGTCTTTTTATTGCAGTCTCTGGTATATTCCTGCTGTGCCTGTTCGAATTCTGTTGATGTCTGCTGTGCCTGTTCCGTCGTGTAATCGGTTACTTCCGGTGCTTTTACCTTACCCTTCTTTTCCAGATAAATGATCGCATCCAGCACATCATAATTATTTGCTTCTAATGCCTCCTTGGCTTCCTCATAGCTGACACCTGTTTTTTCTCTTAACTTTTCTACTTTTTCTAAATTATCCATATCTTTTTCCTTCTTTCTCTATTCTCTCCTCAGCTGATGGTATTACTATACCAACCACGAATTAATCTAAAATAGGAGAAAGATTAAAATCAGATTAAAAATCTGACCATTTTATTTTAAAGCTGCTTTTTCGATGGAATAACTGTCAATCAGCTCATCCTCTGCCGTATAGATAGATACGCTTGCGGTTAACTCTTTTATACTTGCCGGATCTGTTACATCACACAGCAGCTTTCCATATGTATGCCCAAGAGCCTCTGTCATATAGGATGGTTCTTCGTCCGTTCCATTTACAAGGATAGTGTCAAATGTTGCCTGAATTAATTCATCTGTCTTATTATAGATTTCAAATGCCAGACAAGTCTCTGCATCTTCACCCTCTCCGTCAGTCTCTATACCTGTATATGCAATGGTCATCTTATCATTATCAAACACCTGAACTGCACCATCCTTTAATGTAAAGCTCTGATCACCCGAAGCTTCTGCCTTATCAGATAAAGGAACATCCTTAACCTCATAACGTCCAACTGTTTCTCCCGCATCGTTATCAATAAAAAGAATACCATTCAATACGGAAACCGCTTTATCACACTCAATCATACACACATCTTCTTCTGTTGCATTTGCTTCCAGTTCAGGACCAAACAATGGCTGTACCGTCTCTCCATTAATTGCTACATCCCCAAAATAAATATTAACAGGATCACCCGTCTTATTAGAAACAGTAAACGTCATACCATCAGCTTCCTTGTCATATCCTGTATATGTAAGAGTCACTTTGTCATTATCTAACACATTGACAGATACATTCTCTTCTTCTGTTGATGATTCAGTCTTTTGTTCCTTTTTTCCACAACCACACAGACTTGTAAATACACACAAGCCAACTGCCAGAATATAATGTCCTCTTTTCATAATAATTCATCCTCCACATTTCTATCAAAACCGGGGTACACCAATTTTATCTGATGCGCCCCGATTTTCACATATTATTTTTTTATTTTGACCTTAGTATAACTACTCCATGCAGAATATATCTTTTTCGATCCTGACTTCTGATAAGAACGTATTCTGACATAATATGTCTTTCCCTTTTTCAATTTCTTAATTACTGCTTTATCGGAAGATTTAACTATATTTGTCATCTTTGTCCCTTTTGCAAAAGTTTTGCCGGTAGAATACTGAATTTGATAACCGGAAATCTTCTTCTGCTTTTTCCACGTTACTGAAAGCTTTCTTCCCTTCTGGTTCGCAATCTTTAACTTAGTTGGTGCAGTCAGACGAAGGATCTTCTTTTCTTTACTAACCGCCTTTGCCGTCTGTCCGTTCACAGATTTATAAGATTCTATTCTATAACTATAAACTGTGCCATGCTTTGACTTCACTGTTGAATCTGTATAAGTAGTCTTCGAAGCGCCCTTTACTATCTTAATCTTTTTCCACGACTTAGAACCTGAATTTTTACGATAAACAACATAACCGGTAGCATCAGAAACCTTCTTCCATGTAAGCTTGACACCTGTTGCTTTGTTTTCCACCTTGGAAATAGTTGTCTTATTTACCGTGATTATTGCAGGTACATCACCCGGCTCCGTCTTACCGCTGTCGCCCGGCTTTGTCTCACTTCCGTCACCCGGCTTTGTCTCGCTTCCGTCGCCCGGTTTTGTCTCGCTTCCGTCGCCCGGCTTTGTCTCACTTCCGTCGCCCGGTTTGGTCTCGCTTCCGTCGCCCGGTTTGGTCTCACTTCCGTCATCTTTCTTTGCTTCTGTTATCGTAAATGTAGCAGTTTCCTTACAAGATGGATTATACTTTGGATAAATGCTGATCTTCACAATACCCGGTTTAAGCATATTAACGGTTCCACTTTCATCTGTCAGATTACTGACTGTTGCGATACTTGTATCTGAAGATTCCCATACCATCTCGCTATTCTGATTGGTCGTATCAGATTCAGATGAATAGGTCTGATTTCTTAACAGGAACTTGAGCTTCGTACCTGTATCATATCTAGACTCATAATTGGTATAATAATAACCATTATCTGCAGATCCATACCAGTAAACGGCAAAAGACTTAACAACATATTCCGTATGCGACTGACCACATTTTGAACATGTTAATACCACTGATGCATCTGATGCATTTGTAGCACTCACCTGATAGCTATGCCCTAACACAACATTTTTTACTGTATAGTCTGACAGATCATTTATGTTGATCTGATAGAACTGCAATATTTCATTTTTCCATGTATACCAGACCAACTTATCTCCCGCAAGAACAGGAACGCAGTCTGACAGATCGCCGGCCAGACTATAGATAGCTCCGACCTGATTTCCGTTTCCATCGATCTTCGTGTAATATACGGAAGAACCTCTATGCCATAACAGCATATAACTGTTTGTTCCAATTTTCACAAACTGCGGTGTATCAGTCGTACCCTGACCCGCTGTATAATTCGTTATCTTGTTTACTTTCACCGCATCTGTACTCTTAGATACAACACCTACAAATATATCCTGACCTGCTGAATATTTGGCGGTACTGTCAATATCAACGCTTCCTGCCGTCAGATATGCAGTATCTGATATCTCAAATCCGCCAACCGTCGCTCCTGTATAATTATCTCCTGATTTTCCCTCAAATGCCATAATATCTGTTGCCTTGCAGGTAGAAAAAACATCGGTGAATCCATTGGAAGTAACTACAGACGGATACCTTACCAGAACGATAGATCTCGGATGTGCATCTCCATGATCAACCGCAACGATCTTACCATTCTCCATCTGAATAAACTGATTAAATGAATGACTGACATAACCAAAACT
>ENA-OUUV01001506-OUUV01001506.1-human-gut-metagenome-genome-assembly--contig:-NODE-1506-length-10957-cov-5.377912_pt1 | contig 10957 bp, 8 predicted proteins | sample MGYA00237952_ERZ548838 | MGnify/ENA primary metagenome ERZ548838 (study PRJEB26490, sample SAMN05194705) | human gut metagenome | biome: terrestrial biome; feature: human-associated habitat; material... | reverse complement strand
GTACTGTCCTGTCCACCACTGAATACAACAACTGCTTCATCTCTGTTCTTCAAATTCTGCATCTTTCATATCCTCCTATCGGTTCATCATCAATACTTTATTCTGTAAATTCACATCATTCTCAAATGCACCGCGGAACGTCGTTGTATAGGTCTTCGTTCCCGGCTTCTTAATGCCCCTTGCTGTCATGCAGCTATGATTTGCCTCGATCAGTACGGCTACATCCGGTGAGCCTGCTGCCTTTCCAACCACATATGCGATATCGGATCCGATCCGCTCCTGAAGCTGCAACCGCTTCGCTACCATGTCTGCGATCCGTGCGATCTTGCTGAGTCCCAAGACCCTGCCATGTGGGATGTATGCCACTGACACCTTCATATCATACATCAATGCCATATGATGTTCGCAGTAGCTAAACACCTCGATATCCTTTACGAATACCATATCACTTGTATGTGCTGCATCTTCCTCTTTGAATGTCTTGCCAAACATCTCAGCAATCTCATCGTTGGTATAATTCATTCCCTCAAATACTTCTTCATACATTCGCGCAACACGGTCCGGTGTCTCTTTTAAGCCTTCCCGGTCAGGGTCATCACCAAGCGCTACAAGGATTCCACGAATATGCTCCTTTATTGCTTCTTTATCAATTGCCATTTCTACTCCATTCTCTTATTACTCTTAATCTATTATCCAAATAATATGTTAATATCGATATCTGCGGTTTCATCCGTTTTACACTCCGCGCATCTCCGGATCCCAGATATACTTATGAAGCTGTAACTGTAATTTTACACCATTCATTTCATTCTCGATCATAAAATCAACGATATCCTCCGGATTAATCTTACCGTATACCGGACTGATATAGACGTTTGATTTGATATCCAATGCCCATTCATGAATAATGTCTCTTGCTGTTTCCAGATCCTTGATCGAGCCGGATACGAACTTTACCGCATCCTTCTTATCAATGTAGTTATAATTTGAAAAGCACATATTACTTTCCATTCCGCTTCCCGGAAGCTTATAATCAAGTGTAAATGCTACCCGGTCTGTCAGTGCTTTAAACTCTGCGATATCAACACTTCCGTTTGTCTCTACTTCTACCTGAAGCTCCTCATCCATCGCCAGCATCAGGAGCAGCTTATCGATATCCTTCTGGATCAATGGTTCTCCACCGGTTAATGTCACGTTTCTGACTCCGGTTCGTTTGATATAGTCATAGATTTCTTCATCCGTCAGTTCTTCGTATGGGGCATCTGCTTCATTTGCCCATTTGGTATCACAGTAACTGCAATTCAGATTGCAACCTGTAAAACGAATAAATACTGCCAATTCTCCGGCTTTTACGGATTCACCGTTGATGCTGACAAATCGTTCCGCTACTTTAAATTTTGCCATTTCTATTTCCTTCTTACTTTTTGTATATGATATCCTTCGATGTCATTTATCTATTATGACATCCTTGATCTTGCCCGTTATTTATTCTAAGTCTTTTTTGTCTTATATTATTTTACGCTATATAGTTTTTCTTCTGCTATTATGCCATATACGTCGCTGCATTGGTCGGGGTCTCATAAACTGTGGTACGAATCACCTGATATCCCTTATCTGCCATATATTCATAAAAATACTTTGCCAGATTCTCTGCTGTCGGACGCATCGGAAGCTCGATGATACGGAACTGTTCTTCTGCCAGTGCTTCCATCGTCTTTTCCTTCAATGTACCTTTCTCCATGATCAGGCAATGATCCATCTCTTCTGTTTTCTCTCTGAGATCCTTTTTCAGATCTCCAAAATCTACAACCATGCCTCTGGTCTGTCCGTCCTGCATCAGCTTTTCGCCGCCGACTTCAACTTCAACCGTCCAGCGGTGTCCGTGCAGATTTCTGCATTTACCCTCATAGCCCGCAAGGAAATGCGCGCTGTCAAAACTTGAATTTGTCTTTAAACTGTACATATCTTCCTCTTTCTTTTATTTTCGAATGTTATATTACACAGTTGTCAGCTTGTACGATGTAATAAGCATCGACATTTGTGTAGTTTCGTTATGAGACCTGCACTAGCTGTCAGCACCAAGCCCATGTTTGAACCCGTATGGGTGAGTTTGGGCGACTGCTGACAAATAGGCGTGCAGGTCGAATAGAAACGAAACAAGTCGGGCGATTACATCGTACAAGCTGACAGCTGTGCAATCTAACATTCCTATGTAAAAAACGCGCATATAGGAAAATGCCCTTCATGCGCGTGTTTTCCTAGTTTTGTTTAGTGACAGGATGGTATTAATGAACTGTCAGTTATTCTGTTTCTGTATTGTCTGTCATATCTGACCGGCATCTGTTTTTAGATGTTTAAGAACTTCTTTACGACGCTCTCCATTTCTTCTTTGTCACATACTGTGTCGTGAAGAACAGGAGCTGTACGGATGTCCTCAATCGCCTGTGGAACCTTTACACCGGATAACTTGCAGAGCTCGTCAACTAATTCAAAGTCACTCTTTGCTGCATAAGCTTCGTCGATAGATTCCATAACACTTCTTGTAAACTTGTATGGGCTTGCTGTAGAAGCGATAACCGTAGGAGTCTTATCTCCTGTTTCTTTTACATACTTGTCATATACGGTTGCTGCTACTGCTGTATGTGTATCCATGATATAAGAATCCGACTCATATACTTTCTTGATCGTTGCCGAGGTTTCTGCTTCTGTTGCATAACCGCCCGCAAATTCAGCAAGCTTTGCTTTCATCTCATCTGTGATCGTATATACACCTTCTGTGCTTAACTGCTTCATCAGTGCTGCATTCTTCTCTGCATCATTTCCTGCGATCTTGTAGATCAGTCTCTCTAAGTTGCTTGAGATCAGGATATCCATAGATGGTGATGTTGTTAAGATAAATTCACGATTTCTGTCATAAGTACCTGTTGTAAAGAAATCATACAATACCTTGTTGTCATTTGATGCACATACGAACTTTGCGATCGGAAGTCCCATTTCTTTTGCATAATATGCTGCAAGGATATTTCCAAAGTTACCGGTTGGTACAACAACATTGATCTTGTCGCCGGCCTTGATCGTTCCGTCCTTAACCAGTCTTGTATATGCATATACATAATAAACCATCTGCGGAACCAGACGTCCGATATTGATTGAATTGGCGGATGAGAACTGATATCCTTTCTCGTCCATGTATGAAGCAAGCTTCTCATCTGAGAACATCTTCTTAACACCTGTCTGTGCGTCATCGAAGTTGCCTGTAATTCCTACGACAAATGTGTTTTCACCCTTCTGGGTTACCATCTGCTTCTCCTGGATCGGGCTTACACCATGCTTTGGATAAAATACGATGATCTTTGTTCCCGGTACATCTGCAAATCCTGCAAGTGCTGCCTTTCCTGTATCACCGGAAGTAGCTGTCAGAATAACGATCTCGTTCTTTACATGATTCTTCTTTGCGGATGTTGTAAGCAGATAAGGAAGAATGGATAATGCCATATCCTTAAATGCGATTGTTGAGCCATGGAATAATTCCAGATAATATGCACCTGCTTTATGTACGAGTGGTGCAATCTCCGGTGTATCAAACTTCTTGTCATATGCTGAATTGATACAATGCTTTAACTCTTCTTCTGTAAAATCTGTAAACATCAGCTTCATTACTTCATAAGCAACCTGCTGATAGTTCATCTGCGCCAGATCTGTAAGGCTGACATCAAGAGCAGGAATACTGTCAGGAACAAATAATCCTCCTTCATTTGCAAGACCCTTTAAGATCGCTTCTGATGCGGTCGCTGTTTCATTTGCATTTCTTGTACTTCTGTATATCAATTCCATATGGCACTCTCCTTCTGTTTTATTTACTCTTTTGACTTATGCAGGCTTTCTTTTTCCGATGCTTTTATCCAGACATACTGAAATCAACCTACAAGCGTCCACATTATAGCATACCCGTTTTCAAAACACAAGACGGCGGAAGCATCTATCAAATCTGTTTTTTATATTTTACAGGATCTAATCATTCTTCCGCCATCTGTATTGTCTTCTTCCATCTGTTAGAAATGGAAAATATTATTTTACTTTAAGGGTAATGGTTGCTTTCTTACCGCTTCCATCTTTTGCTTTTGCTGTGATCTTAACCGTTCCCTTCTTCTTTCCGGTTACCTTACCCTTGGCTGTTACCTTTGCAATCTTCGGATTGCTGGAGGTCCATGTCACTTCTTTACTGATTCCCTTTGTCGGAGTCAGATTTGCTTTTAAGGTTACGGACTGTTTCTTCTTGATCGTTACTTTCTTCACAGTCTTTTTCTTTGATGTGATCGTAACCTTCTTAACTGCCTTTTTCATGACCTTAACAGTATAAGTTGCTTTCACCTTACTGTTATCGACTGCTGTTGCAGTTACCTTGATCGTCTTACCCTTGGCAGCTTTTTTCACTGTCAGAACACCCTTGCTGTTTATGGAAGCATACTTCTTATCCGATTTACGGATCGTCCATTTTACTTTCTTGTTTGTTGCTTTCTTAGGTGCAATCGTTGCCTTTAAGGTCAGTTTCTTGCCCGAAGCGATCTTTTTAGTCGCTGCCTGGATCTTGACCTTTGTCGGTTTGACCGTCTTCTTTGGTGCTTCTGTTGTTGGTTCCTCGGTCGTCGGCTTTTCAATCGTAGGCTTCTCGGTTGTCGTTTTTTCCGGATTCGGTGTTGGTGTCGGTGTTACTGTTTCTTTCTTCTTTACCGTAACGGTGCAGGATCCTGTAACACCACTTCCATCCTTCGCTGTTACCGTAATAACTGCAGTTCCGGCACTTACGCCCTTCACTTCACCGGTCTGTGATACACTTGCCACTTTCTCGTTGCTGCTCTTCCAGTCAAATGTCTTTAGTGTTGCATTTGCAGGTATAACGGCCGCTACTGCGATCCGTTCTGTATCACCAATATTTAATACCACGCCGGTCTTGTTTAACGTGATCTTCTCGATCAGGATCGTATCCGGGATCTCATCTCCATTTTCATCCTTTGGTTTCGATGAAAAGATATCCTTTGAACCTGAAGAGGATGCTACTGTATTGTCTCCAACCAGAATAATATTGTCTGATTTGATCGGTGGATTCTTCGTATCCTGATTCGTTCCGACCGTTACCTTGGAATCCTCAATCCGTACAGTATCTGCTTTGATCGCCGTTCCTGTCTCATCTGTTCCTGCAGCAAGCTCTGCATCCCGGATCAGAACTGTACCGCCTGCTGAGATTCCTCCATCAACCGATACCTTTCCGCCTTTGATCGTTATGTCACCGGTTGCAGATATCTTACCGGAAACCGTAAGCGTTCCGTCACCATTGATCACAAGTCCGCCGTCTGTCTCGACATTACCTGCGATCGTTATCGTTCCTTTTCTCTCGATCTCCGTCTTACCACCAGCATTTCCGGTGATCGTAACGGCTCCAACCTCCGCCTGATCCAATGTGATCTTTGTTGCTCCACCTGCCTTAATAACAAGCTCCTTATTCTTTCCTGTGATCACATAGTCCCTGTCATCTTTCGTAAGTGTGAGAACCGGTTCCGTATAGCTGACTGTTGTTCTGCCATCATCTGTCCGTAATGCATCCTGATATTCTTTGTCCGCAATCTTTGCTATATCGATCGTATACGGATCCTGAACAAGTGTATATACCGTAAGCAATTCCACTGCTTTTCCTGCATATGCAGTTGCAGTTTCTGCATATCTGCCTGAAACTGTATACTTTGTAAAGCTTCGTAATCCGGCAAATTCAATTGTCTCTCCATTGGAAGCTACCTGCTTCCACGTTGTTCCATCCACTGAATACCGGACACCCGCCTGACCGGAGATCCGGATCGTATCCTTTGTTCTTGCAAGAAGTGCCACACTATCCGGAACCGCTGTCTGTTCTGCCTTCTGTACCTTTACAGAAACCATTTTCTTATAAACAGCATCCTCATCTGTATCCTCGATCTGATACTGCTTCTTGCTTGCATCACTCCATGTAAATACAACTTCATACTGATTGGTTCCATTTGCTACTTCCTGTTCACCCATCTTCACATCCGGGGTGCTCCACGCAAATGTTCCGTACTCTTCAGAACCACCTGTCAGCACAGAATCTGAAAGTGTCTGTCCATATATCAGATCAGAAGCCTCCGGGAACGTGATAGCCGGAAGTCCTGCTCTGCTGACTATTACGGTCACATTCTGTGTGATCGTGCCTGCTGCCGCATCATACCCTGTAATCCGGTCAAATGCATAATTCTTCTTCGCATCGGAACGAAGGGTCAACACCACCTGTCCCTGATACGTTCCTCGTTCCGGTTTCGCTGCTGCATCTGCCCATGCAAATGTTCCATAGGTCTCATCTCCACCGGTCAGCTTAGAATCTGCCAGTGTTTGTCCTGCCACGATCGCTCCTGCTGTCGGGAATGTAATACCTGTTACCGGACATTTCTCAACCGTTGCAGATACCGGAATCTTAAAGGACTGTCCATTATCTGCCTCTATCAACAGATTGTCACTGTAAGAGCCTGCATCCTTACCTGTCTTTAATGCGATACCCACTGTTGTCTTATCTGACGCTGCAACCTTTATCGATGTATCGCCGGGTATTTCAAATGGGCTGTCTGTGCCTTTTTCTAACGCTATCGTCACAAATCCTGTATCATTTCCATCATTCTCTAATACAAATGATGCTGTCGATTCTGCTTCATATCCATAAATAACAGGATCACAGGTTAAAGCTGTCTGATCTGTAACAAATTCTGCCTTTGGTGCAGCCTTTACTGTCACCCTGCAGCTTGCTGTGAGATTTGTTCCATCTGTCGTTGTCGCTGTCACAGTTGTCTCACCTGCTCCGACCGCAGTTACCTTTCCTGTTTCTGAAACAGTCGCTACCTTCTCATTTTCAGATTTCCATGTTACCTTCTGTTCCGCAGTCTTTGGAGTAACCGTTGCACGGATCGTAATATCAAGTCCTTCTGTTAATTCTACGATCAGGCTATCCAGTTTGATAGCTGTTGCCTTTACTTCTTCCTCTGTATCACCACCGGAATTTGTTCCATAATAAGTCTTCACGCCTACAGCACCAAGCTCTGTAGCAGATGCTGTCTTTGTACTGTAATTCGTTGCATTCTTCTTTGCATAAGATAACTTTACTGTCTTATCATTCTTGTGAACCAGATAAAGTCCTGCCGCCGCACCAACCAGTCCGGCATTATAATCAAGCGCTACTTCATTGCAATAATAATCTCCCTGGTCGTCTTTATAGGTTCCATTCGCCCCGGGTCCGCCTACCAATGCTCCAAGCAATGTATAATGATCACTGTTTATAATCTTTGAATCTGTCGATCTGGATGCCGCTCTGTGATGCGGATATTTACTGGAGTTCTCGTTATAGCCTACGATATAGCATCGTTTATTCGGATTATCTCCTAACATATAGTTCATCTGGCTGGTTGCCCAGTCTGCATATGTTGTTGTTCCTGTCAGCTTATCATATACCAGACCGGTAAACTGTTCTGCTGCACTGTATCTGCAGGAGCCCCAGTCACTGACACAGTTAAACACTCCATCAATCGTGCTCTTATTTTGGCAAACGTCTGTAATACTTTTGAGCTTTGCGGTATCCTTCTGAAGCATACACGCCAGTGCTCCGGTATTTCCCCAGTCCAATACCCAATACTGATTCACGCCATTATCAGAATTATCTTTATAATCGTTATAAATAGAATTATAAGAAGTATCACCTGTAGCAGCTGCAAGTGTACTTGCAGCAAATGCATAATCATCACCATATGATCTTGATGCATAAAATGTTGATGCCCCATCAGTTGCACATGCTTTATTATTATTCTTTACAAATGTAAAGAGATCCTTTGCTGTCTGCAGATCCTCGGTATTTCCAAAGTTAATATAGTTCAATGCCAGCGCTGCGATCGCAACACTCACTTCATCTGTAGCCGGATTGCTCGCATCTGCAAAGAATGCCGGACGACTGATCGTCTGTCCCTCCGGTGCTGTCCATACACCATGATCTGTATTACCGTCACCTACCTGATAGCAGAATGCGATAACCTGATCTCCCTCGTATACCGTACACCGCTTAAAGTAATCGCAGAAATAGTCCGTGATCTTCTTCAGATGTTCCTTCTGACCAAGCTCGTCAAATGCATCCTTGAACTGATAATAGCTCATTCCAAGCATGGATGCTGCATATCCCTGTGGAAGTCCGAATTTCACATGATCGCCTGCATCATGGAAGCCGCCGGAAGCATCTACATTGTAGGTTTTTCCATTCTTTATATATGTTACATTTTTATCATAGGTATGGCAGTTTCCACGCCAGGAAAGTGCGCAGGTTCCTTCCAGATTGCCACACATATTTGCATCATAGAAATACAAGCTTTCCTGCAATGCCTTTGCATAGTTGAATTCTACATCCAAATCCTTATTCGTCGTGGTATCACCGGATGAAGTTCCACCAGAACCACCGGAGCCGCCTGTATTATCATCATTTGTCTCGCCTTTGGAATAATCTACAGAAGATGAAGTTCCTTTATTATAATAAACGGCTTTTACCTGAATACTGGATGCATCAATATATTTTGACGAGAAACCGCCACCCGGTATGTCTTTCTTCATCGTTCCTGCCGCAAGGACTGCATTTGCGCCACTCTGCATCGGATACATATAGATCGTATCACCATCTGCCACAAAGGTTGCATTCCAACATTTAAATGCAGCTGCCGCACCGGATGGTACCTGTAATACTACGATCCAGTCACAGATCGATGCTCCCGTATTATTGCTGATCGCCATTTCAAAGCCTGACCAGTCATTGCTTGGTGTTCCCTGATTCTTCACAGTTGCTGTCACTCCTGATGAATAATCTCTCTCAGTACCAAAATCAGAAGAACCGGAACCGCTGCCGGAATCTCCACCTGAACTGCTGCCGGATTTTACCAGAACCGCTTCTTTGATCTTGTATGTGATACTTGTTACATTTTCAAACTGAAAACCGAAATTATATAACTGACCGGATTTGCTATAGAACTGTGTCAGGTCCAGTTCTACGGTCTGAGTGCCGGAGCCTGCATTCACATTGATCCATTCACCCTTCCACGTTCCTTTCGCATTTACAAATGCCTGTCCGCCAACATTTCCGGTTCCATCGGCTGATGATACCTCGAAGCTGACACGAAGCTTGGTAAGCCCCGCACTCTTAAGCTCCGACAGATCGCTGTATCCGCCATTTCCAAGATCAAGGCTGACCTGATTATCCACATTTCCACTTGCCGTCACCTGACCCGTACTGTAAGACAGAGCAATCGTCTCCTCCGCTGCCTCTGTCCTGTCCGAAGGAATCACCACAAGGCTTACTGTCATCGCAAATGACAGCATCCATGCTATGACCCTTGTAACCCATTTGTCCCTTTGTCTGCTCATACCTTCTCCTTCCTTTTTCTCAAAAGCCGTTCCGGTAATACAACCCCTCATGTCATGAGCTCACCGAAACAATCCTTCTTATTCGCAGTTAAATCAATTATACCAATAACTTCCGGATCCCACAATGAAAATCCACTATCCATCCTTACAAATATTACCAGGTATTTTGTTCATTTTAATCTGATCTTGTTATATATAACAGACACAAGTCTGACTGCCGAACTACTCATATAATAAGCAATGACATTCATGCAGTTTCGTAATGAGATACACTCTAGCTGTCAGCACTAAGCCCTTGTCTGAACCCACAGGGTGAGTTAGGGCGACTGCTGACAAATAGGCGAGTGTGTCGAATAGAAACGAAATGAGTCATTCCCGATCATAGAAGGCTGTTACTACACATGGGCTTTATCGTTGCCACACAGTGAGCAGGGCATGGTCTACTCGCTACGCAAAAAGGACAGAACCCAAAGGGTTCTGTCCCACTCTGTCTATACTGAATTATTTGACATATACGTCAACAGTTCTTCTTCCGTAGTTTAAAGCTGCCTGATGGCTTGAGAAGAAAATATCGATTCTGTTACCACGAATTGCACCACCTCTGTCCTCTACGACATATGTGTGACCATCAATGATAAGTTCTGTACCAAACGCAAAATTACTTGGTGCCGCGATTGTTCTTCCTTCTGTAGCATATGTACCGCTGGCTGTAATTCCATCGGACTTACCACAACAGTATGAACATCCGCAGTAAGCTGTTGTTGTGAATGTACCAAGATAAGTTCCCGGCTGATAGCTGTCATCTTCTACATAGATTGCACCGGCTGTAGCTTCTTCCGTAGCTTCTGTAGCTTCGATACCACGCTGCTGCTTCTCATCGCCTACGCTCTCTGTTGTCTTCTTTGCTTTCTTGCTCTTCTTTGCGAGTGCCATCTCTTCTGATGAAGATGCCGGCTCCTCTGTAGTCGTTTCTGTCGTTGTTGCCTCAGCGGTTGTTGCCTCAGTTGTAACTTCTGTTGTTTCCTCTGTTGGTTCCTCAGCAGTTGCTTCTGTTCTGTCTTCAACTGTAAGAAGATCAACTTTATCTTCCTTTGCTGCAAGAGCAACGGCTTCTGTCTCTTTACTTGTCTTCTCAACCTTTGCCAACATATCGGCATCATTGATGGACTTCTGTAAATCTGTGTATTCTATCTTAGAATATTCAACCTTCGTATCTTCGATTGCTGTAGATTCAAGCTGTGAAACAGCTACCAGCTTTGCTTTTGAATGAACTCGTGATTCATCCGAAGCCAGAGTGACAAATGATGCAACTCCGAGGGAAGTGGATACTACAACAATACCTGCTCTCATCAGATATTTCTTAATATTTTCTGAAAACATCTGGCTGGAGCTTGAAAATTTCTTCATAATTTTCTCTCCTTGATTTCTTTTCAGTTTCGAAATTGTTACAAAAAGATTAACTCTTGTTTGTATCGTTATTATAATGCCTGACAATCAAAAGGTCAAGCAA
>ENA-OUUV01001501-OUUV01001501.1-human-gut-metagenome-genome-assembly--contig:-NODE-1501-length-10995-cov-5.831810_pt1 | contig 10995 bp, 10 predicted proteins | sample MGYA00237952_ERZ548838 | MGnify/ENA primary metagenome ERZ548838 (study PRJEB26490, sample SAMN05194705) | human gut metagenome | biome: terrestrial biome; feature: human-associated habitat; material... | reverse complement strand
ATATAATGAACGCAAAATTATTTGCTCGCAAGGATGTTGATTTTGCGGAATGCATAGAATGTGCGAAGCACATGATATAATGAATGCAAAATTATTTGCTTGCAAGGATGCTGATTTTACGGAATGCATTGAGTGAGCTATGCTCACGATATAATGAGTGCAAGAGAACCAACATGCTTGCATGATTGGTGAACGACGAATTGGATCATGATAGTTGCGAAGCAACGGTAAGCACCAAAGGTGCGAATCATGATATAATGAAAAAAGTTAACATAGAAAAAACGGGTTGGGTGACAACCACCCGAAAAGATTTTGAAAACAAGAAAGGCAGGACAAAGAATATGATAGCACTTGGATGTGACCATGGTGGATACGGATTAATGCAGGATGTGATCAAGCATCTGGAAGAAAGAGGACTGGAATACAAGAATTACGGATGCTACAGCGAGGAATCCGTTGATTATCCGGTATATGCAAAGAAAGTTGCACATGCAGTAGCAGACGGAGAATGTGAGCGAGGAATCCTGATCTGCGGAACAGGAATCGGAATCTCTATTACAGCAAATAAAGTACCGGGAATCCGTGCGGCACTTTGTGGCGATTGCTTCAGTGCACAGGCGACAAGAGAGCATAACGATGCCAATATCCTTGCAATGGGTGCCCGTGTAACCGGACCGGGACTGGCACTCAAGATTGTTGACACCTTCCTTGACACACCATTCTCAAATGACGAACGTCATATCAGAAGAATCAAGATGATTGAAGAGTAAGGAAAAATACTATAAACTGCATATGCCAGCAAATGTGAGTGCCGGTCTGGGCCGACAGGCGAGTTAGCACTGGAACATTTGCGGATAAGGGATATGTAATTTATAGAAGATTATAAGTAGTAAGAAAAACATCATCTATCAGGGTGGAATGTATATACTTTATGTAGCAGACCTTTTCACACGTCGGTACTTAGTGAACTGTGTAAGCAGTGAGCTTAGAACCGTTACGTGTGAAACAGAACGAAAGTGTTCTGCGAAATAAAGGTATATATATCCTGCCCTGATAGATGATGTTTTTTGCATTGGGATTTAATGTATGTAAAATAACAACAATCATATAATAAGACCGCAGTCAGAAGACATTATCGAGGATTTCGATATGAACTGCATATACCAGCAAATGCGAGTGCTTGTTTGAGCCGACAGGCGAGTTGATACTGGTAATGTGGTAGAATAAAAATACAAAAGACCGGATGAGGGCATCTATATTTTATGTAGCAGACATTTTTACACGTCGGTACTTAGTGAACTGCGTAAGCAGTGAGCTTAGAACCGCTACGTGTAAAACAGAGCGAGAGTGTTCTGCGAAATAAAGATATAGATGCCCTCATCCGGTCTTTGTATTTTTACCTTAAAATTGTGCAAAATGACGTGAAAAATGGTTAAACTAAATTTGACAGTTTGTATTGTTTGTCAAAAATGCCTTAAAAACCAGTAAAATTTCATGATCTTTTGATGAAAAATCTATAAAAGAAGATAAATATTGCTTGAAAAGAGCACACTAACATAATAAAATATTAGCAGAGCGGCATTTCATGCCGAGATTAATAATTACGGAGGGAGAAATTATGCTACAGGAAGCCATGAAGACATTAGAAGATGCAGAAGCAAAGGCAGCCGAGATCGTAAAAGAAGCCGGTAAAAAAGCAGAAGCAATTCAGGCGGAAGCAAAGGAAAAGGCAAATGCGATGATCGTAGATGCAAATGCAGGTTCTAAAACAGATCTGGCGGCTATCGCGGTCGACCAGAAGAAACTGGAAACTGATCTTGCAGAAAAAGCTTTGAAAGAAGCATCCGACGAGATTGCTTCCTTAAAAAAACGTGCATCCGAGCGAGAGGGTGAAGCCGTAGAGCTTGTGATCAAGCAGCTATTGTAAATGCTTGAATATCAGGATGCAGAAGGGAGGTAATCATTATGGCGGTATTGGCTATAAAAAAGATTGACATATGCGCCATGAAGAAAGACAGAAAAGCCATATTGGAGAAACTCCAGTCCATGGGAGCTTTGGAGATCCGGGCCGGTGGGGATGAGACGGATGTATTTAAGAAGATCAACACAACCAGTCAGCGTTCCAAATATGAAAAACGAGTCCAGAATACCGACGAAGCTTTAGAGATCCTTGGCAGATATGCACCGGAAAAGACATCGATGCTGCAGGCACTTGCAGGCAAAGCTGATGTAGACGATTCTGTATATAAAGATATTGTTGAGAATCGGCATGATTATAATATGATCGTGCAGAAGATCCGGGAAAAGGATAAGAAGATTGGAAACTGTAAAGCAGAGATTGCCAAATGTCAGCTTGCGATCGATGGACTGAAACCGTGGATCAATATGGATGTTCCGATCAATACGACCGGAACCGAACATACAGATGTGATCATGGGAAGCTTAGGACCCGGTCTTACAGAGAATATGATAGAAGAACTGGTTGCAAAAAGGCAGCCGGAGTTATCAGCTCATGAGATCACGGTGATATCTTCTGATAAAGATCAGACATGTATATTTGTGGTATGTTTGAAAACAGAGACGGAAAGACTGGAAGAAGCCTTAAGGGCAGAAGGATTTACCCGGATGTCGTATTTTTCAAAACGGACGCCGGAGAATAAGATCAAGAAATACCGACTCACGATAGAGGGGTATGAGGATGAGATCGAGGATCTGAAAAAACAGATTGCCGGATTTGCAGAAAGCAGGCAGGCACTTAAGACCTTATCCGATTATTACAAGATCAGAGCTGAGAAATATCAGGTGCTTGGAACCCTGCTTCAGTCGAACAGCACATTTATCATAACCGGTTATGTGCTGGAACGGGATGAGGAAAAGGTAAAAGAAGAACTGAATCAGAATTTCGTGTTGATGGTCGAGACCGGCGAGATACCTGAGGATGAACCGGCACCGGTACAGTTAAGTAATAAGATGCCATTTGCATCGGCAGAAGGAATCCTGGAATCCTATGGACTTCCTGCCAGAGGCGAGATGGATCCGACGACACCGATGAGTTTATTCTATGTATTCTTCTTCGGATTGATGTTATCGGATGCGGCATATGGACTTATTATATTCCTTGCATGTTTCATCCTGCTTCGGAAGTTCCCGAAGATGGGAGATGGCATGAAGAAGTCGCTGACATTATTTGAATATTGCGGTATATCGACATTGATATGGGGTATCTTGTTTGGAGGATATTTTGGAGATGTGGTAGCAGTCGTATCACGAACCTTCTTCCATCATGAGATCACGATCGCACCGGTATGGTTTGCACCGCTTGACAACCCGATGAAGATGCTGATCTTCTCCCTGTTATTTGGATTGATCCATCTGTTCGGCGGTTTGGCGTTAAAAGGTTATATGTGTTTAAAGAAGAAAGATTTTGTAGGCTTCTTCTCAGATGTTATATCCTGGTATCTGCTCATCATCGGTCTGGTACTGATGCTGATGCCAACCAGTTTATTTGCATCGATCGCACAGGTAAGCTTCCATTTTTCAGATGGACTTAAGACCTTCAGCTATGTCATTACGATCTTAGGTGCAGCGATCATCGTTGTGATGTCCGGCAGAAGTCATAAGAATCCGGTGCTCCGACTGGCACTTGGTTTGTATGATATTTACAATATCACAGGCTGGCTGTCTGATCTGTTATCTTATTCCAGACTGCTTGCACTGGGACTTGCGACCGGTGTTATCGCACAGGTTATCAACCAGATGGGAAGTATGGTAGGAGATGGAATATTGGGTGCGATCGTATTCATTCTGGTATTCATCATCGGACATACATTTAATCTTGCGATCAATATGTTAGGTGCTTATGTTCATACATGCCGACTTCAGTATGTAGAATTCTTTGGTAAGTTTTATGAGGGTGGCGGAGAAGCGTTCCATCCATTTAAAGAAAATACAAAATATATAGATATAGGGAATGCAGGCATGAAAACCTGTAAACCGGAAATTAAGGAGGAATAATCAATATGACAATGGGTACAGTTTTAGCTTTAACAGGAGCTGCATTAGCAGTTATTTTGGCAGGTATGGGATCTGCTTACGGTGTAGGTATCGCAGGTCAGGCTGCATCAGGTGTAGTAAGTGAAGATCCAAGCAAATTCGCAAAGGTTCTTATCATCCAGCTTCTTCCCGGTACACAGGGTATCTATGGACTGCTGGTAGGATTCATCGCTTTATCAAAGATTGGTATTTTAAATGGTGCTCCTGCAGAGCTTTCAACAGCGACCGGATTACTGATCCTTGCAGCATGTCTTCCAATCGCATTAGTTGGTCTTGTATCCGCTATGCATCAGGGAAAAACCGCTGTATCAGCAGTTGGTATTGTAGCAAAGAAACCGGATCAGTTCGGTAAAGCAATGCTTTTCCCTGCAATGGTAGAGACATATGCAATCCTTGCTCTGCTCGTATCAATTCTTGCAATTAATGGTGTACCGGTATAAAACAGGCGCAGATTTGAAACATGATTGAACAAGTAGTACAGGAGGATTTGTATGACAGGATTAGAGAAGATCGTTGAACAGATTCTGGAAGAAGCAAACACTCAATCCGATATGATCCTTGAAGATGCACAGAAAAAGGCAGATCAGATTATAGAAGATGCAAAGGTGGAAGCAGATAAGATCAAGGCGGGTTCAGCTGAAAAGGTCAGCCATGTAAAATCGGACGGAATGGCAAGGGCACAATCCTCTGCCGACCTGAAGAAACGCCAGACAGTCTTAAAGGCAAAGCAGGAGATCATCAATGAAGTGATAGGTAAAGCCTATAACGGAATGATCGATATGGAAGTTGACAGATATTTCCATATGATGGAGCGTATGATCGGAAATGCAGTACAGCCGAAGAGTGGACAGATCAGCTTCTCAGCCAAAGATATGGAGCGGCTTCCGGCAGGATTTGCAAAACGGGTATCAGAGATAGCAAAAGCACATGGAGGAGATTTGACGCTCGCAGATAAAGCCAGTGATATAGACGGAGGATTTATCCTGATCTATGGCGGTATCGAGGAGAATTGTTCATTAGCTGCCATGTTCCATGCGCAGAAAGAAGAAATGGCAGACAAATTAAATTCCCTGTTATTCACATAAGGGAGGTAGAAAAATGGCAGACAAATATATATATGCTGTTGCCAGAATCCGGGCACTTGAGATGTCCCTGTTTTCACAGGCTGTGATCGAGCAGTTGATTGCCCAGAAAACATATGCGGACTGCCTTCAGTTCTTAGGTGAAAAAGGCTGGGGTGATACAGAAGCCGGAGTGCAGGATGCAGAGACCATTTTGAACAGGGAACTGGAAAAAACATGGACACTGGTCAAGGAGATGGTATCCGATCAGACAGTATTTGACGTATTGTTGATCCAGGATAGTTTCCATAATCTGAAGGCAGCGATCAAAACCGTTGTAGACGGAGAAGTTCAGGCAAATGTATTTTATGACAATGCATCTGTTTCGGGTGAAGCATTAGTCGAGATCATTAAAAATAAAGATTTCCAGTCATTACCGGAATCTATGCGGGAATGCGCATTAGAGGCATATGAGTGTCTGGTGCATACCGGAGATGGTCAGATGTGTGATGTTATCATCGACCGGGCAGCCATGCGAGCAATGCTTGCGGCAGCGGAGAAGAATGGAGATGCATTATTAAAAGAATATGCAGAGACAGTTGTGGCAGTTGCAAATATCAAGATCGCAGTCCGTTCTGTAAAGACAGAAAAAGGACTGGATTTTATGAGACGTGCGATGGAGGAATGTCAGACGCTCAATGTGGAACGGCTGATGCGGGCAGCACTTTCCGGCATGCTGGATGTGATCAAATATCTGGAAGAAACACCGTATTCCGGTGGAGCTGCGGCATTATCAGACAGTTCATCCGCATTTGAACGCTGGTGCGACAACCGGATCATAGAGGCGATCCGGCCACAGAAATATAATTCATTTACGATCGGACCACTTGTTGCTTATGTACTTGCAAGGCAGAATGAGATTAAGACAGTCAGGATCATCCTGACCGGAAAGTTAAATCATCTGCCGGATGATGCGATCAGGGAAAGGGTAAGGGAAATGTATGTATAGAATTGCAGTATTAGGTGAATATGACAGCATCTATGGCTTTGCGACTCTGGGACTTGAGACCTTCCCGGTATCCGATGCAGAACAGGGCAGTACACAGCTCAGAAGACTGGCAGAAAGTGGATATGCCGTTATCTATGTAACAGAGAGCATGGCAGAGCAGATCAAGAAAGAGATAGAGAGATATAAGACGCAGATGCTTCCGGCGATCATCCTGATTCCAGGAGTTTCCGGTAATACATCCGCGGGTATAAATGGAGTAAAGAAATCCGTAGAACAGGCAGTCGGTTCGGACATTCTGTTCAGTGAAAACTAGGAAGGAGCGTGACCAGAAAACGTGGCAACAGGTAAGATAAAAAAAGTTGCAGGACCTCTTGTTATCGCAGAGGGAATGCGTGACGCGAATATGTATGACGTTGTCAGAGTAAGTGAGAGCCGATTGATCGGCGAGATCATAGAGATGCATGGAGATCAGGCATCTGTTCAGGTTTACGAAGAGACATCAGGACTTGGACCGGGTGCACCGGTAGAGTCAACCGGAATGCCGCTGTCCGTAGAACTTGGACCGGGACTGATCAGCAGTATCTATGACGGTATCCAGAGACCTTTGGATGATATCATGAAAATCTGTGGAAATAATTTGCAGCGAGGCGTTGAAGTTCCATCATTAAAGAGAGACATCAAATGGCCATTTGTTCCATGCGTTAAGGCAGGGGACAAGGTAGAGGCTGGAGATGTGATCGGAACCGTACAGGAGACAGTTGTCGTAACTCAGAAGATCATGGTTCCATATGGTATAGAAGGAACTGTAAAAGAGATCAAGAGCGGAGATTTCACAGTAGAAGAAACTGTATGTGTGATCGAGACAGCAAAGGGTGATAAGAAACTGACACTGATGCAGAAATGGCCGGTTCGTAAGGGTCGTCCTTATGCAGAGAAGATTCCGCCGGTTATGCCGCTTATCACAGGACAGCGAGTTGTCGATGCATTCTTCCCGATCGCAAAGGGTGGTGTAGCAGCAGTTCCCGGACCATTCGGTAGTGGAAAGACCGTTATCCAGCATCAGCTTGCAAAATGGGCAGAAGCCGATATCGTTGTATACATTGGATGTGGTGAACGTGGAAACGAGATGACAGACGTATTAAACGAGTTTCCTGAACTGAAGGATCCGAAGACAGGATACTCCCTGATGGAGAGAACCGTTCTGATCGCAAATACATCGGATATGCCGGTTGCAGCCAGAGAGGCTTCTATTTACACCGGTATTACGATCGCAGAATATTTCCGTGATATGGGATATTCCGTTGCGCTGATGGCTGACTCTACTTCCAGATGGGCAGAAGCACTTCGAGAAATGTCAGGACGTTTACAGGAGATGCCCGGTGAGGAAGGTTATCCTGCATACCTTGGAAGCCGTCTGGCACAGTTCTATGAGCGTGCCGGTATGGTTAAGACACTTGGCTCGGAAGGAAGAACAGGAGCGTTATCCGTAATCGGAGCCGTATCACCTCCTGGTGGTGATATTTCAGAGCCGGTATCACAGGCAACCCTTCGTATCGTTAAGGTATTCTGGGGACTGGATTCCGCACTGGCTTATAAGAGACATTTCCCGGCGATCAACTGGCTGACCAGTTATTCGCTGTATGTAGATAATATGGGAAAATGGTTTGAGGAAAATGTCAACGAGCACTGGATGGAAGATCGTCAGAAGCTTATGACATTATTACAGGAAGAAGCAGAGCTTGACGAGATCGTTAAGATGGTTGGTATGGATGCCTTATCCGCAGGCGACCGTCTGAAGATGGAAGCAGCCAGATCTATCCGTGAGGACTTCCTGCATCAGAACTCATTCCATGAGATCGACACTTACACACCGCTGGATAAGCAGTTCCGCATGATGGAACTTGTGCTGGCATTCTATGAGGAATCATCAGAAGCCTTGAAGGGTGGTGCAACTATAAAGAATATTCTGAACATGGAGGTTCGTGAGAAGATCGGACGTTTCAAATATACACATCCGGAAGATGTGGAAGCAGAATATGACAAGATCATAAAGGCACTTCATCAGGAACTGGAAGCAGCCATAGTAGCAAAGGAGGACTAAGCACATGCCAAAAGAATATAGAACTATACAGGAAGTTGCAGGACCTCTGATGCTGGTACATGGTGTAGAAAATGTCACCTATGACGAACTTGGTGAAATCGAGCTTGCAAGCGGTGAAGTCAGACGATGCAAGGTTCTTGAGATCAATGGTGAAGATGCACTGGTACAGTTATTTGAGAATTCAACCGGTATTAACCTTTCAAACAGTAAAGTAAGATTCCTTGGACGAAGCATGGAGCTTGGCGTATCAGAAGATATGCTTGGCCGTGTATTTGACGGACTGGGAAGACCGATCGATAAAGGACCGGATATCCTTCCGGAGGAGAGAAGAGATATCAATGGTCTGCCAATGAATCCGGCAGCCAGAAATTACCCATCGGAATTTATCCAGACAGGTATCTCTGCTATTGATGGATTAAATACACTGGTAAGAGGACAGAAGCTGCCGATCTTCTCAGCATCAGGACTTCCACATTCGAAGCTAGCAGCCCAGATCGCAAGACAGGCTAAGGTACGTGGAACAGATGAACCATTCGCCGTAGTATTTGCAGCTATGGGTATCACCTTCGAAGAAGCGAACTTCTTCACGGAGAGCTTCAAGGAGACAGGCGCGATCGACAGAACTGTACTGTTCATCAACCTTGCAAATGACCCTGCGGTTGAGCGTATCGCTACCCCTCGTATGGCACTGACCGCTGCGGAATATCTTGCATTTGAAAAGAACATGCATGTATTGGTTATCCTGACGGATATCACAAACTATGCAGATGCGTTACGAGAAGTATCTGCAGCCCGAAAAGAGGTTCCGGGTCGTCGTGGATATCCCGGATACATGTATACAGACCTTGCAACCTTATATGAAAGAGCAGGAAGACAGCGTGGCAAGAACGGTAGTATCACAATGATCCCGATCCTTACCATGCCTGAGGATGATAAGACACATCCAATCCCTGACTTAACAGGATATATCACAGAGGGACAGATCATTTTAAGCCGTGAGCTTTACAGAAAGGGTGTAACACCACCGATCGATGTACTTCCATCCCTGTCACGTCTGAAGGATAAGGGTACCGGTGAGGGAAAGACAAGAGGAGATCATTCCAGCACCATGAACCAGTTATTTGCGGCATATTCCCGTGGTAAGGATGCGAAGGAGCTTATGACGATCCTTGGTGAATCAGCATTGTCGGATATCGATATTTTATATGCAAAGTTTGCAGAAGCATTTGAAAAGGAATATGTATCTCAGGGTTATGAGACAGACAGAAGTATCGAAGAAACATTAAACATCGGCTGGAAGCTGTTATCGATCCTGCCTCGAGCAGAACTGAAACGTATCGATGATAAGTGGTTAGATATGTATTATGGAAAGTAACGAGAAGCGCGTGAGTAGACTTGCAAATGGGATGCTTGAGCTTGCTCATAGCAGACGATTTGCAAGGATACGAGCATGGTTCGACAGAACCCACCGAGCCGACAGGCGAGGTGGAGCGCTTCGAGTTAATAAACGGAAGAGCGCACCGAGCCGACAGGCGAGGTGGAGCGCTTCACAGTCTATAAACCCTTTATAAGGAGGCAAAAATGGCAGCTACACAGGTAAATCCTACCAGAATGGAACTGACCCGTTTAAAGAAGAAGCTTGTTACGGCAACCAGAGGCCATAAGCTGTTAAAAGATAAACGAGATGAGTTGATGCGGCAGTTCCTTGATATGGCAAGAGAGAATATGGCACTTCGTGAGAAGGTTGAGGCCGGTATCAAGGCCGCCAATACGAATTTTGTCATAGCAAAAGCCGGTATGTCTGAACAGATCCTTCATACGGCACTGATGGCTCCGAAACAGGAAGTACAGCTTACCTGCAAGGATCGAAATGTTATGAGTGTAGACATTCCGGTATTTGAATATACAACAAAAAGTGCGGATGAGAATGATATCTATTCTTACGGTTTTGCATTTACCTCCGGTGATCTGGATGATGCAGTAAAGTCACTTGCTGACATCCTTCCGGATATGCTGAAACTGGCGGAGATCGAGAAATCCTGTCAGCTTCTGGCATCGGAGATCGAGAAGACCAGACGGCGTGTAAATGCGCTGGAGCATGTTATCATTCCTGAGACAAAGGAGGGCATCCGTTATATCAGCATGAAGCTTGATGAGAATGAGCGAAGCACGCAGGTGCGACTCATGAAGGTCAAGGATATGATGCTGGAGGAAGCCCATCACTATAAAGAGCATCAATTTGAGTGATGCAGACGAACGAAAACTCCTGATATTATACATTGTTATTACGCAAAACGCTTGCGCTCTATCCTCGGTGCAACGGTACGTAAGGCAGCAAGGGACGTTGCCTAAGAACCGGCACTCGGATAGGTTTGCTACATAACAAGTATAATATCAGGAGTTTTCTGCTTGTTTTTATATATAAATAAGATTTTATTTGTTTCGTTCAGCAAGTTGAGCCTTTAATCTTGCAATCTCATCATTTTTTTCAGATAAGGTAGCATTCATTTCAGATACTGTAGCATCTCTTTCGGCCAGAGCGGTGTTCTTTTCGGCTAGAGCTGTGACTGCTTCATCCCGTTCTTTTTTTAGCTCATCGATCATGTAGTTGACGGTATTCTCATCCAATTTTCGTAATGCTTCAGAAAACATGGTAACAACCTCCTCCGGGTGATACAGATATTCTGACATATCCATGCAGATAGTTTCCATCCATGGATAGTCGGATATCAGTGCTGCAAGGTCATCCATGGTAGTTGCCGTCAACAGGG
>ENA-OUUV01001498-OUUV01001498.1-human-gut-metagenome-genome-assembly--contig:-NODE-1498-length-11008-cov-4.482790_pt1 | contig 11008 bp, 14 predicted proteins | sample MGYA00237952_ERZ548838 | MGnify/ENA primary metagenome ERZ548838 (study PRJEB26490, sample SAMN05194705) | human gut metagenome | biome: terrestrial biome; feature: human-associated habitat; material... | reverse complement strand
AACTTATGGAGGTAGAGAATCATATCCTGGAGATGATTTAATAACTCATCGTTAAATAAAAAAATACGTTCCAAAAAACGTATTTTTTCATCTTATCTATACTTATAAGTAGTAGATTTCTTTAGAGAAATATTAAGTAATATTCCAACAATTAACATATATGATAATAAACTAGATCCTCCATAAGATACAAAAGGCAATGTAATACCTGTAATTGGAAGTAAACCAACAGTCATACCAATATTTTGAATTTGTTGAAATATTAACATACCAAGAATCCCTGCAACAATAAATTTATCTGTATCTTGTATTTTTCTTCTAGTAAGCATAATTATATTTATATCTAAATAAAGAATTAGACCAAGAAGTACAATAACTCCTAATAGACCAAAATTAGATGAAAAAACTGCAAAGATAAAGTCAGTTGACGATTCTGGAAAATAAATCGGTGTATTATTATAACCATGTCCAAAAAAACCAGCTGAGCCAATCGCAACTAAAGCATTTTCAAGTTGTAACCCAGAACCTTCTTGCCAATTAAAAACTCTCTCAAAACGGTAGTAAAAAGAACTACCAAAAATCTTAATAAACAAATCTTCCTTAAAAAAGTAAAGTAAGAAAACACTCCCAAGTAGACAAAAAACAATTAAAAATGCAATTGCAAACCATCTAAGTCTAATACCACTAACAAACATCATAGAAATATAAATTACTAAATACATAAATACACACCCAGTATCAGGTTGTAAAAATGTAAGAATAGATGGAATTAAAACAACAATAAAGGTCTTTAATATAAATTGAAATTCTTCTTTCATAGTAGGATTATCATAATCATTTCTGAAATTATGAATCATAGTCGCTAAAATAAGCATTAAAAATATTTTCATAAATTCACTAGGTTGAATACTTCCAATACCAGGTATTACATACCAACATCTACTATTATTAATAGGTGTTGCAAACAACAATAGTCCAAGTAATAAAACATTACCAATAATATATAATATCCAAGTATGTCTATATAAATATTCATTTTTAAGTTTAATCAAAATAATTACTAAAATCCAACCTATACCATACCACATAGCTTGTTTAAAAGCTAAATTACCAAGAGTACTAGAAGTATAAGTTAAAGCACTATAAATTGTAAAAATACTTATTACAGATAAAAGAATAATTGGTATTAATATTCCGTAATTAACTTTATATTTAATACAAATTACCTCCTCCTTTAATATTATATCAAAAACTACGTATTTTTATTAACAAAATTCATAAAATATATAAAGGAGCAATTATGAAAAAATTACCAAGAATATATAAAAATCAGATGTCTAGTCCAAAAAATAATAATAAAAAATACTGTTATTTAGAAAGCAACAAAGAAATAGCAAAGAATATAACCATAGAAAATAAAGTTATAAATAAAGAAGTAGTAGATGAAAAAATAGAAAATACACTACAAAGTATATTTAAAAAAACAGGTTATCCATATAATATAAGAGTATATATAAAAACAAAAGATAAAGAATATGATACCTATTTGGTTGCTAGAACAAAAAGAAAAATAACTACTCTTGATAATGAAGTAATATATTTAGATGAAATAGAAGAGTTAAAGAAAATATCAAATTAAAGATATTTTTTTTAATATAAAAACTTCTCCAATTAGGAGAAGTCTAGAATCTAAATTAAGAACATAAGTCTATATAAGTATCACTAAGACATCTTATAGCACCACAACAACTTAAATCTAGTGTAACAAATTCATTAGTACTAGTATACTCATTAGTTGTAGTATTTAAATATAAAATTCTACATGTACAACAACAATCATCGCAGTTTTCAACTCTAAGTATATTGCTTGCAACTACTGCATTATTAACTGTTATATTAAAACTCCAAGGATTACCACTGCAGCAATTGTATAACATAATTGGACGAGTATTGTAACAAACACTAGTAGTAACAGGTCCTAGAAAAGGTTTATCACATCCTACATAATTATCACAATCGAAGTCTTGTTTTTGAAGTAATAATATTTTTTTTAGAATATCATAAATACAATTACAACACTTCTCATTAGAATTATTATTCATTTTATCCCTCCTTTCTAAAAGTTAAGAATGATATCTTCATAACACCTAATAGCACTAATACAATTAGTAGATATAGTAATAAATTCATTTAAAGAACTAAATGTCGAATTATTTAAACTAAGTAGAAGTAGGGTACAACAATTATTTTTAACACTCATTACTCTATAATATGTAGAATTATTAATTTCTAGTAATTCACCATTCTTTTTATAAATTTGTAGTACACGAGTATTGTAGTTGTTACTACATAAACGATTACAGTTATTAGTAGAATTATCTTGTAATAGACAAATGTATTTAAGTAAATTATTCATACAATTATTTTCATCCATAGTATCCACCTCTTATCAATATCTAATATAAATTATGTTATATTTACATTTTTGTTAATAATATTATCTATATAGCTTATGTAAGAAAATAAAAGTATATGTAAAAAAAGTTGTATAATTTTTTAAAATACTTGATAAAATCAAAAAAAAATAATAAAATGAATTTATAGGATATGGGTTCGGTACTCGTAGAATTGAACTATATTCTTAAAACATAATAGGAGGTGAAAAGAATATGTCAGTAATTCACGTAGATGAAGAAGCATTAAAAACATTAAAGAATGCTTTAGAAACAGCTGGACAAGAATACAAATCAAATTTAGCTAGATTAACTAATTTAATTGAAGAAATCACAAGTGGTGATATTCAAGGAGATCCAGCAAACGATTTATTAGCTAAATTCCAAGCAAAACAAGATACACTAAATAAGATTACACAAACAATCGAAGAAGCAGAAGGATACATGGGTCTACAAACTACTAAGTTTGGTACTATGATTGGTGACCTTAAATCTGGAATGCATTAATTTTTTAATAAATATAGAAAGGAGTAAATGGTATTATGAATATTACAATTAATCCAGGAGCAGCAACTGATGATGCATCTCAAATCGACAGCATTATTTCAACAATGCAAGATAATATGCAAACATTAGATACTGCATTTAAAAATACAATTCCATCAGGAATTCAAACAACTTGGTCAGAAACAGTAAGAGAAAACTGGGAAGGATATTATAGTGCTGATGTACCAGCAGCAATGGAAGATATGAAATTATCTGCAACAAACTTAAGATTAGCTGTTGAACAAGCATTATCATATGATCAAGAAAAATAAAAAAAGAATACATTGCTAAATGCAATGTATAGGAAGAAGAGAAATAGTTAATGTTATTTCTCTGTTTCTTATGCATTGCATGAGTATAAAGGGAGCGTGAAAAAATGGTAGCACCAGAAACATATCAGGGATATAATGAAAAAGGAGAAACAGCAGGTCCAGCTGTTTCTGCAAAAGATGCAAGCAATGAAATTAATGTCGAAGAAATCACCAATGCTGTACAAAATGCTAGAGAATTAATAAATGATAATTATCAAACTCTTCAAAATAAAATAAATGATCTTGCCGAACATCATTCTGCAGCAGTACAAATAACAGGAGTAAACTATTATACAAGTACACAATCACTGGTTGAAAATGCTAAATCGGGTAATCAATCATTTATTTCTGAATGTAATTCATTGTTACAAGCAGCAGAAAAAAAACATGACGATATGCAAAAAAATTACAATATAGACGCCAGAAATCAAGCTCAAGCTAATGCTGGGGCAAATGGAAGCGTGTCACTTGTATAATGAAAGGAGAAGTATAAATGGCAGAACAAGTAAGTGGTGATATTAATGAATTAAAAACAGTAATAGAAGAAGCAAACGCGTTGAAAGATTCTTTTCAAACAGCAAAAGACGAAGTTGATAAAGCAATAGAAAAAATTAATCAATTAGCAGAAAAAGTAGGTCAACAATTACCAACTAGCATTTCAGAAACCATGTTCGATACTAAACCAATGGAAACAATGATTAATGGAATGACTACAGAGCAAAAACAATTGGAAAATTATGATGAAGATAAAGACTCAAGCTTTCTCGGAAAAATATGGCAAGGTGCTAGAAATCTTGCGGGAGGATTTACACAGGCAAGTGTTGGAATAATAGAAGGTTTGGTTGATAGTGCAGGTACATTAACTATTGATGGAGCAAGAGCAATTAGTTCGTTAACTGGAGGAAAAGTATCAACTGATGGATTCCAAAGTCAAATGGCTAAAATTATTTCATATGATGCAACTTCAAAAGCAACAAAATTCGTTGGAGGAAAAAATTACGATGAAAATAGTTCTTTAGCAAAGGTTGGTAAACTAACCGGAACGTTTTTAACATACAATGCACTGCCTGGTGGAACACTAGTTTCAGAAATGGCAATGGGTGCTTTATCAGGTTATGGTCAACAAATGCAGAAAAGTCTGCGTGCTGGAAAAACTATAGATGCCGCATTACAAGATGCAAGAGGTGGAGCTATAAAAGAAGCTGGTACGGCAGCAGCATCATATCTTGTATTTGCTGGAGCTGGAAAAGCTTTAAGTGCTGTGTCAAAAACGCATGTTGGACAAGCAGTCGGAAACACACTTTCAAAAGGGGTAGATAAATTTAAGGAAACATCAATTGGGAAACTAGTGAGCAAACCAGTCGATAAACTACATGAATTTAACTATAACAACGCATCAAAAAACTTAGAAAAAGAAAGAGCTAAATTAGATACTGCTAAATTGAAGGCTGATTCAAAACCAAATTTATTAAATAAGCATAAAGTAAGCAAATTAGAAAAAAATGTAGCAGTAGCAGAAGAAAATGCCTTCACAAAAGCAATAAAGGCTGGAAAAACAGATGATGCATTAGCAATTGCTGGAAAAAGAGCAGAAGACTTGTCATCTCAAACTGCGTCAGCACAAGAACAATTTAGAACTGAAGGTACAAAAAAGTCGAAAAAAGCAAGTGAAGAATTAGAAAAAAAATCTAAATCATTAAAAGAAGATACGAGTCGTGTTATTGAAGCACAAAAATTGAGAGATGATATTGCAGCACCTGAAAAATTAGAAAAAGCTTTGGATAAAAAGATTAATGATGCCAAAGCACAAGCAACAGCAGCAAAACAAGAAGCCTCAGCTGCAAAAACGGATGCAAAATCAGCAGTAGAGCAAGCAAAAAAATCGCGTGAACAATTCAGAGAAGCACAAACTAACCTTGAAAAAGCAGAAAGTGAACTTAAAACTGCAAAAGCCACAGAGCAAAATTATGCGGAAGCAAAACAAAAATTTGATACTGCAAGAGCAGAGCGTAATACTGCTCAAGAAAATGCACAACAAGCAATAGAAAATGCTAAAATGACGCATAAAAATGCAATAGAAGCACCAAAACGTGTTGAATATGTGGAAAAAAATGCAACAGCAATAAGAGAAAATACTGAAGCAGCGGATACTGCAGCAAAGCAGTTATTTAGAAACGAAGAAATAAGTGTATATGAAGATGCTAAAAATGCAGAAAAACTAACAGATTTGAAAGCGAAGAGCGGCGATAAAGATGCAATAATACAGAAAGCCAAGGCACAAGATACTGCTGAAAAGAAGGCATATGAAGAAGCAAAAAAAGTTTATGAAGAGGCTAAGTCAGCAGGAAAGAGTGCAGAAGAATTAAATAAAGCAAAAGCAGATCTAACAAAGGCAGAAGATTTATGGGAAAAATCAGTTTCCAAAGAGGTATCGAAAGCAGAAAATGAAATTCGAATAAATACAAGAGAAACTTTAAATAGTGCAAAGAATATTGTTGAAAAGACACAACCAAAAATAGGAGTGTTTACAAATCCAGTACAAAGAACAATTAATAACGGTCTTACAATTACAGCAGGATCATTTAGTCATGTTGCTACAGCAGCATATAAAATGAGTGATTCTACAACATCTAATAATATACTTAAGAGTAAGGACTCTGATAAAAATACTGAATCTAATACTGATAATACTGATAATACTGATAATAAAGATGATAAAACACAAAATAACGATAATGGTGATAATACTCAACAATATTATCCTACTTCATCAACAGAAACCGGCGGAAGTCCTGGAGGAGGCGAAGCAAGCTCATCAAATGGTTCTAGTGTTCCACAATATAGAGATAGTTCTGTGTCAACACAAGCACCAACTACTACAATGACATCTCCACCAACAACCGCAGCTCCGACAACAGCAATGACATCTCCACCAACAACTGCAACTCCAACAACAGCAATGACATCTCCACCAACAACTGCAGCTCCAACAGCAACGCCAATCACAACAGCACCAAGTATTACTCCATCGCAAACAACAACAGGTGGTACATACCATACAGGTGGTGGATACACTGGAACAGGTGGTTATACTGAAAATAATACAACACTTCCAACAGATGGAACAACAGAAACAACAACAGGTTTGGATGATATAAAAGATACATTAACAGATGGAACAACTTCAATAGAAGATGTAATAAAAGGAAGTAAATATACAAAAATACCTTCAACTCCATCTCCAGTAACGACAACTTCACCAAGTGGTGGCTCAAGTGCAGTAATACCAATTGCTGCAGGACTTTCAGCAGCAGCAGCTGCAGGAATTGGAGCAAAAGCTTATATGGATAGAAAGAAAAACAATGATAATGGTGAAGATGAAGATGAATTCGACACAGATGAATGGTCAGGAGACGATTCAGTTGATATTCAATATGATGATTCATCAGATAATGAAAATTATTTAGACACAGATGATGATTATACTTATCAAACAGCAGATAATTCAGAAAAATACGATGCAAGATCAAGCGATGAATTAGCTGATTTACAATAATGAGGGAGGATTAATATGGAAAAAGAAGAAAAATTTTTACCGATAGGAACAGTAGTTTTACTTAAAAATGGTATAAAAGAAGTTATGATTACAAGCTATTGCATTATTCCTACGGGTGATGTTTTTGACAAAAGTGGTAAAGTGGAAGGTGCAAACCAAATTTATGATTACGGAGGATGTCTATATCCCGAAGGAATAATAGGAAGTAATCAATCAATTATATTTAATCACGAACAAATTCAAAGAATATGTCACAAGGGATATGAAACAGATTTACAAAAAGAATTATCAGATAAGATGAAGGTTGGCTTGAAAGAGTTAGAAATGCAAAATAATGAAGGACAAAATTAGATTTTAAGTTATATCAACTTTAATAGTCAAATATTTTTAAAGAAAATAATGATAAATATTGGAAATTATCAAATAGTGTGTTAGACACAAATAAGTGATAATTATTTATGTAGTCAATGCTGTTATGCATTGGCTATTTTTTGTAAAAATGGAAACCACCACCGAATAGTCCGGTGGTTCTTTTATGCTTTACCGATGAGTCTTTAATGATGAAATCATCTTTGTTATAATTAAAACGCAGTTTGCCGCTTGTAAAAAAACAAAGGAGATGCGTCCCATGAATGTCATAAATAGTTCATCACATACTAAGTAGAATTGTAAGTATCATATAGTATTTGCTCCAAAATATAGAAGAAAAGTTTTTTATGAAGAAAAAAGATTAGAAATGGTAAAAATATTAAGAAAATTATGTAAATTGAAAGATGTAAATATAATTACAGCAGAGATATGCCAGATTATGTTAACATGTTTTTAGAAATACCGCCAAAATTAAGTGTATCTTCATTTATGAGATATTTGAAAGGAAAGAGTAGTGATATAATATATCAAAAGTTGGAAGATATGAAGTACAAATATAGAAACAGATCATTTTAGTGTAGAGGTTATTATGTTGGTATAGTTGGTAAGAATGCATTAGTAATTGCTAGATATATAGATGAGTAACTAAAAGAATATAAGTCGTTAGAACAATTACCATTAGATAAAATAGACCGGTTTACGGGAAATAAGCGATAAAGTCAGCAAATGGCAAACTGCTTTAGTGATTTTAAGCAAATTCAGAACAAAAGTCTTTATAGGTGTCAAAGAAAAACCACTAGTTTTACTAGTGGATTCTTTTTTTGAACAATTGACTAAAACAACTCAATAATCTATAATAATTATAGAATAATAAAGAGGTGGTGTAAAAATGTCTAAAGTAGATTGGATTACATGGAAAACTGATGTTACTGATATAATTAATCCAGAAAAAGTTATAGATAGTGTGACAGACTCATATAATGAATTCAACTCTTATATGAATCCAGTAATATATGAAAATTTAAAATATGAAGTAATTAATGGAGGCCTTGATAAATCATCAATAAACATATTAGGCCACTCCCCAGCAAATGAAATGGCTCTAAATATTTTAAATAATATTGACGAAATAAAAAGTATTATAGAAAACTTAAAATTACAAATAGAAAATGCAACGGAAGAACAAAAAAAAATAGAAAAAGATCAGTTAGTAAATGCATTAGACACAAAAATAGAAGAAGAAAAACAAATATCAAAAGAACAGACAAATAGAATTATTAGAAGACTTGAAGAAAGAAAAGAAATAGTGAAGGCTATTTAGGAGAGTAATATGTCAAAAGGATATACAGGATGTATCGATTTAGAAAGAATATCTAATTCATTAGAAACGTTATCATCTATAGAAAATTGCATAAACAATACAGATTTAACTCAATATATTGAAGATATTGAAAAAATAATAAATGATACTAACTTTGAACATGGAAATTGTATTATCAATTACAAAGATTCCATAGACTCAATCTATAAAACTTTAGAAACCACAAAAAAAGAAATAACTAATTTAAAAGATTCACTTAATTTAACATTAGAAAAATTTTCAAATATTGAAGATATAAAAGATACAGATATCAAAGATTTAACTAATCTTTATAAAGATACCTCAGCTAGTCAAAATATAAATCATTTGTTAAATACAAATATTAATCTAAAAATATCTAATAATATTTTAGAATTTAACAATAACATAGATGACTCAATAAAGAACTTTATGGTAAAAACTAATCTAAGTGATTATCCAGCAAATTATAAATCAGAAGAAGAGTGGCAACAAGATTTATTTAATAAATACGAAAATAGCAATATTAGTCAAGTAGAAAAAGAACAATTGGTAGAAAAAGATATGTCTATTTGGAGACAAGAGCAAACTGGCTCTAAAGTAACTGGACTAGCATCAAGTAGCATTGCTGAAAGACAATCTAATATAAGTGATTTATCAACAAGATATATGAATAAATATAATATGGAAAAAAATGATGCTGATACGCTTGCAAATTTAAAAGAAGAACTAAATTTCTTAAAAGAGCATAATGGGACAAGTTCTGAATTTAATTCAGTATCAAATAGACTTAGTGTTATTGAAAACAAATATAATATTAATTTGAGAAAAAATATGGCATCTTCTGTTGGAGATTCAGGAATATCATCGGTTTACTCTGAACAGTCAAATTCAAATATTACGACGATACCATATAATGGAACAGAACAGACACAAAGTTTAGAATCAAATACTCCATACAACACTGTACCAATTGGTCTTGGAATAGCTGCATCAGGAATTGCAGGAGCGATAGGAGCAGTTATAATAGATGACAAAAAATCTAAAAAGAAAAAAAGAAAACCGAATAGGGTATATAGTGATGATGGAGATATTGAATTAGAAGGGGAATATAGAGATAATTCTTTAGAAAATACATCATTTGCAAGTGAGACAAGAACACCGTTACAAGATTTAGATATAGATTATGCAGATAATCAAAGATATCGAGCATCTTCAAGAGACAAAGATAATCTTGATAAATTTTATGACGAAACAGATGACTTTTTTTATAAGGATGATGATGAATAATGAATAAAAATTTATTACCATTAGGAAGTGTAGTTCTTTTAAATAATGGTTCAAAAAAATTAATGATTACAGGATACCTAGTAAGTACACCAGAATATCCAGACCATATATTTGATTATTGTGGTTGTATGTATCCAGAAGGAACAATAAGATCAGACACAATATGTGTATTTAATCATTCAGAAATAACAAAAATAATATTTAAAGGTTACTTAAATTTAGAAGAACAAAAGTATTTAGAAAATATAAAAAGGCAAAAACTATTGATAAATCAAGAAAATTAATATATAATAAATCGCAGATGCAGTGATTCTGAGGAGTAAATATTATTACTTTTATAGAGAGTTCATGGTAGGTGTAAATGGACAAAGTAAAATATTGAAGGTAGCAGAGGAGCATAGTTATTGAAACTAAGTAAATAATTCCGGTTAATTCCGTTAAAAATATTAAGCTACTTGTGTAGAAATTAAGGTGGTACCACGAACTATTCGTCCTTTGGATGAATAGTTTTTATTTTTTGAAAGGAGATGTATCGTGAAAAGATTACTAATAGATATGGATAATTGTATAACAGACCCACTTATATTAGAATATATAAATGAATTTAAAAATACAAATTATAAACTTGATGAACAAACAGATTTTTACCTGCAAAACTTAGTAACTAGAAACAAAGAGCAGTTTTGGAAATTCTTAAATGAAAAAAATTTATATGAGAATGCAGAACTAAAAGATAATTGTTATGAAACATTAAAAGAATTAAATGAAATATATGATATTTATATAGTGACATCTTACTTATGGAAAGATGGTATGATTGATGCTAGTGGTAACAATCTAGCAAATAAATATAATTATTTAAAAGAAAAATTACCATTTATTAAACCAGAAAAATATATCTTCACAACAAATAAAAATATTATAGAAGCAGATATTGGTATAGATGACAGATTAAATAATTTAACACACCTTAATAAAAAAATATTATTTAATGCATGGCATAATAAAAATATAACAGATGAAGAGTTAGAAACTATTGGAGCAGTACGAGTCTACAATTGGCTTGACATATTAAAAATATTGAAAGAGGGGATAATATGATAGAAAGCTGTCTCTTATACACATCTCCGAGCCCACGAGACTA
>ENA-OUUV01001496-OUUV01001496.1-human-gut-metagenome-genome-assembly--contig:-NODE-1496-length-11010-cov-3.139023_pt1 | contig 11010 bp, 9 predicted proteins | sample MGYA00237952_ERZ548838 | MGnify/ENA primary metagenome ERZ548838 (study PRJEB26490, sample SAMN05194705) | human gut metagenome | biome: terrestrial biome; feature: human-associated habitat; material... | reverse complement strand
TATCCTCTTCGTCGGCAGCGTCAGATGTGTATAAGAGACAGCCGATGGCCAGCGCCAGCAGGGCGGCCAGAAGTTTCAGGTTTTTCATGGGTTCTCCTTTCTCATGCCCTGCCGGGGCGCGCCTCAGGAGGCAGCGCCGGGCGTTGGGTGGTTGGAAAAATCGTCTACGCCCTCCACCGGCACAGGGCTGCCGGTCTCGGTGGAAAGCTGGGGCGACCAGTCCAGCGCGCGGCCGGTGGTGCAGTAGACCACCGCCGTGATGTCGGGGGTGTCCGGGGTGCCGTTGCACAGCAGCAGAATGGGCTGGCCATCCTGCTTGCAATAAAGCTCCCGGCCCGTCTGGTGCGGGTACTGGGGGTCCTGCTTTTCGTAGAGAAACAGGGTGTCCCGGCTGCTGACGGCGAAGAGGCAGTACAGCTCCCGCCCGCCGCCCGGCGCTGTGACCCAGCGGTCTGCCGGGATGTCCGCAACAAACTGCCACGGCTGTTCCTGCAGGCTGTCCAGCGCAGCGTCCACATCGGCGGTGCGCTCCGGGACACTGCCCAGATAGAGCACCACGGCAAGGCTGCCGTTCTGTTCGGCCTGCTGCCGCAGCTGCGCCACGGTCACAGCGTCCGGCCGGGAAGCGCTGTCCGAAGCTGCCGCGCCGGAGCGGATGTGATCGCCGTCCACCGGCCCGCAGCCCGCAAGGCTCAGGGTCAGCGCCAGCAGGGCGGCAAACAGCTTCATGGTCAGGCCCTTCATCTCAGGCCCACGGGTCGGCAGACGTGGGGATGCGGATGCCGGTCATCAGGTACTGCTCCCACAGAAACCACTGTCCGTTGCCCTTGCGGCGCAGCTTGATGGGCCGGGGGTCATCGGCACCGCCGCAGGGGATGAACAGCTTGCAATAGCCTTCCTCCACGTTAGAGGTGTGGTTGCTGCCCACCAGCAGGGTGAAGGGCTGGCGGGGGGTATAGCCGTTTTCCGGCGATGCACCCACAAAGTAGGAGAAGGGGATGTAGCTTTTGCCGTCCCGGAAGCGGTCGTTCAGGAAGGAGATCTCCTGCCCGTTCAGCGGGCGGGGGCCCCGCAGCCAATTGAGCATCTCCTGCCCGATGGCCTTGTCGGCACCGTAGGCGCACAGTGCGCAGACGGTGAGAGCTGCGGTCTTAAAGGGGGTGTCCAGACTGGCCTCCGGCAGTGCCTGCATCTGGGCAAGGCTTTCCGGCAGAGCCTGAAAGGTAAAGGTGACGGTCTGGTTGCCGGAAACATTTGCGGCGGCCTGCTTCATCTTATCAAAAAGTCCCATGAAAATACTCCTTTCTGTTTCAGCTGTAAGGGTTCAGCCCCGGCTCAGGTCATGGCGGGGCACGGTCCGCCTGCAGACCATCTTCTGGCTCAGGTCCAGGCTGAGGTTTACAAAATAACCGTTTTCAAAATACCATGCAAGGTCCTTTGTGTCCATGCCAACGCTGTTGCACAGCCACCGCAGGGGCACCTCCGGCCCGGAGTAGCTCTCCACCCGCCGGGCGATGGTCCTTGCGTGGTAGCGGCGGGCCTCCCCGCGGGCAAACAGTGCCAGGGGCACAGCCCCCACCACGATCCAGAATACATAGCCCCCAACGTGGGAGGTGTCCTTTTCCTGCAGGCTCAGACAGAGGGTATACAACCCGCCAAAGGAGCAGAACACGCAGAAGGCAAGCCCTGCGTTCCGCAGCCATTTGAGGAAACGGGGGATCTCGCCGCGGGCTTTTTCCGTGAGATAAGGGTTCATAAGGTTCCTCCTTTCAGAACGAGCCGCCTCCGCCGCCGTGGGTGGTGCCGCTGGAAGAGGTGTGGGTGGAGCTGCCGCCGGAATCGCTGGAGCTGGACTCCTTCGGTCGCTCGGTGCGCTGCACATCCCGGTACAGGAACAGATCCCGCTGGTTGGTCAGCTTCATGCTGCCCTCCCGCACATAGCTGGCGGCGTTCTCCTGGAACGCCACGCTGCGCAGCTGGCTTTTCATCACGCTGACGATGACCCATGCCAGCACAAGGCCGATGCCCACCGCAAGGACCAGGTACATGGGGGAAAGCGGGTCCCGGGGCAGAGTCTTTACGTCATAGGGGCGGCCCGCCCGGGCAGCGTCGATGTAGGTATCCGACCACTGGACAAAGGTGCGGAAGGCACCGGCGTAGTCTCCATCGGCCATGAAGGGGGTCATCTGCTCGCCAAGGTACTGGATGCCGGCATCCGTAAAGGCGGTGATGCCGTAGCCGCAGGTGGAGATGTGCCATTTGCGGTCGCCCACGCTCACCAGCAGCAGCACGCCGTCCATATCGGGGCCGTAGCCGAACTGGCAGTAATCATAAAGGTCATCAGCATAGGCCTCCATGCTGTCGTAGTCCACGCTTTCCAGCGACTCGATGGTGGCAATGGTCACATCGAAGCTCTGGCGGAGGCTCAGCTCCTCCAGTGCATCCTCCAGCTCGCTGTCCTCCTCTGCGGTCAGGACATCCGCGCTGTCGTTCATGCGGTAGTACAGGTCGGCAAAGCCGCCCTCTACCGCAAAGGCCGGAACAGCCAGCGCCGCCGCAAGGACCAGTGCTGCCAGCGCCGCAAAGAGGGAGTGCAGTCGGTTGGAAGTCTTTTTCATCGTTCGTCCCTCCTTTACAGGATCCGTGCCAGCCACAGCAGCCACATCACGCCGTAGGACGCGGCGGAAAGGGCAGCCGTAAGGCCCAGCATCCACTTGCGGGCAGCGCCCTTGTCCACGGGCAGGTCACCCACGAATCTGCCGGTCTGACCATTCATGGCAAACAGGTAGTTTTCACCCCGCCAGCTGGTGCTCAGCAGCCAGACCGGGAACAGGGCGTACTTTGCCTTGCCGCCGTGCAGCTGGATGCTGCTGTTTTCCACCTTGACCGAATCGTAGCCGGTAACGGTCTGCTGGAACGTCTCCTCGGTGGAGCGGCGGATGCGCTTGTTGGCCCGCTCGATGCTGTCCTCGGCTGTCACATCATATTTGTCCGCCACATAGCCCGCCAGATAGGCGGTCTGGAAGGGGATGGCATCCTGCATGGCAAAGGGCTCGATGGATTCCATCAGGTCGTCCTCGATCTTGGACGAGCCGTCCACCGGCACGGCGTCAAAACCCAGCGTGCCGTCCCGCCGGACGGAGTAGTAGTTGGTCTCGGTATAATCGTGGTCGTCATCCGACCAGCAGCGGGTGCGGGTGGCGGTAAAGCGCAGCTGGGCGTCGGCATCGCTGTCAAAGAGCCAGAAGGGCACATACACGCCCTTGATCTCGTCGATGTGGTTCTGGCTGCGGAACACCCGGGGCAGCAGAGTCTTGCCCTTGAGATGTTCCTGCAGCTTTGCCTTGGCGGCCTTTTTGTCCAGCTTGAAGGGGATGATGAGGTCGGGCCGCAGCGCCCCGGCAAACTGTCCGGTGAGGACGATGGGGTTGCCGCAGAAGGGGCAGGCGGACGCCGCCATGGTGTCATCGCCCACGATCTCGCCGCCGCAGCTCTTGCAGCTGTAAGTATGCAGACCGGCGGTCTCTCCTTCTGCCCAGCTGCCGCCGGGGGTGGTCCACTCCATCTCGCTGGGCTTTTCGTCCTTCAGTTCCTCATCGTAGCCCTTGAGGGTATCCACATCGAACTCGGTGTCGCAGTAGGGGCATTTCATCTTCTGGGTGGCGCTGTCAAATTGGATGGCGCCATCGCAGCAGGGGCACTTATATTCCAGCATTCCTGCCATAGCGTTTCCTCCTGTTGTTCCAAAGGGGGCCGAGGGCTTTTCCCCGGCCCCGCTGTTTTGGCGTTGGTCTTCCCGCCGAAGCGGTCGGCTCAGAAATCCGTAGTGATGCGGAACACCACCGGCTCATCCGGCTCGGTGGCTTTGCCGTGGTGGCCCACTGCCAGGAAAGCGTTTTCCTCCAGCGGCAGGAAAACATCAAAGGTGCAGAAGTCGCCGCACAGCTGGCACAGGGTCTCGCGCTCACCCACGGGAAGGGACTTTTCCAAAAAAGTGCCGTCCGGCGCGTACAGCTCCCACATATAGCCCGTGTCCAGCAGATAGCCGTTGGGGCGCTTCATCATCACGGCGTCAAAGCTGCCCACCGGCTGCGAGCTGCGGGCCAGCTCATTGCCGTCCAGATCAAAGGCAGCAAAGTAATCATCGCCGCTGGATTCCAGCTCGCCCACCGTCAGCAGCTCGTCCCCGCTGAGGTTCAGGGAGGACATGCTGTAGAAGGGGCCAATCTCGTTATCGCCCTCCAGCGTCAGCTCGGTGTACTCGCCGTCCTGCACCAGCACCGGTGCGGAGTCGGTCCAGTAGATTACGGTCAGATCTCGATCCTTGGAGGAATAGCAGCTGCCCATGTAGTCCAGTGCGTCGCCGGGCTCTTCCGGGTCGCTGCTGTTCAGATCGTAGCAGTAGACATCAAAGGGATCCATGGCGTACAGGATGCCATTGCGGTCGATGCTGAGGGCGTTGCTTCCGTCAATGTTGTACTCTGCCACCGGGGTCATCCGGTCGTCCTTGATGGCATACTCGAAGATTTTAGCAGACTGCTCTTCATCGTCCTCGTTGTAGAAACTGAAGAAGTAATTGCCCCGGTAGGTATCCGCGTGGATCACATGATAGGCACCGCCTACCTCGCGGCGGACGTCAAAGGGAATGTACTGCGCCTTGAAGGTGTATTCGCCGATGGTCAGCTCCCCGGTCTGGAACTGGGTCACAGGGGTCCCTGCAGGGGCGGCTTTGTCCTCTGTTGATTCCGGCTGTGCCGAAGCGGACGGGGCACTGCTGCTGGAAGCCGGTGCACTGGAAACGCTGGATGCGCTGGCGGCACCGGAGCCGCCGCAGGCGGTCAGCCCGAGGGCGGCGGTGGCAAGGCCCATGGCCTTGAGGAAATCTCTGCGCTGGATCTTTCTCATATCCGTTCCTCCTTTTTCAGTCACTGCACTTTTGCAAAGGCTTCGTCAGCACGGCGGCTGTACAATGCCATGCCGCCGGTCTGGGCGTCGTTTGCCAGATTGATGTTCTCCACAAAGCGGGCCTTTTCCTGCTCAGAGAGCTGCCCGCCCTTCATGGCGGCGGATGCCACGGCACCCATGGCACCGATCATGCCCATCTGGCCCTTCAGCTCCCGTTCCTCGGCCTTGGACATCCGGCGGCCGAACATGCTGGTCTCATTATCGTGGACCCCGAAGATGTGGTCCAGATGCTGCCGTGCGATGTGGGCATAGCCGATCTCCCGCCGGTCCCGCTTGCTGAAGCAGATGACCAGCTCCTGCTTGATGTAGGGGTGGGGATGCATGCCCCGCTGGGTCTGGGCCTCGGTGATGCTGCGGGGCTGCACCAGCTTCAGCTTCAGGCCGCCGCCGTTGAGGGTGGGTTCCTGGCCCGGCTCCTTGGCGGGGGTCTCGTCCAGATACTCCTCGTAGCTGGCGATCTGGTCGTAGCGGATCAGCTCCGGCATCTTGCCCCGTCCGCCGGTGCGGTCGTCGATGTACAGCATTCCAAGCTCATCGCAGAACACCAGCCCCATTTGCGTCGGGGTGGAGGGGTATGCGTTGACCCGGAACTCGGTCTTGTCGAACACCTCATCGAACACCCGCTTCATCCGGGCCATGTACTCCATGTGCTCCTTGGCCTCGTCCAGCGTCAGCTCGCTGAGCCGGATATATTTGGAGCACTTGTTGCCGCAGTCGTCGCAGAGGAACTGTCCATCCCGGAGCTTGGAGCGGTGCAGGGTGCCGCACTCCTTACCGCAGACGGCACAGTTCTGTTTTGCGAACAGGTTGGAAAAGAATCCCATCATGGTATGCTCCTTTCATTGCTCTGTATTGTCAGGTCCGGTCGCTGTCGTCAAAGGGGTCGCCGCACTCGGGGCAGAACTTGGGCGGGTGAGCGGGGTCTTCCGGCTCCCAGCCGCACTTGTCGCACTTATATTTGGGCGTACCGGCGGGCTTTGGTTTGCCGCACTCGGAGCAGAAGCGGCCCTTATTCACCGCGCCGCAGCTGCAAGTCCAGCCTTCTGCTGCCGCCGGGCGGGGCTTGCCGCACTCCGGGCAGAACTTGCCGGTGACAGTGGCACCGCAGCTGCAGGTCCAGCTGTCGGCAGCGGGCTTCGGCTCCGGCTTTTTGCTGCCGCATTCCGGGCAGAATTTGCCGGTAACGGTAGCGCCGCAGCTGCACTGCCAGCTGTCCGCCGGGGCGGGTGCGGGACGGCTGACCTGCTGGGGCGCGTCCACGCTGTCCGGACGGGCCTGCTGGCCCATAGCGAACAGGTTCTGGGCGCTCATGCCGCCCATGCCGCCTGCACCGGCTGCCATGCCCATGCCCATAAAGCCGGTCATGGCACCGGCGGTGTTGCCGGCGGCGGTCTTCATGGCGTCGATCTGGCCGCCCACCAAACGAGCTGCGGCGGTGGTGGGGTCGGTGGTCATGGCGTTTTCTTCCCATTCGGTGATCTTCTTCTGCTGCTCCTCCGGGATGGACAGGGAGTTGATGTTGAAGGAGAACACCTCAATGCCCCGCTTTTTGCGCCAGACATTCGACAGCTGCTCGTTGAGCGCCTCGGAGATCTCCAGCGTGTGAGCGGGGATCTCGTAATACTGCACCTTGTTGGCCGAAAGGGTGGCCAGAGCAGGCTGCAGGGCGTTCATCAGCTCACTCTTCAGCCGGGGTGCGATCTCGGATGCGTCATACTGGGTGGAGACGTTGCTGCACACGTTGGTGTAGAACAGCAGCGGGTCGCAGATGCGGTAGGTAAAGCTGCCGTTGCACCGCAGGTTCACCGAGAGCTTGTAGCCCCGCTCCTCGCTGACCACCACCCGGAAGGGGATGGGGGTGGCGGTGCCGTACAGGATCTCGCCCAGCTCCTTGGTGTTGATGTAGTACACCCGCTGGTCCTTGCCGGTGTCGCCGCCGTAGGTAAAGCGCTTGGCCACGGTCTGGAAGGTAGCGGTCAGGCTGTCGCCGAAGTTTCCGGTGAACACGCTGGGCTCGGTGGAGGCATCATAGGTGAACTCGCCCGGTTCGGCGCACACCTCCACCACCCGGCCCTGCTCCACGATGAGCATACACTGTCCGTCTGCCACGGCGATGCCGCTGCCGTTTGTGATGATATTGTCCTCGCCATTGTTGGAGCTGCGGCGGGAGGTGCGCTTCTGGCCCTTGACCATCAGCACATCCTTATCCAGAGCGTCGCAATAGAAAAATTCCTTCCACTGGTCTGCAAGAGTTCCGCCCAGTGCACCCATACCTGCTTTGATAAGACCCATAGTAATTTCCTCCTGTTATTTGTTTGTTATAAGCGACAACGCTTTGTCATCGCATTGCGTTCGGTTTCGGTCACGGTACAAGGGTTAGATCCGGGGAGTCGTTTTTCCAGTAAACGGGACGCGTGCCCCGGTCAAACAGCACTTCTCCGGCGCGGTATTTCAGGCTGCAGCCGCTGGGGCTGCCGTCATCGTTCAGCAGAATGGCCCAGAACTCGCACGGCTTGCCGTTCTGATCGGTCAATGTAAAATGCAGCTCGGTGCCGTCCTCGGTGCGGCCCTGTGTTCCCTCGGCGGTGCCGGTCAGGGTGCCGTTCCACCCGTCCCATTCCACGCTCATGCAGCAGCTGCCGTCCGGCAGGAAGGTCATCCAGCGGATGCCCTTTGCGGCCTCGTCTCCGGCGCGGTAAGTGCCCCACAGCCTGCGGGGGATGGCGGTGTAGCCGATGTCGTCCCACGCCTCGGTGCGCTGAAAAACGTACCAGACCTCACTGCCCTTTTGGGGGCCGGTGGACTGCATCCGCAGCGAGCGGTCCTCCATCATGGAGATGGTCCAGCGGCTTCTGCCGTCCTCGCTGAGGCATGTCAGGTTCCAGCCCTGACTTTTTTCCCCGTCCCAGCCGGTCACAGCGCCGGCATTCAGCTCTCCGGTGCGGGTCTCGGCAGCGGACTGGATCTGCGGGCTGACGTATGTTTCCCGGATGAAGGAGACGGTCACCGTGCCGGTGATCTCAGCCTTTTCCAGCCGCAGGGTAAAGCTTTCGTTGCGGTCGGCGGGGGCATAGCTTTCACCCTGCGTCACCGCCGTGACTGCCATCCACTCGGCCAGCACCTGCCACTCCCAGTCCGGTGGCAGCGGCTGTGCATCCAGTGGGATGACCGGGGCATCGTTCACATACTCCTCCCCGGACGCGCTGAACCTGTGGACCACGAAGGAAATGTTTCCCTTACCGTCCAGCGAAAAAGGCAGCTCGTCCAGCGAAGTCCACCATGCGGTGTTGCCCTCTTTCAGGCTGCCGGTGGGCAGCATTCCTCTCTCGATGGCGGCTTGACGATCCAGCTCATCCCGGCGCTTCACGTCGCGGTAAAGCGCCTCTTCCAGCGCAGCGGGGTCTGCCCCCATGCGCTGCAGCATCTGGGTGACGGTCAGCTGTTTTCCGCTGTCAAAGTCGAAGCACCAGCCCTGATGGAAGGGTGCATCGGTACCGCCGTAGTAGCTGCTGACCACAAGGCTGACACAATCGTCATACCAGCTTGCTTCCCAGTTCATTTCAATGCTGAAATCCCACACGGCCGGGTCGGCCGCCGCCGGGCAGTCTGCGTACTCCTGCACATCGTATTCGTAGAGCTGGGCGATCTCAGCGTTGATGCGGGCGGCATCGGCGCTGTCGCTTTCCAGTCGGGGCAGATGGATGTTCAGCCGGACGGTGCCGCCGTTTTCCGCCTGCACCACCTTTTCAAGGGTGTACTGCTCGGTGATCGCCGCGGTGGCGTGCATGGAATCCGGCGGGGTCGATTTCAGCTCCCGGCTGCCAGCCGGGCGGGCAGAGGCTGCAGTCTCTGCCCCGCAGCCCGCCAGCACCGCTGCCAGCACTGCCGCCAGCAGCGAAGAAACTGCTTTGTGTTTCATGGTGGTTCTCCTGTGTTCTCAGCGGCTCCCGCCAGGGTCAGGGATCCGGGCAGCGGATCAGCTGCAGCTGGGTCTTTCCCTCGGCAAAGGGGTTCTGCCCGTCGATCATGGTAAAGCTCAGGGTCTCGTTGTACAGGTCGTACTTCACCGCCGCCACAAAGGTGATGCCCGGCATCCCGTCCGCCGTCTCGTTGGTGGAGACACCCAGCACCATGCCCTCCGGCACCACGCCCAGATAGTCGGCGTAGCCCTGATAGAAAACGCTGTTATCCTGCACGCCCATCTGGACGGAACCATTGCTTTCCACGTCCATCCAGTCAAACTGGTTGTCAGACATGTCGTTGAAGGCACCGACGGCCTCCGAGGGGATCTCCTGCATGTTCCACTCTGCTGTCAGGGGAGCCAGCTCCAGCACAGAGCCATCTTCCTGACGCAGGTTCACCTCTCTGCCGCTGCGTTCCAGCGCCACGCCGTTGTTTGCAATGTAGATGGGGTCCTGGCAGACCAGAGCGCTGCCGAACATGAGGCAGTGCAGCACGTCCACATACTCCACCACGCCGTCCTGCGTCAGCAGATAGACCACCGGGTGGAAGGACGCGCCCAGTTCCCCGATGCACACGTCGATATACTTATTATAAGTGCCAAGGATGGGGAAAGTGCGGTCCTGTTCCAGCCGGATGCCGTAATCCGCGTCCCATGCGGCGGTCTCCGGTGTGCGGCGGAGGGTGATGGTGCCCTGCGTTCCTTCCAGCTGCACCGAAGCGCTGCCGTAGGTATCGGTCAGCACCGTCTGCGGCTGCGGGTCAGCAGCCTGCAGCGGGATCTCCACATCCAGCTGCCGCCAGCCCCACCCGGCGGTGGAGCTGCACCCGCCCCGGAGCACCAGCCGGTCCTGTTCCGGCAGCAGCAGGCACAGGTCATCCAGCTGGTTGTTTTCCAGCGTGTTCATCCGCATGCTTGCCAGATTGCCGCCGCTGCGCAGGCCCTCGTAGTAGCCGCCCTGCGCCATGTGCCGGTCAAAGGTCTGCATGGCCTCGCGCAGCATCTGCTGCTGCACGGCATCCGGGTCCAGCCCCATGCGCTGCAGCATTTCCGTCACGGAGACCTGCTTTTCGGTGGCAAAATCGAAGCACCAGCCCCGGGAATACCCCGGGTCGGAGCCGCCGTCGTAGCGGAACATCACAAGGCTCACGCAGTCGCCGTACCAGTAGGCATCCCAGTTGATATAAATCTCCGGGCTCCACTCGTCCTGCTGCGGCTCGATCTCCGGGCTGTCCTCGTACTGTCGGAAGTCTGCCGCATACATGGCGGCAAGCTCATCGTTGAGATAGGCTGCATCCGGGCTGTCACATTCCAGCTGCGGCACATGGATGGTCAGCTTCTGTGCGCTGCCCCACTCGTACCGGATGGTCTTTTCCAGCGCGAACTGCTCGGTGATGCGGTTTTCCTGCTTCATCGAAACTGCGGTGCTCTGGGGGACAGTGCCGGAGCCTGTGGGGGCAGCGGGAGCCGTTGCGCTGCCGCACCCCGCCAGCACCACCGCCGCCGCCAGCACCGCAGCGGCAAGGCGTTTGTGTTTCATGGTCGTTCTCCTTGTTTTCTCAACCGTAGCTGCGGTTCATCTGCAGCTGGGTCTCGCCCTCGGCAAAGGGGTTTTGCCCGGCGATCATGGTCATGGTCAGGTTCTCGTTGTACAGGTCCATCTTGAACGCCGCCACAAAGTTGAGCCCCGCATCCGTAGAGATGCCCAGCACCACGCCCTCGGGCACAACGCCCAGATACGCGGCATCGCCCTGATCCATGCGGCTGTTGTCCTGCATGCCCATCTGGACGCTGCCGTCACTGGTCAGGTCCATCCAGCTCCAGCCGGTTTCGTCGGTGTAGTTGTAGGAGCCGATGACGGAATAGGGGATCTCCTGTGCGCTCCATTCTGCCGACAGGGGAGCCAGTTCCAGCACAGAGCCATCCGCCCGGCGCAGGTTCACCTCGCTGCCGCAGAGTTCCAGCGCCACACCGTTGTTGGCAAAGTAGATGGGGTCCTGACAGATCATGGCATCCCCGAACAGGAGGCAGCGCAGCACGTCCACATACTCCACCACGCCGTCTTTGGTCAGCAGATAGACCAC
>ENA-OUUV01001494-OUUV01001494.1-human-gut-metagenome-genome-assembly--contig:-NODE-1494-length-11017-cov-3.542693_pt1 | contig 11017 bp, 5 predicted proteins | sample MGYA00237952_ERZ548838 | MGnify/ENA primary metagenome ERZ548838 (study PRJEB26490, sample SAMN05194705) | human gut metagenome | biome: terrestrial biome; feature: human-associated habitat; material... | reverse complement strand
CATAGGATAGCACATCCGCCAACGAAAGGCAATAGGAAACTGAAATAAATTTAACAACTCACCCGAGCGTATCGGATACAATACTTGCCCCGCGGCCGGACAGGGCGGCGGAGCAAAAGAAAGGTGAAAGTGAAGATGGCTAAGGACAAGTACTACGGCAAAACCCTCCGAAAGAATTTTGCCCGGCACGAGGAAGTCATGCCCATGCCCAACCTGCTGGAGATCCAGAAGACCTCCTATCGGGAATTTTTGGACACCGGTCTGCGGGAGGTTTTCGCAGACGTTGGGGCGATCTCTGACTATCAGGGCAACCTGGAGTTGACCTTCATCGACTTCCGGATGGATGAAGCCCCCAAGTATAACGTGGAAGAGTGCAAGGCCCGTGACGCCACGTATGCCGCCCCCCTGAAGGTGACGGTCCGTCTGCGGAACAAGGAGACGGAGGAGATCAAGGAGCAGGAGATCTTCATGGGCGATTTCCCCCTGATGACCCACTCCGGCACCTTCGTCATCAACGGCGCGGAGCGCGTGGTGGTCTCTCAGATCGTCCGTTCTCCCGGCGTGTATTACGGCAAGGAGATCGACATTAAGACCGACCTGCCCATCCTCACCTCCACGGTGATCCCCTATCGGGGTGCCTGGCTGGAATATGAGACGGACGCCAACGAGGTGTTCTGGGTCCGTATCGACAAGAACCGCAAGCTGCCCATCACCAGCCTGATCCGGGCGCTGGGCCTCAAGACCGACGCGGAGATCCTGGACCGCTTCAGCGACGATCCCCGCATCGCGGCTACTCTGGAGAAGGACCCCAGCAAGACGTATGAGGACGCCATGCTGGAGATCTACCGCAAGCTCCGTCCCGGCGAGCCCCCCACGGTGGAAGCTGCCGAGACCCTGATGAACAACCTGTTCTTCGATCCCCGGCGCTACGATCTGTCCGTTGTGGGCCGGTACAAGTTCAATAAGAAGCTGTCCCTCTGGCAGCGGGTCACCGGCTACAAGCTGGCACAGCCTGTGGCAGACCCCGCTACCGGCGAGCTGCTCTTCGATGAGGGCCACCTGCTGAGCAAGGAGGATGCCCGCCTGCTGGACACCGTCGGCGTTGCCGAGGTGGTCATTCTGGTGGACGATCAGCCTCTGCGGGTGCAGTCCAACAAGATGTGCGACCTGAGCCACTATGTGGACTTCGATCCTCTGGCTGAGTGCGGCATCAAGGAGCGTGTCCGCTTCGACGTGCTGCAGGAGCTGCTGGGCCAGTACTCCGGCGAGGAGCTGAAGGAGCAGATCAAGCTCCATAAGGACGATCTGGTGCCCAAGCACATCATCATCGACGATATCCTCTGCTCCATCAACTACATGAACGGTCTGGCCCACGGCATCTCCGTGAAGGACGATATCGACCATCTGGGCAACCGCCGTCTGCGCTGCGTGGGCGAGCTGCTGCAGAATCAGTTCCGCATCGGCTTCTCCCGTATGGAGCGTGTGATCCGGGAGCGTATGACCATTCAGGATCTGGACGTGGTCACCCCCCAGAGCCTCATCAATATCCGGCCTGTTACCGCCGCCATCAAGGAGTTCTTCGGCTCCAGCCCCCTGAGCCAGTTCATGGATCAGACCAACCCTCTGGCGGAACTGACCCACAAGCGCCGTCTGTCCGCTCTGGGCCCCGGCGGTCTGAGCCGCGAGCGCGCCAACATGGAGGTCCGAGACGTGCATTACAGCCACTATGGCCGTATGTGCCCCATTGAGACCCCTGAAGGCCCCAACATCGGCCTGATCTCCTATCTGGCTACCTATGCCCGCATCAACGAGTACGGCTTCATCGAGGCACCCTACCGCGCTGTGGACAAGGAGACCGGCAAGGTGGCTATGGAAGCCACTTATATGACTGCCGACGAGGAGGATAACTTCATCGTCGCCCAGGCTACCGAGCCCATCGGTGAGGACGGCTGCCTGGTGAATACCCGTGTCACCGCCCGGTACCGGGACGAGATCGTGGAAGTGGAGCGGGAGCGCATCGACTACGTGGACGTGTCTCCCCGTATGATGGTCTCCATCGCTACCGCCATGATCCCCTTCCTGCCGAACGACGACGCAAACCGTGCTCTGATGGGCGCAAACATGCAGCGTCAGGCCGTGCCTCTGCTGAAGCCTCACGCACCCATCGTGGGCACCGGTATGGAGCACAAGATCTGCATCGACTCTGAGATCGTGGTCCTGGCCGAGGGCGACGGCGTGGTCACCTCTGTGGATGCCCGCCATGTCACCGTCAAGTATGACAACGGCGAGACCAAGGATTATAAGCTGACCAAGTTCCTGCGCTCCAACCACACCACCTGCATCAACCAGCATCCCATCGTGGATGTGGGCGAGCGGGTCCACGGCAAGCGCCTGAACGAAAAGGGCGAGTGGGAGGATCCCACGGTTCTGGCGGACGGTCCCGCCACCGATCAGGGCGAGATCGCTCTGGGCCAGAACATTCTGGTGGGCTTCATGACTTGGGAAGGCTACAACTACGAGGACGCCGTTCTGCTGAACGAGCGCCTGGTCCGCGAGGATCTGTATACCTCCATTCATATTGAGGAATTCGAGATCGATTCCCGGGATACCAAGCTGGGACCCGAGGAGATCACCCGTGATATCCCCAACGTGGGCGAGGATGCGCTGAAGGATCTGGACGAGCGCGGTATCGTTCGCGTGGGCGCCGAGGTTCACGCCGGCGATATTCTGGTGGGCAAGGTCACCCCCAAGGGCGAGACCGACCTCACCGCCGAGGAGCGGCTGCTGCGGGCTATCTTCGGTGAGAAGGCCCGCGAGGTCCGCGATACCTCTCTGAAGGTGCCCCACGGCGAGAGCGGCATCGTGCTGGATACCAAGGTCTTTACCCGTGAAAACGGCGATGAGCTTGGCCCCGGCGTCAATCAGGTGGTCCGCGTGTATATCGCTCAGCGCCGTAAGATTCAGGTGGGCGATAAAATGGCAGGCCGTCACGGCAACAAGGGCGTTGTGTCCCGCGTGCTGCCTACCGAGGATATGCCCTTCCTGCCCGACGGCACCCCGCTGGACATCGTGCTGAACCCCCTGGGCGTGCCTTCCCGTATGAACATCGGTCAGGTGTTGGAGGTCCACTTGGGCTATGCCGCCCATGCGCTGGGCTGCAAGGTCGCTACGCCTATTTTCGACGGCGCTACCTACGAGGATATTCAGGCAGAGCTGGTGAAGGCCGGCCTGGACCCCGAGGGCAAGAGCGTTCTGTACGATGGCCGTACCGGCGAGCCCTTCGACAACAAAGTCACCGTTGGCTATGTGTACTTCCTGAAGCTGCACCATCTGGTTGACGATAAGATCCATGCCCGTTCCACCGGCCCCTATTCTCTGGTTACCCAGCAGCCCTTGGGCGGCAAGGCCCAGTTCGGCGGCCAGCGCTTCGGCGAGATGGAAGTTTGGGCCCTGGAGGCTTACGGTGCTGCTTATACCCTGCAGGAGATCCTGACCGTGAAGTCCGACGATGTCACCGGCCGTGTCCGGACCTACGAATCCATCGTCAAGGGCCACAACGTTCCCACCCCCGGCGTGCCGGAGTCCTTCCGCGTGCTGCTGAAGGAGCTGCAGTCCCTGTGCCTGAACATCCAGGTGCTGGATAAGGACGGCAACGTGGTGGATCTCAAGGAGGACGAGGACGCGCTCGATACCTTCAACCTCTCCCGTATGGATGCGGACGATGACCGCCACCGCAACGTTGCGGAGGACGCCGAGTTTGAAGCGTCCGGCTTTGAATTTGAAGACGCGCCGGAGGATGCCGGCGCCGATGTGGATGTTGACTTCGACGACGAATGATCCAGAAGACACATTCGTCACCACAAAACTGGATCATTTGAATCATTGAAGGAGGATAACGCAACATGATCGAAACCAATAACGGCAACAAGTTTGCCTTTGACGCGATTAAGATCGGCATGGCTTCCCCGGAGCAGATCCGGGAGTGGTCTTACGGCGAGGTAAAGAAGCCTGAGACCATCAACTACCGCACTCTGAAGCCTGAAAAGGATGGCCTGTACTGCGAGCGTATCTTCGGGCCTACCAAGGATTGGGAGTGCCACTGCGGCAAGTACAAGAAGATCCGCTACAAGGGCAAGATCTGCGACCGCTGCGGCGTCGAGGTCACCCGTTCCAAGGTGCGCCGGGAGCGCATGGGCCACATTGAACTGGCCACCCCTGTTTCCCACATCTGGTATTTCAAGGGCATCCCCTCCCGGATGGGCCTGCTGCTGGACATCAGCCCCCGGATTCTGGAGAAGGTGCTGTATTTCGCCAACTATATCGTCACGGACCCCGGCGAGACTCCTCTGACCAAGAACCAGATCCTCTCCGAGAAGGAGTACCGTGACTACCGTGAAAAGTATGAGGATGACTTCCAGGCCGGCATGGGCGCCGAGGCCGTGAAGAAGCTGCTGGCGGATGCGGATCTGGAGGCCCTCTCCGCCCAGCTCCACGCCGAGCTGAAGGACGCTTCCGGCCAGAAGAAGGCCCGGATTGTCAAGCGGCTGGAAGTGGTGGACGCCTTCCGGATCTCCGGCAACAAGCCGGAGTGGATGATCATGGACGTTCTGCCCATTCTGCCTCCCGACCTGCGCCCCATGGTGCAGCTGGACGGCGGCCGCTTCGCCACCTCTGACCTGAATGACCTGTACCGCCGGGTCATCAACCGCAACAACCGCCTGAAGCGCCTGATGGACCTGAACGCCCCCGACATCATCGTCCGCAACGAGAAGCGGATGCTGCAGGAGGCTGTGGACGCCCTGATCGACAACGGCCGCCGCGGCCGTGCCGTCACCGGCGCGAACAACCGCGCGCTCAAGTCCCTCAGCGACATGCTCAAGGGCAAGCAGGGCCGCTTCCGCCAGAACCTGCTCGGCAAGCGTGTCGACTATTCCGGCCGTTCCGTCATCGTCGTCGGCCCGGAGCTGAAGCTCTACCAGTGCGGCGTGCCGAAGGAAATGGCCATCGAGCTGTTCCGCCCGTTCGTCATGAAGAAGCTCGTCGAAGACGGTCTTGCCAACAACATCAAGTCCGCCAAGAAGATGATCGACAAGGGCAAGGACGAGGTCTGGGACGCGCTCGAAGACATCATCAAGGACCGTCCGGTCATGCTCAACCGTGCGCCGACGCTGCACCGCCTCGGCATCCAGGCGTTTGAGCCCGTCCTCGTCGAGGGCCGCGCGCTCAAGCTCCATCCGCTCTGCTGCACCGCGTTCAACGCCGACTTCGACGGCGACCAGATGGCCATTCACGTGCCGCTGTCCGCCGAAGCGCAGGCAGAGGCCCGCATCCTGATGCTCTCGGCCAACAACCTGCTCCGTCCGCAGGACGGCAAGCCGGTCACCGTGCCGACGCAGGATATGATCCTCGGCACCTACTACCTGACCTACCAGCGCTACGATGTCGACGCCTACGACACCATCCACGAGATCTTCCCGCTGCTCGAGTGCGGCAAGCTGCCGTATGAGAAGCCCATCTGGGTCAAGAACATCTGGGATGACGCCGAAGCGGAGGACTACCAGTACTATCTGCGCACCCGCGGCGCGCTGCTCGAAAACGAGACCGACCGCCCGGAGACCATCCCCGGCTCCTACCAGACGCTGGGCCAGGCTGTGGCCGCGCTGGACGCCGGCGAGATCCAGCCCGACGAGGTCATCTACGTCTGGAACATCTGGGATTCCGACGCCGATATCAAGGAAGAGAACCACATCTACGTCCGTACCGTCGGCGAATACGCCCGTCAGGCCCACGCGGCCGGCGACGTCCGCCCGAAGGAGTATTTCAAGTTCTACCACGACGAAGACGAGGCCATGATGGCTTATGCCGACGGCATGATCGCCATGCATGACCCCATCAAGGTCTGGAAAGAGCTCGAGATCGACGGCAAGAAGGAGCACCGCATCATCGACGCGACCGTCGGCCGTCTGATCATCAACGACGCCATCCCGCAGAACCTCGGCTTCAAGAAGCGCGAGACCGTCGACGACCAGTTCCCGCTGGAGATCGACTTCGTCGTCGGCAAGAAGCAGCTCGGCAAGATCATCGACAAGTGTATCCGCATCAACGGCTTCACGCAGTCGACCGAGATGCTCGACAAGGTCAAGGCCCTCGGCTACAAGTACTCCACCAGAGCCTCCATCACCGTCTCCATCGCCGATATGGAGATCCCGGAGAAGAAATACGAGCTCATCCACGAGGCGGAGAAGGAAGTCGTCAAGATCGACCGCCAGTTCAAGCGCGGCTTCATCACCAACGACGAGCGCTACCGTCTGACTGTCCAGCAGTGGGAGAAGTCCATCAAGGACGTGACCGATGCACTGCAGTCGAACCTCAAGCGCTTCAACCCAATCTTCATGATGGCTGACTCCGGCGCGCGAGGCAGCATGAACCAGATCCGTCAGCTGGCCGGTATGCGCGGCCTGATGGCAGATACGAACGGCCGCACGATCGAAATTCCTATCAAAGCGAACTTCCGTGAAGGCCTGTCCGCCCTCGAATACTTCATCTCCTCCCGAGGCGCTCGAAAGGGCATGACCGATACCGCGCTTCGTACTGCGGACTCCGGTTATCTGACGCTCCGCATGGTCGATGTGTGCCAGGATGTGATCATCCGCGAATTCGACTGCGGTTCGACGAACGGCAGCTGGAAGGGCGACTACTACGAAAAGGGCCAGCTCATCGACTCCTTCGGCAACCGCATCCGCGGCCGCTACCCGGTCTACGACATCACCGACCCGCAGACGGGCGAGCTGCTGCACTCCAAGGACGTCATGCTCCGCGAGGAAGACGCGGCCAAGTTCATCGCGCACGGCATCGATAAGGTCTACGTCCGCTCCGTCCTCGGCTGCAAGGCACGCTCCGGCGTCTGCGCCCGCTGCTACGGCATGAACCTGGCGACGAGCGAGCTCGTCAACCTCGGCGAGGCCGTCGGCATCATCGCCGCGCAGTCCATCGGCGAGCCGGGCACGCAGCTGACCATGCGTACCTTCCACACCGGCGGCGTCGCCGGCGACGATATCACGCAGGGTCTTCCGCGAGTCGAAGAACTCTTCGAGGCCAGAAAGCCCAAGAAGATGGCGCAGATCTCCGAGATCGACGGCGTTGTCGACGTCGACGATTCCCACCGTACCGCGCTTCGCAACATCACCATCACCGCCGACGACGGCGAGGTCAAGCAGTATCAGGTCCCGTACTCCGTGGGTCTGAAGGTCGAGCACGGCAAGCGCGTGCGCAAGGGTGAGCCCATCACCGACGGCGCGCTGAACCCGCACGACGTGCTGCGCATCTCCGGCATCGAGGCCGTGCAGGATTACCTGACGCAGGGCGTTCTCGCCGTGTACCGCCAGCAGGGCGTCGACATCAACGAGAAGCACATCGAGGTCATCATCCGTCAGATGATGCGCAAGGTCCGCGTCGAGGATCCCGGCGATACCACGCTGCTCAGCGGCACCGTGGTCGATGTCTTCGAGTTTGAAGATGCCAACGCGGCCGTCCAGGCCCGCATCGACGCGGGCGAGACCGAGCTGCGGCTCGCGACCGACAGCCTTATCCTCATGGGCATCACGAAGGCGTCTCTGGCAACGGAGTCCTGGCTGTCCGCCGCTTCCTTCCAGGAGACCACCAAGGTCCTGACCGACGCCGCCATCAAGGGTAAGGTCGACCACCTCGTGGGCCTCAAGGAGAACGTCATCATCGGCAAGCTCATCCCCGCCGGCTCCGGCCTCAAGGCCTACCGCGATTTCGACACCCTCAACACCCCGGAATCCATCGTGACCGAGGAAATGATCGACGACGAAAAGCTGTGACCCCCAAACAAAACCCCCTTCCCCGCACTGCGGGGAAGGGAGTTTTCTCCATGTAGGGGCGGGGATCTGCTCCGCCCGCGGGTGCCGATCTCATCGGAACAACGGGCGGAGCAGAGCCCCGCCCCTACAGAACGCACCATCCAAGGCTCCCCTTTCAGGGGAGCTGGCAGCCGAAGGCTGACTGAGAGGTTGTCGCAAATTTGCAGCGACCTCTCCGTCTCGGCTGCGCCGAGCCACCTCCCCTGGAAGGGGAGGCTTTAGAACTGCGCACCCCAAGGCTTCCCCTATGAGGGGAAGGCAGGGGGCTTACTGCTCCAGTGCTTGCTGCACGTTGTCCCAGACGTCGGGGAAGACGCAGGACTCGATCAGGGTCAGGGCGGGGGAGGGGTCTTCGTTTGCGGCCAGCGCGGCTTCGAAGGCGGAGGGGTCTTCCAGCCGGTAGATCGCGCCCGCGCCCGTCTCGTCATACAGGGCGGCGACGCCGCCGGATTCAAATACCAGCCAGACGATGGGCTCGCCCTGCGTGTCGCCCGGCTCCGGGTCCATGATGTTGAACGCGGTCACGAGCAGCTTCGCCCGCTTTTCCGTCAGGACCTGCTGCGTCCAGCCGTCTTCCGTGCGGGTATAGGCCGTGACCGTCCCGCCGGAGAGCGTGTCGTAGGGAGTGAAGGTGTAGGGGTCGGCGGGGGCCGGTTTCTCCTCATCCGGGAGGTGATATTCGTTCAGACCGCCCAGATCGATACTCGAGACCTCGCCGTCTGTTACGAGGATGCGCAGATACAGGTCTCCCGCGGTATAGCTGTAGATCCAGGTGTTTTCCGCGCTGCCGGGGGCAAATGCTGCGTCCGGGTATGCGGCATCGACGGCCTCCTGCGGACTGCCGATGCCGATGCCGGTATCGAGCGTCCAGGTGCTGGGCGACGTGACCCAGATCGAACAGAGTACGGCGTCAGGGCCATCGCGCACATCGTCTCCCACAAGCGTCAGTGACGCGTCGTACAGGACGTCTGCACTGCCGGACGTGTTGTAGAACCAGCAGATCTCCTGCAGTCCGTCGCCGCGTTCCACGGCGCCGCTGTTGCTGAAGGAATCAGGCCCGTCATGCAGGGACGCGACTTCTGCCTCCGTCATCCCCAGCCGCAGACCGCCGATCTCTGTCGCCAGAATGCGCGCCGCCGCGTCACCGTCGTCCCAGCCGTCGCTGGCCTCCGGTTCGCGCGGACTCTCGGTCGCCCCGACGGCGCTGTCTGTTTCCGCAGGCGCTTCCGCAGGCGCTTCCGCGGCGGGCGTTTCCGCCGCACTGGTGTCCGCGGTGGAGGCCGATTTGGTGCTGTTCGCGCTGCGCACGGCCAGCGGGATGGAGATGGCCAGCACCGCACACGCGGCCAGCGCCGCGATGGGCAGCCAGCGCGGCTTCCGCTTGATGTCCGCGGCCTCTTCGATCATGCCGTCGCTCAGGTTTCCGATGCAGCGGAACAGGTCTTTCGTCGTCATACCGCGATCCCCTCCTTCAAAAGCGCGTCGCGCAGTCCCGCGCGCAGGCGGAACAGCCGGGACTTGACCGTGTTTTCCGACAGGCCGAACAGGCCGGATAAGCGCCGGACAGAGTCACCGTAGTAATACCGGCGGACGAACAGCTGCCGGTTCTCGCGCGTCTGCGTGCGCAGATATGCCTCGATCGTCAGCGTGACGGCCTGTGCGTCCAGCCGCGCGTCGACGCGCTCGCCGCCCGGCAGGCAGTCGGCAAGCTCCGAGAGCAGGATCTCCGTCTGCCCGCCGCCGCGCTTCTGCGCGCGGGCCGCTTCCCAGCGCGTAAAGGACAGATTGCGCGTGATGCGCCCGACAAACGCGCGCAGACAGCCGGGCCGCGCGGGCGGGATGGCGTTCCAGGTGTGCAGCCACGTGTCGCTGACGCATTCCTCTGTGTCCTCATGGCTGTGCAGGATGTTGAAGGCAATGGAGCGGCAGTAGCCGCCGTATTTCTTCCCTGTCTCGGCAATGGCCCGCTCCTCGCGGGCGAAGTACAGATCAATGATTGTTTCGTCTTCCATGTCGAATCCTCCTCTGTCTGTCAAGACCGGATTTTTCCGCGTTGGTTGCGTGAATTTGGGTTGATTTTTTTGAGCTTCCGTGCTATGTTCTGTATGCAATTTGCATGAGATCGTGCATTCAAAGCGGGAGGAAAAATAAAAATGCAAGAGCCGCTGCAAAAACCTGCATTTTCAAAGCAGGCGCTGCTGCACTGCGCGGGCATTGTCGGCGCGGGGCTGCTGTATTCACTGGGCATCAACCTGTTCGTTGTCCCGACCGGGCTGTATACGGGCGGAATTATGGGCTTTGCGCAGCTGCTGCGTACCTTATTTCTGCATGTGACCGGGCTGGAGCTGAAGATCGATATCGCGGGCATCATCAACTATGCAATCAACCTTCCGATTTTATGCATCGCGTGGCGGCGGATCGATCACCGCGTGGTGTTCAAGACCCTGCTGTCCGTCACGTCGACGACGGTGTTTCTCTCTCTTGTCCCGCGGACGGGCATTCTGGGCGGCGATAAGCTGGCCGAGTGTCTGATCGGCGGCATGCTCTGCGGCTGCGGTATCGGCATCACGCTCTGGATGGGCGGCACGTCGGGCGGCATGGACGTCATCGGCATGATGCTCCTCAAGCGCGGCTCGCATACCTCCATCGGCCATGTGAATCTGATCTGGAATCTGGCGCTCTATGCCATCTGCGCAGCCGCGTTCAACCTGTCGACGGCGATCTATTCGATCCTCTTCTCGTTCATCTCCACCACGGCGATGGATAAGCTGCACATGCAGAACATCAACGTCGAGGTCACGGTCGTCACGAAGGTCCTCAGCCCCGAGATGGAGCACGAGATCCTCGTTGACCTGCACCGCGGCATCACGCGCTACGAGGGCGTGGGCGAATACACCGGCCAGCCGGTGCACATCTTCTATATCCTCGTCACCAAATACGAGATCAGCCGCCTGCGCGCCATCGTCTGCAAACACGACCCCCACGCGTTCATCGTCGCCAAAGACGGCGCGGTGGTCTATGGAAATTATAAGCGAAAGATCTGAAATAAGCAACCGAACGCCCCCAAGGCCCCCCTTGTAGGGGCCGATTCCCCCTATCAGGGGGAAATGTCCCGAAGGGACAAAAGGGGTAGG
>ENA-OUUV01001487-OUUV01001487.1-human-gut-metagenome-genome-assembly--contig:-NODE-1487-length-11045-cov-10.844768_pt1 | contig 11045 bp, 8 predicted proteins | sample MGYA00237952_ERZ548838 | MGnify/ENA primary metagenome ERZ548838 (study PRJEB26490, sample SAMN05194705) | human gut metagenome | biome: terrestrial biome; feature: human-associated habitat; material... | reverse complement strand
CTCCACATCTGCCAGCCAGACGGAAGTGCCCTCCGGGGTGTGATACTTGCCGCCCAGCGCGTCCAGACTTGCCCCTGCCGGGTACTCGGTAAAGTTGAACAGTCCCACCAGCGTTTCCTCGCCGCGCTTGCGTACCAGCGCCAGCACGCCGGGGTTGTGGCTGTCCCATGTGGTCACCCACGCATCCGGGGCAAAGCAGGGGTCTGCCCGCATTTGGCGCAGCTGCTCCATGCCCTGCCACAAGGGGTTTTGCAGCGTGCCCTTCCGGGTGCGCTGCTTGGCGTCCTCCCAGTTGAATTTGCTGCGGTGCAGATTGCGGCTGTCCTCCACACGGTCGGGGTCGTTTTTGTAGTCCCAGCCATTGAGCTGCGCAATCTCATCGCCGCAGTTCAGCATGGGGAAGCCCTGCAAAAACGCCATAGCAGTGTGCAGCAACAGGTCGCGCTTTACCGCGTAGTCCAGTGCGGTTTTGTCGTCCTTTTCCAGTGCCTGCTCCACGCCGCACAGGCTGGCGGTGGTGCCGCAGCTCCGGGCATCGCCGGTGGCGGGGTCGTAGTTGTACAGTTCACCCTTTGCCCAGCTGCCGGGGAAATTGCCCTCGTAGAAGTGGTACAGATATTCCTTGTGCTTCTGCGGGTCCATGCCCAGCCGGTTTTCCACCGCCTCGTCCAGACCCCAGCCGATGTCATCGTGGCAGCGCAGATAGTTCACGAACCAGCAGTTGTCCGGCAGGGCGTGGAGGGCATCCAGCTGCGCCTTCAGCAGCCGGGTGTCCCGGCTGGCAAGGGCACCCCACAGGTTGACCATGGTGGACACGTTGTAGAGCATGTGGCATTCCGGCTTTTCCGGGGTGCCGAAATAGGCGGCAAGCTCCTTGGGAGCCATGACCACCTCGCCCTTGAGGATGACCGCCGGGCAGACGCATTCCAGCACCATGCGGAGCATCCGCACGATGGTGTGCACCTGCGGCAGATTGCGGCAGGTGGTGCCCAGCTGCTTCCAGATATAGGGTACCGCATCAATGCGGAACACTTCCACGCCCAGATTTGCCAGATGCAGGATGCTCTTGGTCATGTCTACGAACACTGCCGGGTTTGCGTAGTTCAGGTCCCACTGGTAGTCGTGGAAGGTGGTCAGCACCCACTTGTGCATCTCCTCACACCATGTAAAGTTGCCGGGTGCGGTGTTGGGGAACACCTGCGGCACGGTCTGCTCGTACTGGTCGGGGATGGTGCGGTCATCATAGAGATGGTAATAGGCCTGAAACCACGGGTCGCCCGCCTTTGCCGCCATGGCCCAGCGGTGGGTGCTGGCGGTGTGGTTCATGACAAAATCCAGACACAGGCTGATGCCGGCTTTCCGCAGCTCCCGGGTCAGGTTTTCCAGATCTTTGTTGGTGCCAAGGGCCGGGTCTACGGTGTCAAAATCCTCCACCGCATAGCCGCCATCGTTGTGGGGATGGGGCATCTGCAGCAGGGGCATCAGGTGCAGATAGGTCAGCTTCTGCTCCTTGAGGTAGGGCAGCTTCTTTGCCAGCTCTTTCAGATTTCCGGCAAAGAGGTCGGTGTACATGGTCATGCCGAACATATTGCCCCGCTTGTACCACTCCGGGTCGGCAGAGCGTGCCTTGTCCAGTGCTTTCAGCTCGGCGCTGCGGGCGTTGTAGGCTTCTGCCATCTCCCGCTCCAGAACTTCCAGCCCTTCCCGGTTGTGGTACAGTTCCATGAACAGCCATTCCAGCTCGTCCTTGTGCTTGGCAAACCGGGACGCAAATTCCTGTTTCGCTGCCATGGTTCAGCCCTCCACTTCTGCAAGGGTGGGCATGGCGGGGATAGCGCCGTGGCGGCTGGTGGTGATGCTTGCCGCCTTGTTGGCAAAGGCCAGAATGCCTTCCAGCTTGTCCACGGTCAGGGTGTCCAGCTCCTCCTTGCAGAGCTTGGACAGGGCCGCACCAAAGAAGGTGTCGCCTGCGCCGTTGGTGTCGCCCACCTTGCAGGGCACGCCCGCCACATGGCCAGTTTTCTCCCCAAAGCGGTAGAATACGCCGTTTGCACCCAAAGTGACAAAAATCAGCCGGATGCCGTTCTGTGCCAGCTGTGCCGTGCCGCTTTCGCAGTCAGTGGTGCCGGTGAGCAGGGGCAGCTCCTCATCGGAAACTTTCAGAATATCCACCAGCGGCAGGGGCGCTTTCATCTGAGCAATGGCATCCTCTTTGTTCTTCCAGAGGTTTGCACGGTAATTGGGGTCGTAGGTAATGACAGCACCCATCTTTTTGGCGCGGGCGGCAGCATCCAGCGTAGCGGTGCGGGAGGGGTCAGCGGTCAGGCTGACCGAACCGAAGTGGACGATTTTTGCAGCTTTCAGAGCGCCCTCCGAAATGTCCTCTTTGCTCAGCATCACGTCAGCGTTGGCGCTGCGGTAGAAGCTGAAATCCCGCTCGCCGGTGGCATCCACCGAGACCACCGCCATGGTGGTGGGGTGGTCTGCATCCACCGCCATGCCGGAAACGTCCACCTTGTTCTCTGCCAGAACCTCTTTCAGGTAGCGGCCAAAGGCATCCGCACCCACCTTGCCGATAAAGGCGGTCTGTGCGCCCAGTCTGGAAGCAGCCACAGCCAGATTGGCCGGGGCACCGCCGGGGTTTGCGGCAAATTGAGGGATGCCGCGCGCATCCTTGCCGGTCTGGGTCAGGTCGATCAAAACTTCACCAATCGTTACAATGTCCATGATAATTCTCCTTATTCTTGATGTGAAACCCAACGATCACCGCTGGAACAGATAATGAATGTAAGCGGCTGCACGCTCCGGGTGCGGTGCATTCTGCACTACCCCAAGATAGACCTTGCCAGAAAAACCTGCCTGCCTGACAAACGGCGTGTCCGAAATATCCAGCACGGTCCCACCGGCGTTCAAACCCGACAGTGCATGGAAAGACGCATCCAGTGTCCGCAGATCGAGAAAATAATCATCTGCCAACAGTCGATCCCGTGCATATTCGTCCATCAGAACAACATCTAACCGCTGGGCACTGACTGCACCCAGCAGCTTCATCTCCGAAGCATATACATACTGCTCCTCTGCGCGTTCGCTTTCGCTGAGCAGCAAGCCGGACAGCAGATCGACCTGTTGCTTTTTGGTCAGACCCTGCGCCTCGGCAAAGCCGGTGGTAAGCTGTTCCGTCAGATCAGACCCGGCAGTGATATTTACCAGACCAAGGTAAAGCACATCCTCTTTTTTCGTCACATGGCGGTAGGCTGCATACCCGAGGATATAGACGACGATGAGCACGATCGCAATGGGCAGCTTGTAATATGCCCAGATGTGCTCCCACTTTTTGCGCCCATGGAGGGAGCGGAGCGTATCCCGGTCAGTTTTTGTCATGGTCGTATTCCTCGTGTACTGCATCAGGGTCTCCACCGATCAGATAGAGGATCCGAAGCATCAGAAAGGAGCAGAGCATGGCGCAGAAGCCCATGCCCAGCAGGAATGCAGGCGTGAACACAAACACTATGACGTACCCCATGATGCCATAGATCGCCGCCATCAGCAGGGTGCAAAACAGATACCGGACACCCACGAGAAACGCCGTTTTCAGGATGCCGAAGGTGGTGTTTTCAAACCGTGCCAGCAGAGGAAAGGCATACAGCAGAACGATGCCGTACAGAACTGCCGCACCAATAAGCACTGCAGTGAGCAGCGTCCAGAAAATGTTTTCGCTCCACATTCGGCGCAGCACAAAGCCATCCGCAGCCAGGAAACTGCCGACTGCCAGCAGGATAAGCCAGAGTTTTGTGGCAGGCTTAAAATTTTCCCGGAACGCCTTAAAAAACATCCGGGTCAGACCATCGTCCCGATCTTCCGCCATTTTGAGCGTGACGTAGAACAATGCGGTCGTAGAAGCCCCTATGGTAACGATGGGCAGGCTGCACACGAGCCATAAGATGTTCAGGTAAGCACTGTAAGTCAATTTCGTCAGCACAGCAAACAGCGGCTTGTCCGTATTGCACAGGTCACGCATGGGGGTTCTCCTTTCGCTCAATCTCCTGTGGATTCGCGCAGGATCAGGTTGGTTTCCGTATAGACGGTGCGATAGTTCAGCGATGGCTCTTCGATGCGGGTCATAAGCAGATTGGCAGCGGTGTAGCCCATGATCTGTCCATGGATATGGATCGAAGTCAGACGGGGGACAAAGTAGGAAGCCTCCTGACTGTCATCGAAGCCGCAGACCCAGATATCATCGGGAACCGAATACCCCAGCTCATTCAATGCCTTGACCAGATCCATGGCAACAAAGTCATTGGCGCAGACAAAGGCATCCGGCATCGTTTTGAACCGACGTATGGTTTCGTACAGGGATACCGGATAGTTCTGCTGTCCAGATGGCATCGCACAGGTGCTCAGGCCTTCTGTCAGACCAAAGTGCTCCACTGCATCCTTATAAGCCATATAACGCTCAAAGAAGGACTGACAGTGGTTTTTATCCCCCGCAAAGCTGATGCGTTTTTTGCCGCGCTGGACCATGTGGGCCACCGCATTCTGGATCTCAATGCGGTTTTCCATATAAAGGCGGTCGGCTTTAAGAGGAGGACGCATATCCATCACAGGGGTGTCTACAAACAGCAGCGGAACATCCAGATCGCACAGCATCTGTGCGTAGTCATAGTCGAATACTTCAAAGCAGATGATGCCGGCTGTGTGCTGGATGTTGAGAGAAGATGGAAGTTTTTTCTCTTTCAGCTCTATGGGAGAAATGCGATGAATGGTCATGCAGCTGTGCAGATGGTCGATTTCCGACTGGAAACGATCCAGCATCATGGAGGAAAAGTGAGAGCTGTTCAGAAACCGGGTCGTCAGCATGGCGATCTCCCGTTTGTCACTCGGCAGAATGAAAGGCCCTGCTGTTTTTGCAGCGTCTTCCTGAAACAGCGGCAGATAGGCAAACTGCTTATAGCCCATTTCGGCGGCTTTGCGCAGGATCTTCTCCCGTGTGGCATCTGCCAGCACACCGGTGTTGTTGATGGCCTTTGAAACTGTGTTGCGGGAAAGCTGCAGTTCGCTTGCAATATCCTGAATGGTGACCTTGGTTGCCATAAGTCATCCTCTTTCTTTATAATACAGGAGCGGATGTTCTTTTTTATAGATAAAGTCTGGTGACGGATCTTATTCTTTGTGACTCCAGTATAGTGCAAATGCACAAATTAGTCAAATGTAAAAATGCAAATCATCATTTTGCATATTTACGCACTTTCGAATTTGTGCATCTGTACAAATCCACAGTATTTTTTGATATATACCATGAATTATCGTTGACATTCGCTTGCTTGCGTGGTATAAATGAATTACAGAGTTTTACATTTGCACAATCGAAGTAAAAAGTGCAAGATTCAAAGGTGCAAATGTAAAATGCAAATCAAGCGGCAAGCAAATCAAAAAGGAGGAGAATGATTCATGAAAGCAAAGACGGCCTCGCCGGAAACGGCTGTGCTGACAGCAGAACGCAAGCTGCACAACACATGGGTCTACATCAAACGGCATTGGCAGCTTTACCTGTTGTTCCTGCTGCCTGCCGTGGTGCTGACGCTGGTGTTCAAGTACGCTCCCATGGGCGGTGTGCTGATCGCGTTCCAGAAGTACAATCCCTTCAAGGGCATCTGGGGCAGCGAGTGGGTAGGCTTCAAAAACTTTACCCGCTTCATGTCCTCGCCGGACTTCCAGCGCTATCTGATCAACACCCTGAAGCTGAGCGTCTACGGTCTGCTGTGGGGCTTCCCGATCCCCATCCTGCTGGCATTCCTGCTCAACCGTATCGAGAGCAAGAAGATCAAGCAGAAGGTGCAGCTGGTGCTGTATATGCCCAACTTCATCTCGGTCATCGTGCTGTGCGGCATCGTCCGGGTGCTGCTGAGTGTCACCGGTCCGGTGAACGGCCTGCTTCACACCAGCATCAACTTCATGACGCTGCCGGAAGCGTTCCGCCCCATCTACATCATCAGCGGCATCTGGCAGGGTGCCGGCTGGGCATCCATCATGTACACCGCATCCCTTTCTAACGCCAGCAAAGATCTGAAGGAAGCTGCGATGATCGACGGCGCAAACCTGATCCAGCAGATCATGACGGTGGAGTGGCCCGCCATTAAGGATATGGTCGTTATTCAGTTCATCCTGCAGGCAGGCAACATCATGAGCATCGGTTTTGAAAAGGCCTATGCCCTGCAAACTGACCTGAACCTGAACACTGCCGAGATCATTGCAACGTACGTTTATAAAAAGGGCCTGTTGGACGGCGATTACAGCTTTTCCACGGCAGTCGGTCTGTTCAACACCGTTGTCAACGTCATCCTGCTGATCGCAGTGAACAAGGTCGTTGCCAAAATGAACGATGGCAAGGGCTTGTAAGGAGGGGTTTACCATGGCAAAACAGAAAAAATCAAAAATGGCCCTCTACACCAGACAAGATAAGATCATCCTGTACTGCGGCTACGCACTTCTGGGCTTGTTCCTGCTGGCGATCATCGTTCCGATGATCTACATCGTCATCGCGTCCTTTATGGACCCGGTCACTCTGCAAAACAAGGGCATCTCCTTTGATTTCAGCAAGTGGAGTCTGGATGCTTACCAGCGTGTCGTTTCGGACAAGCAGATCTGGGTCGGCTTCAAGAACGCAGTACTTTACTCGATCATCTTCACCATCATCTCGGTAGCTGTGACGATGCTTGCCGCTTATCCCATGTCGCTGCCGGACTTCAAAGGCAAAAAGATCTTCAACGCCTTGTTTGTGATCACGATGTTTTTCAGCGGCGGTCTGATCCCCACCTACCTGCTCATCAACAATCTGGGTCTGCTGGATTCCATGTGGGCGGTCATTCTGCCGGGAGCATTCAGCGTGTGGAACATGATCATTGCCCGTACCTATTATCAAGGCATCCCGCGTGAGCTGCGTGAAGCTGCGGATGTGGATGGAGCCAGCGAGATGCTTTACTTCTTCAAGATCCTGCTGCCCGTCTGTATGCCGGTGGTGGCAGTTCTGGCTCTGTGGCAGTTCGTGGCAATGTGGAACAGCTACTTTGACGCCATGATCTACCTGAACAGCGCATCGAAGCAGCCGCTGCAGCTGGTGCTGCGTTCCATCCTGATCCAGAGCCAGCCGGAATCCGGCATGATCGCAGATATCCAGAGCACTGCCGAACGTGCGAAGATGGCAGAGCTGCTCAAATATGCAACCATTATTATTTCCAGTCTGCCGCTGCTGGTGATGTATCCCTTCTTCCAGAAGTATTTTGATGCCGGCATCATGGCTGGTTCCATTAAAGGCTGAGGATATTCCAGAATTTTATGAGCCGGTACGCTCATCTGTTACACGAAAAAAGAAACATAAAAAAGGAGAAAATACCATGAAAAAGCTGATCTCTCGCCGCAACTTCCTCAAGGTCTGCGCTCTGGCGGGCTCTGCCGCTGCTCTGTCTGCCTGTGGCGGCGGCAAATCCACCGGCGGCAGCAATTCTGCTGCCGCAGCTGTGGACACGACCGGTGCCGTTACATTTCCGCTGTCCGAAAAGGTCACCTTTACCGGTATGACCAGCTTCCCTGTGGGCAGCGAACCCGAGCCGAACAACCGCACCATCTTCAAGCGTCTGGAAGAGCAGACCAATGTGCACATCGACTGGACCGCCATCCAGTCCGACCAGTGGAGCGATAAGATCACCCTGAATATGTCCAACCCCAACACCCTGACGGATTTTGTTTTTACTGCTGATTTTACCGACAGCAATCTGCTGCGCTACGCAGATCAGGGTGTCATCCTCAATCTGGAAGACTACATTGACAACAATATGCCTTATCTCCAGAAGGTCTTTGAGCAGTACCCGGAGTACCGCACCATGTGCACCGACAGCGATGGCCACATCTGGGCACTGCCCTGGATCGAGCAGCTCGGCGCAGAAAAGACCGCCATCCAGACCATTGGCAACATGAGCTTCATCAATACCAAGTGGCTGAACTTCCTCGGTCTGTCGATGCCCACCACGGTGGACGAGTTTGAGCAGGTGCTGATGGCATTCCGTGATAACGCCGCTTCTATCAAGGCAGAGTATGGCATTGACGGCGACATCATCCCCATGTCCTGCATCGTCAACAACGGCGATCAGGACCCCAGCATCCTCATCAATGGCTTTGGCGAAGGCTACGGCGATGCAGACAAAGACCGCCATATCGCCGTTACCAACGACCGGAAAGTCATCTGTGCCGCCACCCAGCAGGGCTACCGTGATGGTCTGGACTGGCTGCACAAGCTGTATGCCGAGAAGCTCATTGACCCGGAGTGCTTCACGCAGGAGTGGTCCACCTATGTTTCCAAGGGCAAGGCTGGCCGCTATGGTGTCTGCTTCAGCTGGGATGTTGCCAACATTGACAACCTGACCGACTGGGAGCCGCTGCCTGCCCTGACCGCCGATACCCGGAATATCACCCCGCAGAACGGCTCTTTCACCAGCGGCTTTGCCCGCGGCAGATGCGTTGTCACCGCAAAGGCGGATAACCCCGCATTGGTTTGCGCATGGCTGGATCAGATGTACGCACCCCTCCAGTCTCCGCAGAACAACTGGGGTACCTACGGCGATGCGGAAGGCTTTAACATTTTTGAACTGTCCACCAACGATAAGGGCGAGCCCATGCTGAAGCACGCTCCTCTGGGCGATGCTTCTCCCGTGGAAGTCCGTGAAGCGCAGTGTGTCAGCGGGCCTCTGGCGGTTCTGGATGATTACTATGGTGTATACGTTACCTGCCCGGACGATGCACAGTACCGTCTGGACTGGATCAAGGAGATCTACACCCCGGATATGAACAACGATTATGTCTATCCCAATGTCTTTATGAGCAACGAGGACACCGAGCAGGTCTCTAACCTGCAGGCAGATCTGCAGACCTACATGAATACGCAGAAGGCCAACTGGATCATGAACGGCACTACGGATGCAGAGTGGAACGAATATCTGAGCAAGCTGGAAGCCTACGGCCTGTCCGACTATCTGGGCATTATGCAGAAATATCTGGATGCTTACTACGCATAAGAATTCTTTCCTTTGGAGGATTCCATGAACGATTTGACTTTACAAAAAGCCCGTGCCTACGAGGCCGAGCACGGCGCTGCCATTTCCCCGGCGGAACGCCCTGCTTACCACATGACTCCTTATGTGGGCTGGCTCAACGACCCCAACGGCTTCTCTTATTATAAAGGGAAGTATCACCAGTTCTATCAGTATAACCCCTACGATGTGCGGTGGGCGCCCATGCACTGGGGTCACGCCGTCAGCACCGACCTGCTGCACTGGGAGTATCTGCCCTGTGCGCTTGCCCCGGATTCCCCGGCGGACAACGGCCCCGGCTGCTTCTCCGGCTCTGCCACCGAGATGGATGACGGCAAGCAGCTGCTGATGTACACCAGCGTGATTGCAGAAAAGCAGCCCAATGGGGAGATGCGGGATATCCAGACCCAGAGCATTGCCATCGGTGACGGTCTCGACTACGAAAAGCCTGCCTGCAACCCGGTGCTGACCCAGAAAGACCTGCCGGAAGGCTTCAGCAAGTTCGACTTCCGGGACCCCAAGATCTGGCGTGAGGCCGACGGCACCTACTCCGCCGTCACTGTCTGCCTCGCCGAGGACGGCAGCGGCGCAGCAGCACTGTTCCAGAGCAAGGACGGCTTCGACTGGCACTTTGTCACGGTGCTGGAACGCTGCAACAATCAGTACGGCAAAATGTGGGAGTGCCCGGACTTCTTCCCGCTGGACGGCAAGCAGGTCTTGATGCTCGGCCCCATGGAGATGCTGCCCAAGGGCGAGTTCCACAACGGTCACAACGTGATTGCCTTCATCGGCAGCTACGACGAAGCCACCCACACCTTCACCAAGGAAAACGTGCAGCTGATGGACGGCGGCATCGACTTCTACGCCACCCAGACCACCCTTGCCCCGGATGGCCGCCGGATCATGACCGCATGGCTGCAGACCTGGTCGGACACCGAGGATAAGCCCCAGGGCTGCAAGTGGTTCGGACAGACCATCTGCCCGCGCGAACTGCACATCAAGGATGGGCGCATTATTCAGACCCCCGTGCGGGAGCTGGATGCCGTCCACGGCAAGCGCACCTTCCACGAAAATGTGACGGTGCAAAGCGAAACTTCTCTGGAAGGCATCAAGGGCCGTGTGGCTGACCTGACCGTCACGGTGCAGCCCGGCGAATACCGCTCCTTCACCCTGAAGCTGGCCGCCGATGCAGACCATCACACCAGCCTGACCTACGACCCCTACACCTCGCAGCTGACGCTGGATCGCAGCTATGCCGGTTCCCGTGCCGACATCGTGCATAGCCGCAGCTGCAAGGTGCGCAGCCAGAACGGTGCGCTCAAGCTCCGCATCCTGCTGGATAAGAACAGCATCGAAGTATTCGCCAACGATGGTGAGCAGACCATGACCGCATGGATCTACACCCCCCAGTCTGCCGATGGCATCACCTTTGCTGCCGATGGCAAAGCAACTGTTACGGCAGAACAGTTTGAGCTGAATCTGTAACCTGATATTCCCATCATTTCTCCTTCATTGAATACAGCCCCGCTTTGGCTTCTCCTTCGCCAAAGCGGGGCTGTGTTTTTGTATGGGTTCTATGCTTTCTGCCCCCGTTCCGGGGGCTTTTTGGTGTCCGGGAGGCAGCGTTTTCTGAAAACGCAGCCAAACTGCAAAAAAAGTTACAATTTTCTCATCAAAAAAGGCGGTTTCCCATTGACAGCCTTGTTATAATAGGAGTGTAAGATTTTTGAGCCAGCACTCTGCGGCTCTGATTGCTGAACGGCCCTTGCGGGCTTTTGGAAAAAGAAAGAGGCATACAGCATTATGACGAATATCGATATTTTCTCCGGCTTCCTGGGTGCCGGCAAGACGACCCTGATCAAGAAGCTCATCAAGGAATCCTTTGCGGGCCAGAAGGTGGTCCTGATCGAAAACGAGTTCGGCGAGATCGGCATCGACGGCGGCTTCCTGAAGGAGTCCGGCATC
>ENA-OUUV01001479-OUUV01001479.1-human-gut-metagenome-genome-assembly--contig:-NODE-1479-length-11086-cov-4.381833_pt1 | contig 11086 bp, 7 predicted proteins | sample MGYA00237952_ERZ548838 | MGnify/ENA primary metagenome ERZ548838 (study PRJEB26490, sample SAMN05194705) | human gut metagenome | biome: terrestrial biome; feature: human-associated habitat; material... | reverse complement strand
GGTTTATGTATACCGCAAAAACGACGATTCGGTATCGTATCAGTACCGAAGTGATTCGGTGGAAAACTGGATTGGGATTGCCAGAGAGACAGAGGCGGTTTTGATGGAAGAAGAAAAGGAAGAACAGAAAAATCTCAGACAGGAATATATTTTTGCCATGAAGCAGAATCTGAGAAGTGTATTAAATAACATTGATATCAAAGAACCGGATGGTAGTATTACCAGACTGGAAGATATCGATCCAACAAAAAAAGTATGATGGAACAGACAAAAGCAGAACTAAGAAAACAATATAAACAAAAGCGGCGTGCTTTAACACCGGAGCAGGTGACCGCTGCTTCAGCACAGATCAGGAAGCGATTTATGAATTCAGATGAATATAAAGACTGCAATCATCTGCTGATCTATGTCAGTCAGGATAATGAAGTGGATACGATCGAGATTATAGAGCAGGCACTTACAGATGACAAAGTCGTTGCTGTGCCAAAGGTATACGGAGATCATATGCATTTTCATCGGATTCATGGAATGAGCGATCTAAAGGTAGGTGCATATGGTATCTTAGAGCCTGCCGGCTGTGATATACTTCATCCGACGGAAGGAATTCTGATCGTCCCGGGAATTGTATTTGATAAAAACGGACATCGGATCGGATATGGCGGAGGATATTATGACCGTTATATGAAGCTTCATCCGGAACTTACTGCGATTGCATTTGCCTATGATTATCAGGTGTTGCCGGAGATTTCATGCGAATCATTTGACGAAAGACCGGACCAGCTTCTGACTCCGTCAGATATATATAGCTTTATGGAGAAGAATATTGGTTAATAAACTTATCAGAATAACGAAAACGAATTTATACAGAAATTCAACAAGAACATTAAACACATACCGGAGAACAATATGATTAATGAAATTGATAAAAAAATAGATACAATCGATATAACAGAACCTTGTCCTGCCGAAGAACCATTTCGGCAATATTATTTTATAAAAAAAGCAAGGGGGTATTACCGGGAGCTTGCGAAAAAAGCAGGAAGAAACCTGACCTGCTCGATCCAGACCTATGGATGTCAGATGAATGTAAGAGACTCCGAGAAGCTGACCGGTATTCTGGAAGAAATCGGATATACAAGCAGTGATTCTGAGGATGCAGACCTTGTTATATATAATACCTGCACAGTCCGTGAGAATGCGAATCGAAAAGTCTACGGACATCTTGGAATCATGAAACATGACAAAGAGACACATCCAGATAAGATGATCGGGCTTTGCGGATGTATGATGCAGGAACCGGATGTTGTAGCCACAATTCAAAAGAAATATCGATTTGTAGATATGGTATTTGGCACGCATAATGTATTTAAACTGGCTGAAATCTACTGCAACCGTATCGAAGCCGGCGGACAGGTAGTGGATATCTGGAAGGATACCAATCTTGTTGTGGAAGATCTTCCGGTTAAGAAGGAATTCCCATTTAAGTCCGGTGTCAATATTATGTTCGGATGTAATAATTTCTGTACATATTGTATCGTGCCATATGTCAGAGGCAGAGAACGCAGCAGACAACCGGAGGACATCATAAGAGAGGTTAAGCGGCTTTCAGAGGAGGGTGTAAAAGAGATCATGCTCCTTGGTCAGAATGTGAATTCTTATGGAAAGACGTTAGAGAAACCGATCACATTTGCCGAATTATTGCAGAAGGTGACAGAAGTTGATGGAATTGAACGTGTTCGTTTTATGACCTCCCATCCAAAGGATCTGTCCGATGAACTGATCGATGTGATCGCGGCAAATGAAAAGATCTGCCGTCACATCCATCTTCCGATGCAGTCCGGATCATCCAGGATATTAAATCAGATGAATCGTCGCTATACAAAAGAATCTTATCTGGAATTAGTAGACAAGATCCGCAGACAGATTCCTGAAATATCACTTACAACCGATATTATTGTCGGTTTTCCCGGAGAAACAGAAGAAGATTTCTTAGAGACAATGGATGTAGTGAATCGGGTAAGGTTTGATACAGCATTTACATTTATATATTCCAAGCGCACCGGAACACCGGCGGCAACATTTGAGGATCATGCAACAAAGGAAGAGATCCAGAACCGTTTTGACCGTCTGATCAAGCGAGTATCAGAGATCAGCGGTGAGGAGATCTGCCGTTATAAAGGTCAGGTCATGCCTGTACTGATTGAAAGCGTCAGCGAACAGAATCCGGAACTCTTAACCGGTCGTCTGTCAAATAATATTCTGGTACATTTTAAAGGTGATCCGTCTATGATCGGCGAGATCCGGGATGTTTCGCTGGATGAATGTAAAGGCTTTTATTATATGGGAAATCTTGTATAAACCGAATTTATAGAATAGGGGTAAAAAACAGTGGCAGCTTTAACACCAATGATGCAGCAGTATATGGAAGTGAAGAATCAGTACAAGGACTGTATATTATTTTACAGACTTGGTGATTTCTATGAAATGTTTTTTGATGATGCCCTGACCGCATCCAAGGTTCTTGAGATCACTTTGACCGGAAGGGACTGCGGACAGCCGGAACGTGCACCGATGTGTGGCGTTCCATATCATGCCTGCGATGTCTACCTAAATAAGCTGATCGAGAATGGTTTTAAGGTAGCGATCTGTGAACAGGTTGAAGATCCAAAGCTTGCAAAAGGCATAGTAAAACGTGAGGTTATCCGGGTGGTAACACCGGGTACAAATATGTCAAATGCAATTCTTGATGAAACAAGAAATAATTATCTGATGAGTATTTTTGAAAACGATGGTGCATTCGGAATCTCACTGGTAGATATCACGACCGGTGAGTTTAAGACAGCGAGAGTTCCATCCTTATCAAAGCTTACGGATGAGATCAACAAATATTCTCCTGCCGAGATCATCGGCAATCATTCTTTCATGAATTGTGATCTGGATTTCGTTTATCTGAGGGAGAAAATGAAAATTTCCATTTCTGAAGCGCCGGAGCATTATTTCAATCAAATGCTATGTGAAGATGCAATTATGAGGCAGTTCGGCGTTAATAATATGGACGGGCTTGGACTGAAGGATTTCCCTGACTGTATCTTATCCTCCGGAGTCCTGCTTCAGTATCTGCATGAGACACAGAAGAATTTCCTTGCACATATCAATCATATCGTGCTGTATTCCATCGACGATTTCATGATTCTTGATTCCGCAACCAGAAGAAATCTGGAGCTTTGTGAGACACTTCGTGACAAGCAGAAACGCGGTTCTTTGTTATGGGTATTGGATAAAACCAAGACAGCAATGGGTGCGAGAATGCTTCGAAGCATGATCGAGCAGCCTTTGATATATAAAAAGGATATCGAAGCAAGACTTGATGCAATAGAACAGTTAAATAATGATATGATCAATCGTGATGAGATGCGGGAATATCTGAACCCGATCTATGATCTGGAACGACTGATGACAAGGATTTCCCTACGATCCGCAAATCCACGCGATATGATCGCATTTAAGACATCCCTTTCATATCTGCCGTATATCAGACAGCTTTTACAGATCTATCCGGATGGGCTTCTTGCAGATATTTATGAGAAAATGGATGAATTACAGGATATTTATGACCTGTTAGAGCGTTCGATCAACGACGATCCTCCGATACTGATCCGTGAAGGCGGTATTTTCAAGGATGGTTATCTGGAAGAAATTGATACTTTAAAATCGGCAAAGACAGATGGCAAGACATGGCTTGCAGAATTGGAGGAACGGGAAAAGCAGAAGACAGGAATAAAGAATCTTCGCATCAAGTTCAATAAAGTATTTGGCTATTATTTTGAGGTGACTAATTCCTATAAGGATCTGGTACCTGAATATTTTATAAGAAAACAGACACTTGCAAATTCAGAACGATATACAACAGAAGAACTGGACAATCTTGCAGGTTCGATTCTTGGTTCTGAAGATAAATTATATGCACTGGAATATGAAACCTATATTGCGCTCAGAGATAAGATTGCGGGTGAGATCCTGCGTGTGCAGAATACAGCAAGACAGATTGCTTTATTAGACTGTCTCTGTTCGCTGTCATATGTGGCATCTGCCAATCAGTTTGTTCGTCCGGAGATAAACGAAGATGGTGTAATTGATATCAAAGAAGGTCGCCATCCTGTCGTTGAGAAGATGATGAACAACGGTATGTTCATATCAAATGACACCTATCTGAATAATTTTGAGAGCAGGATATCGATCATAACCGGACCGAATATGGCTGGTAAATCCACCTATATGCGTCAGACGGCACTGATCGTTTTAATGGCGCAGATCGGAAGCTTTGTTCCTGCTGCTTCAGCAAATATCGGTATCTGTGATCGTATCTTCACCAGAGTAGGGGCATCCGATGATCTTGCAAGCGGGCAAAGCACTTTCATGGTAGAGATGAGTGAGGTTGCAAATATTCTTCGCAATGCAACGAAGAACAGTCTGCTGATCTTAGATGAGATCGGACGAGGAACCAGTACATATGACGGACTTAGTATTGCATGGGCAGTTGTGGAATATATCAGTAACAGTGAACTGCTTGGAGCAAAAACGTTATTTGCCACCCACTATCATGAGCTGACAGAATTAGAGGGTAAGTTATCCTCTGTAAATAACTACTGTATTGCAGTAAAAGAAGACGGTGATGATATCGTATTCTTACGAAAGATCGTAAAAGGCGGAGCGGATCGAAGCTATGGTATTCAGGTAGCAAAGCTTGCCGGAGTACCGGATATCGTGATCAATCGTGCAAATGAGATCTGCAACCAGCTTATCGATACGGATATAACGACGAAATTAAAAGATATCAAGATAACAAATGATTTTCATAAAAGTGCTTCCGATACCCAGATGTCATTTCTGGCAAATCCGGAAGAGAGTGCTATTTTAGAGGAGATCAAGAATGCGGATCTATCCAACATGACACCGATGAAAGCATTGTTATACCTGAATGAATTACAGGAGCGAATCCGTTAAGGAGAACCTATGATTAAATTACTGGATCAATATACAATTGATAAGATCGCAGCCGGTGAAGTGATCGAGCGTCCCGGCTCGGTTATAAAAGAATTAGTGGAGAATTCCATCGATGCGGGTGCAACCGCGATCACCATCGAGATCAAGGAAGGCGGAATGAGTTTTATCCGTATCACAGACAATGGATGCGGTATCTCAAAAGAAGAAGTCCCGGTTGCCTTCCTTCGCCATGCAACCAGCAAGCTTCAGACGGCGGATGATCTGTTAAAGATCGCATCCTTAGGCTTCCGTGGCGAGGCGTTATCTAGTATAGCCGCAGTTGCCCAGGTAGAGCTGATCACCAAGCAGGAAGATGCGCTTACCGGAACCAGATATCAGATCCATGGCGGAAAAGAGATCTCAAATGAGGAAATCGGCGCACCGCTTGGTACAACGATCGTTGTAAGAAATCTGTTCTATAATACACCTGCCAGAAAGAAATTCATGAAGACGCCTGCAACAGAGGGCTCGTATATTTACGATCTTGTCTGCCGTATGGCAATGTCACATCCAGATGTTTCATTTAAGTTCATTATGAATGGGACAGATAAGCTATTTACATCCGGCAACGGCAGACTAAAAGAGATCATCTATCATATATATGGTAGAGATATTACGAATAACCTTCTGGAGATCAATGCAGCAAATGATCAGGTAAAGATTACAGGATATCTTGCAAAACCGAGTATATCCAGAGGTAACCGTTCATTCGAGGATTATTATGTGAATCAAAGGTATATAAAGAGCAATATATTAACAAAGGCAATCGAAGATGCATATCGTACCTTTGTTATGGTTCATAAATTTCCATTTACAGTTATCAATTTTGAGATTGATCCATCTCTGATCGATGTGAATATCCATCCTGCAAAACGGGAATTGAAGTTCATAAATGAACCGGATATGTATGATTTTACTTATATCAGCGTTAGAAAGGCCCTGTTATTTAAAGAGCTGATTCCGACTGTTACACCGGGAAAGGATATGCGGCCGGAGACACTGGCAGAACGCAAGGTGGAGAAACGTCCGGAGCCATTCGAAGCTAACAGGCGAGCCGCAGAGCTTCCTCCGCAGCCGGCAAGGCCAGCGCAGCAGAAAAAGCCAAGCATGCCAATGCAACCGGCAAATTCAGGTATATCTGCTCAACCAACGCCGACACCATCTGTTACGATGGAAAACAGAAGTAGCTCGCCGGTTGAAATCCAATATTTGAAAGAAGATAACCAGTCTGGTAAAAATATCACAAATAATATGGTCGCTGAAAATATTGTTTCGTATTTGACACAACCGACAAAGACAGCATTAAATCCTGCTGAAGCGGGTGTACAGACTAACGAAACATCAGAACAGAAGAAACAGGAACCGATCACCCCGGAAGCTAAGGTCAAATATGAGCAGATGGATATGTTTGAAGATAAGTTTCTGACATCGGAAGCTAAGAAAAAGCACAGGATCATCGGACAGTTATTTAAGACATACTGGCTGATCGAGTATGAAGACAAGTTCTTTATCATGGATCAGCATGCCGCACATGAAAAGGTAAAATTTGAGGAATTAATGGCAAACTATAAGAATAAGACAGCCATTCCACAGTACCTGATGCCGCCTGCGATCGTATCCTTGAGCGGAACAGAATCAGAGTTCTTACGGGAAAATCTGGAATTTTTCCAGAATCTAGGATTTCAGATTGAGGGCTTCGGAGGAAAGGAATATAAGCTGTCAGCCGTTCCGGCAAATCTGTTCGGATTAGACGGCAGGGAACTGTTTCTGGAATTTATCGGAGAGTTATCCGAAAACGGACAGAAACAGACGATTGACACCTTTATCAGCAAACTTTCCACAATGGCGTGTAAAGCTGCGATAAAAGGGAATACTTCCATTAGCTTTAAGGAAGCAGACATCCTGATCGACCAGTTGATGAAGCTTGAAAATCCATATACCTGTCCGCATGGCAGACCAACCCTGATCTCCATGACAGAGACAGAACTGGAAAAGAAATTCAAACGAATTGTTTAGTAATTAAACTTATATAGAAACGGAGCAGCAAATGAAGCCTCTTGTTATATTAACCGGACCGACAGCCGTAGGCAAAACAAATCTGTCGATCGGTCTTGCAAAAAGAATAAATGGTGAGATCATTTCTGCAGATTCCATGCAGGTCTATCGAAAGATGGATATTGGAACTGCCAAGATCATGCCGGAGGAAATGGATGGAGTTCCACATCATCTGATCGATGTATTAGATCCGAAGGAGCCGTTTAATGTTGTATTATTTAAAAAACTTGCAACAAAGGCGATGGATGATATCTATGCCAGAGGACGGATACCTGTCATTGTCGGCGGAACCGGCTTTTATATTCAGGCAGTTTTATACGATATTCATTTCGATGAAAATGACGATGATAAAAGCTACCGTACTTATCTGGAACAGCTTGCGGAAAAACATGGAAATCTCTGCCTTCATCAGATGCTTGAAAAAGTGGATCCGGCGTCAGCCGCAGCCATTCATTATAACAACCGCAAACGTGTGATCCGGGCATTGGAATTCTATAAAGAGACAGGAATCCCAATCTCCGAACATAACGAGAAAGAATCCAAACGGATTTCTCCATATAATTTTGAATATTTTGTGTTAAATGATGCAAGATCAAAATTATATGATAGAATAGACAGGCGAATTGACATCATGGTAGAACAGGGATTGATCGAAGAGGTAAAGGCATTAAAGGATCAGGGATATACAAAAGATCTGATATCCATGCAGGGGCTTGGATATAAAGAGATCCTCGATTATCTGGATGGTGTAACATCTCTGGATGAAGCCCTCTATATCTTAAAACGTGATACCAGACATTTCGCCAAGCGTCAGATCACATGGTTTAAGAGGGAAAAAGAAGTCACCTGGGTGGATAAGAGTGAATTCACATCAGAAGATACCATTATGGATTTCATGCTTGAACAGTTGCGGTCAAAGGGAATTATTTCATAAAATAAAATGGAGCAGATAAAATGAACACATTATTAAAAGATTATTATACATCCTTACACATTGATGAACGGGTATTTGATTACTGTCAGAAGATTGAAGACAGCTTAAAGAGCCGTTTTGCAGCGATCGATGCCATTTGTGAGATCAACCAGATGAAGGTCATCAAAGCCATGCAGGATAATCGTCTGGCAGAAGCGCATTTTGCAGGTTCCTCCGGATATGGTTATACCGATGACGGACGAGATGCACTCGAACGGATCTATGCAGATGTATTCCATACGGAAGATGCGCTGGTCCGTTCTCAGATCACCTGTGGAACACATGCGATCTGTACGGCGTTATTTGGTAACTTAAGACCGGGAGATGAACTGCTTGCAATTTCAGGAAAACCATATGATACGATGGATGAGATCATCGGACTTCGCCCCTCACCGGGTTCTTTGGCAGAATATGGTGTTACATACGCCCAGGTAGATCTGACACCGGAAGGAGAGTTTGATTTTGACGGAATCCGAAATGCGATCAATGAACACACAAAGCTTGTAGAGATCCAGCGTTCCAAGGGTTATGCCGTACGTCCGACTTTATCCTGTGAGAAGATCGGAGAAGCAATCGCATTTGTAAAGAGTATCCGTCCGGACATCATCTGTATGGTAGATAACTGTTATGGCGAATTTGTGCAAGATAAAGAACCAACAGACTATGGCGCAGATCTGATCGCAGGTTCCCTGATCAAGAATCCGGGTGGCGGACTGGCTCCGATCGGTGGTTATATCTGTGGTAAGAAGGAATATGTGGAAAATGCCGCATACCGTCTTACAACTCCGGGACTTGGCAAAGAGGTTGGTGCATCTTTAAATAATACAAAGGCTTTTGCACAGGGCTTATTCATGGCTCCATCGGTTACGGCAAGTGCTTTAAAAGGTGCGATCTTTGCTGCAAATGTATATGAAAATCTTGGTTTTAAGACAGTTCCGAATAAGACAGAGGATCGTTTTGATATCATACAGGCAGTTGAACTTCAGACACCGGAACGTGTAGTTGCTTTCTGTGAAGGGATTCAGGCGGCTGCACCGGTTGACAGCTATGTAAAGCCTGTACCATGGGATATGCCGGGATATGATTCTCCTGTCATCATGGCGGCCGGTGCATTTGTATCCGGTTCTTCAATTGAACTTAGTGCGGATGCCCCTATGAGAGAACCGTATGCTGTATATTTTCAGGGAGGACTTACCTATCAGCATGCAAAATTTGGAATTGTAATGACATTGCAAAAAATGGTAGAAAATAACCTTATAGTGTGGTAGATTATTTTAGAACAAAAGCCGAAAAGAAAAAACGGTAAATACTCCTTACCGATTCGTGGAGAGACGGAGACGAAGGAGGAAAAATGAGATCAGAATTTACAATGAAAGATATGGCGGAATGTGAACGCCCATATGAGAAATGTCTGTCGGAAGGTGCAGCCGTCTTATCAGATGCGGAACTTCTGGCAGTCATACTTCGATGTGGAAGCAGACATGGGAATGCTTTGTTGACTGCGCAGAAAATATTAGCTGCACACCCGGTTCATAAAGGGATCATCGGATTGAATTATCTGTCGGTTGATGATCTTATGAATGTTGATGGTATCGGAAAAGTAAAAGCAATTCAGATGCAGTGTATCGCTGAGTTGTCCAGAAGAATGGCAAGATCAGAACACCGGTCAGGAGTTACCTTTGGTAATCCGAAAAGTATTGCAGACTATTATATGGAGCGCACCAAATATTTGTGCAAAGAACAGGTATATGTATTAATGTTTGATTCGAGCCATCATTTGTTAAAAGAGTGTCGACTGTCAGAGGGAACGGTCGATCATGCAGTTGTATCGCCGAGGGATATTTTTATTGATGCATTAAAATATCAGGCTGTATATATCGTACTATTGCATAATCATCCCTCAGGGAATCCGGAACCCAGCAACCCGGATATTCTTCTGACCAAGCGTGTGGAGGAAGCGGGAAAAACACTGGGGATACGTTTATCGGATCATATTATATTAGGGAATAATTGTTTTGTCAGCCTGGCAGAAAGAGGAATCATAGAATGAGACGACGTAATCGTAAAAGAATAGAAATTACACCAAAATATTTTTTGCTGGCACTTACAATCTTGTGTGTGGTGCTGATGGTTACTTCTTTATTTTTTGACGGAATGATGTCATCCGTCAGAAATGTAACTAATACTTTTATTGTACCGATGCAAAAGGGAGTTAATACAGTAGGTACATGGGTTGAATCCAAGGTAGAAGCCTTCCACAATTACGAGAGTGTAGTAACTGAAAATGAACAGCTTAAGGAGAAGATATCTTCCTACGAAACAAAGCTTGCACAGTATCAGCAGGATTCCTATGAGCTTGACCGGCTTCAGAAATTATATGAATTAGATGCTCTTTATACAGATTATGAAAAGACCGGAGCCCGCGTAATCTCAAAGGATACCGGCAACTGGTTTGATGTCTTTTATATCGATAAAGGTACAAAGGATGGCTTATCTGTTGGATGTAATGTCCTGTATGGTAACGGACTCTGTGGTATCATAACAGAAATCGGTGAATCCTATGCAAAAGTTCGTACGATTATTGATGATACATCAAATGTTAATGCCATGATCCTTCCAAGCAGATCCATCTGTAATGTGTCAGGAAGTCTGACGAATTACGCAGACGGATATATGATTGCTGAAAATATTGATAAAGATGCCGAAATATCGGAAGGAGATCAGGTTGTAACATCCTATGTCTCAAACAAATATCTTTCAGGTATTAATATTGGTTATGTGTCAAAGGTTGAGAGTGATTCCAACAATCTGACGAAGACTGCCTATATTATACCTGCTGCAGACTTCTCAAACATCGAAGAAGTACTCGTAATTTTACAGACTAAGAAAAATATCACGGATTAACAGAAAGAAGTGTAACATTGAAAAGAGTAATAATACTTGGAATATTAATAACAATATGTTTTGTTTTGCAGACTGCCCTTTTCCCGTTTCTTGAAATAGCAGGTATTGCAC
>ENA-OUUV01001463-OUUV01001463.1-human-gut-metagenome-genome-assembly--contig:-NODE-1463-length-11183-cov-3.293853_pt1 | contig 11183 bp, 11 predicted proteins | sample MGYA00237952_ERZ548838 | MGnify/ENA primary metagenome ERZ548838 (study PRJEB26490, sample SAMN05194705) | human gut metagenome | biome: terrestrial biome; feature: human-associated habitat; material... | reverse complement strand
CGCTGCCCCTCCACGCCGACTTCATCCATACGGAGCCCGACGGCGTCAATATCAACAACGGCTGCGGCTCTACCCACCTGGAGTCCCTGGCCCAGGGCGTCGTCTCCGGCGGCTATGATCTGGGCATTGCCTTCGACGGCGACGCCGACCGCTGCCTGCTGGTGGACGAAAAAGGCCAGACCATCGACGGCGACAAGGTCATGGCCGTGTGCGCCTCCGAGCTGAAGCGTCAGGGGAAGCTCTCCGGCAACACCGTTGTTGCCACAGTGATGTCCAACCTGGGTCTGCACGAATATTGCCGGGAGAATGGCCTGGACCTGGTCTGCACCGCCGTGGGCGACCGCCATGTGCTGGAGAAGATGCTGGCCGACGGCTTTGCCATCGGCGGCGAACAGTCGGGCCACACCATTTTCCGGGAATATGCCACCACCGGCGACGGTGAGCTGACGGCCCTGCAGTTCCTGCAGACTCTGCGCCGCAGCGGCGTTCCGGCCTCCCGGCTGGCTGCCCGCTGCCCCCAGTATCCCCAGGAGCTCATCAACGTGGATGTGCCCCACACTCCCGGTGTCAAGGAGCGCATCATGGCCGACGAAGGTCTCCGGCAGGAGACCCGCCGCTGGGAGGAAAAGCTGAACGGCCAGGGCCGCATTCTCATCCGTCCCTCCGGCACCGAGGCCCTGATTCGGGTCATGGTAGAGGCGAAAACCACGGAAATCGCCCATCAGGTGGCCTCTGTTTTGGCTGATTTCATAAAAAAACTGTGATTTTCATCACAGGATACACAAATTTCCCCAGAAGGCTTGACAAATTATTTAGTGAAAAGGTATAATGTCTATGGTTTTGGATACTGGACTTCGCTATGACCAATTAGAAAACCTGTCCGATGAAGAGCTTTGTGCTCTGGGTCGTGCGGGCCGGCGTCAGGCGGAGGATGTTTTGGCCACCCGGTATCATTGGCTGGTCCGTGCCTGTGCCCGTCCGTATTTTCTCATCGGCGGCGACACTGAGGACCTGATGCAGGAGGGAATGTTTGGCCTCATCAAGGCCATGCGGGAGTTTGACCCCGCCCGTTCTGCTCTGTTTCGTCCCTTTGCGGGTCTATGCATCCATCAACAGGTGTGTTCCGCGCTCAAGCGCGACGCCAGCCAGAAAAACGCACCGCTCAATCAATCCGTCCCCTTGAATCCCTCGCTTCTGAACGCAAGTCCCACCTTCGCACAGGTCGATCCCGAGCTGTTGTTGATCGACAGAGAAAAGGCTGCCAGTCTGCTGGAGAATACCCGCAAACAGTTGTCCGCTTTCGAGGAAAAGATTTTAGGGTTATTTTTAGACGGTCTCGCATACTGTGAGATCGCGGAAACTGTTGGCAGGCCCATCAAATCGGTGGACAACGCCGTGCAGCGGATCCGCCGCAAAGTGGCGCGGCAGCTTTCATCCGGCGATATCAGCAACAGCTGAACGCAATATATTTCATCTCAAAGAGAGGGTAAAATCATGTACGAAGACAAGACTTTGGTTTGCAAGGAGTGCGGTAAGGAGTTCGTGTTCACCGCCGGTGAGCAGGAGTTCTATGCTGAGCGCGGCTTCCAGAACGAGCCCCAGCGCTGCAAGGCTTGCCGCGACGCTCGCAAGAACGCCGCCCGCGGCCCCCGGGAGTTCTTCACCGCTACCTGCGCTGCCTGCGGCGGCGAGGCCCGTGTGCCCTTCGAGCCCAAGAGCGACCGTCCTGTTTATTGCAGCGACTGCTTCGCCAAGATGCGTGAGAACGGCTGAGCGCTGATTCCGTAAATTGTAAAAAGGGAGTTGCCCGCATAGGCGGGCGGCTCCTTTTTTTGTCCGGCAAAACGCCGTCACCCCGAATGTCAAAGCCGCACTTGACGCTGGGGGCTGGGATATTGTATAATAAACTGATTTAATGTGCGGAGGTATACCCTTTATGTGGATCGCGGATGGCTGGAAGGATTATGAGCTGCTGGACTGCGGCGGCGGAGAAAAGCTGGAGCGCTGGGGCGACCAGATCCTGGTGCGGCCGGACCCCCAGGCCATCTGGGAGTCGGACCGGAAAAACCGCGGCTGGCGCACGGCCAACGCCCGGTACAGCCGCTCCAGCACCGGCGGCGGCCACTGGGACAAGAACAAGCTGCCGGAAAGCTGGCCCATCTCCTATAGAAGCCTGCGGTTCCAGGTGAAGCCCATGAACTTCAAGCACACAGGGCTGTTTCCGGAGCAGGCTGCCAACTGGGACTTCGCCATGGAGCAGATCCGCCAGGCGGGACGCCCCATCCGGGTGCTGAACCTGTTCGCCTATACCGGCGGCGCTACGGTGGCCTGTGCCAAGGCCGGCGCTGCCGTCTGCCATGTGGACGCGGCCAAGGGCATGGTGGCCTGGGCCAAGGACAACGCCCGGCTCTCCGGCCTTTCCGACGCGCCCATCCGCTGGATCGTGGACGACTGCGCCAAGTTCGTGGAGCGGGAGATCCGCCGGGGCAAGACCTATGACGCGATCATCATGGACCCGCCCAGCTACGGCCGGGGTCCCGGCGGCGAGGTCTGGAAGCTGGAGGAGAGCCTGTACCCCTTTGTGAAGCTCTGCGCCGGGGTTCTGTCGGACAAGCCGTTGTTCGTGCTCATCAACTCCTACACCACAGGTCTGGCCCCCAGTGTGCTGGGGTATCTGCTGCACCTGCTGGTGGCGGAGAAGTACGGCGGCACCGTCAGCTGGGACGAGCTGGGTCTGCCGGTGACGGCTACCGGCATGGCGCTGCCCTGCGGCGCCACCGGACGATGGTTTTCTGAGTAATAAAAAGATAAACAAGGAGCGGCTATGTTAAAAACGAAGAATAAGCATCTGCGGTATGTGATCACATTTTTTGCGGTCCTGTGTTCTTCGCTGCTGCAGACGTTTGTGATCGAAAGCTTTGTCCATTCCGCCGGACTGCTTTCCGGCGGCTTTACAGGCGTTGCTATTTTGATCGACCGGGCGGCATCGCTTTACGGCGGGACCATCTCCACCTCCCTTGCGCTGGTGGCGCTGAATCTGCCGGTGGCAGTCCTCTGCTACCGCAGCATCAGTCCGAGATTCACGCTTTTTTCCCTTCTGCAAGTAGGCATGACCAGCTTATTCCTGAAATACTTCTCTCTGCCGCCGATTTTCGACGATATTCTGCTCAGCGCGGTGTTCGGCGGCTTCCTTATGGGCATCAGCATCGTGCTGGCCCTGAAGGGAAACGCCTCCACCGGCGGCACGGACTTTATTGCGCTGTATGTCTCCAATAAGACCGGAAAATCCATCTGGTCCTATGTTTTCGTGTTTAACGCCTGTATTTTGTGCATCTTTGGCTATCTGTTCGGCTGGCTGTACGCAGGCTACTCCATCCTGTTTCAGTTTATCTCCACAAAGACGGTGGAAACCTTCCACCACCGCTACGAACGGCTGACGCTTCAGATCACCACCCAAAAGGCGGAGGAGATCATGGCGGCCTATGTGAGCGGGTGCCGGCATGGAATGTCCTGCGTGAAGGCGGTGGGCGGATACAGCCACAAGGATATGAGCGTCCTACACACTGTGATCTCCAGCTACGAGGAGAGCGACATCGTGCACCTGATCTTGCAGGTGGACCCCCATGCGATCATCAACGTGCTCCGCACGGAAAACTTCTACGGCGGCTTTTACCGGGCCCCGTTGGATTGAATATCAAGTTAAATGAGGTATCCGATACATGGATATGATCGAGACCAAGGCTCTGGAATTCGCCTATCCGGCGGAGGAAGGGGAGAAGCCGGTCCTGGCCCTGCGGGGCGTGGAGACGGCCATTGAAAAGGGCAGCTTTGTGGTGGTGCTGGGGCACAACGGCTCCGGAAAATCCACCTTTGCCAAATGCCTGAACGCCATCCTGCTGCCCTGCGGCGGCAAGGTGTACGTGGAGGGCATGGACACCCAGGACGAGGAATGTCTTTTGGAGATCCGCCGCCGGGTAGGCATGGTGTTCCAGAACCCGGACAACCAGATCGTCGCCAACGTGGTGGAAGAGGACGTGGCCTTTGCCCCGGAGAACCTGGGAGTGGCCACGGAGGAGATCCGCCGCCGGGTGGACGATGCCCTGGCCGCCGTGGATATGACCGCCTTTATGACCCACGCGCCCCATCTCCTCTCCGGCGGCCAGAAGCAGCGGGTGGCCATTGCCGGCGTCATCGCCATGGAGCCGGAGTGCATCGTGCTGGACGAGGCCACCGCCATGCTGGACCCCATCGGACGGCAGGAGGTGCTTTCCGCCGTTCATAAGCTGAACCGGGAGAAGGGTATCACCGTGGTGCTCATCACCCACCACATGAACGAGGCGGAGGAGGCGGACCGGGTCATCGTCATGGATGACGGCCGCATCGCGCTGGACGGCACCCCTAAGGAGGTCTTTACCCAGGTAGAGCCGCTGCGGACCATGGGCCTGACCGTGCCGGACACGGTGGACCTGCTGGACCGCCTGCGGAAGGACGGGCTGGACGTACCCCTGGACGCTTTAACGGTGGACGAATGTGCGGCTGCCATTACTGCGGCTCTGGCGAAGAATTGACGGAGGACAGAAGGATTGGAACCGATTCTACAGGTAAAAGACCTGACACATACCTATGGCGCCGGAACGCCGTTCCAGCGCAGTGCCGTGGAGCACATGAGCTTTGATGTGAACGAGGGAGAATTCTTAGGGATCATCGGTCATACCGGCTCCGGCAAATCCACCCTGATCCAGCATCTGAACGGTCTGCTCCAGCCAACGGCAGGAGAGATCCTGCTGCGGGGGAAGAATATCTGGGCGGAGCCGAAAAAGATCCGGGAGGTTCGCTTCAAGGTGGGTCTGGTGTTCCAGTACCCGGAATATCAGCTGTTTGAGGAAACAGTGTACAAGGACATCGCTTTCGGCCCCGCTAATCAGGGAAAAACCGGGGACGAGCTGGATCACGCCGTCCGGGAGGCCGCCAAGTTAGTGGGTATCCGGGACGATCAGCTGGAAAAATCCCCCTTTGAGCTGTCCGGCGGACAAAAGCGCCGGGTGGCGCTGGCGGGCGTACTGGCTATGGAGCCGGAGGTGCTGGTGCTGGACGAGCCCACGGCGGGCCTTGACCCGGCGGGCCGGGAAAACCTCATGGCCAACATCCGGGACTACCACCGCAACAAGGGAAAAACCATTATTTTGGTGAGCCACAGCATGGACGAGATCGCCCGGAACGTGGATCGCATTTTAGTGCTGAAAAACGCCCATGTGCTGATGCAGGGAACGCCCGCGGAGGTGTTCGCCCGGGGCGAGGAGCTGCTCTCCGCCGGCCTGGACGTGCCGCAGATCACCCGGATCGCTATGGAATTGAAGCGTCGGGGCGTGGACATCGACCCGGCTGTTTATACGGTGGAGGCGCTGGAGCGTCAGCTCCTTGCCCTGCGGAAGGGGGGAGCGGGATGCTGAAGGACATTACCTTAGGCCAGTATTTCCCGGGAAATTCCATCGCCCATAAGCTGGACCCCCGGACGAAAATCTTGTTGGTGACGCTGTACATCATTGCGCTGTTCAGCGCCAAAGGCTGGATGGGCTACGCTGTCATGGCGGTGACGCTGGCCGCGTGCGTGAAGGTGTCCCATGTGGGCCTGCGGGCGCTGGTGCGTGGCCTGAAGCCGCTGGTGTTCATCATCGCGTTCACAGGCATTCTCAATATGTTCTTCACCCCGGACACCCACTACCTCTGGGAGTGGGGCATCCTCCGGGTCTCCGTGAAGGGTATTGAAAACGCGCTGTTCATGGTCATCCGCATCATGCTGCTGGTGATGGGGACGTTTCTGATGACCTACACCACCAGCCCCATCCGCCTGACGGACGGACTGGAATCCCTGCTGAACCCCCTGAAAAAGATCCATGTCCCCGTTCACGAGCTGGCCATGATGATGGCCATTGCCCTGCGGTTCATCCCCACGCTGATCGAGGAAACGGACAAGATCATGTCCGCCCAGAAGGCCCGTGGCGCGGACTTCGACAGCGGGAACATCTTCCAGAAGGCCAAGGCGCTGGTGCCTATTTTGGTACCCCTGTTTATCAGCGCCTTCCGCCGGGCGGACGAACTGGCAACGGCGATGGAGTGCCGCTGCTACCACGGCGGCGAGGGCCGCACCAAGCTCCACGTTCTGAAATACCAGCGGCGGGACTACGTCGCGCTGGCGGGCGGCGTGGTCATTCTGGTGCTGGTGGTAGCCCTGCGGAGACTGGGCGCTTAAAATCGAAAAACGTTATAAACACAGACTCTGTAAAGGAAAAGTGCTTTGCGTGAAAGGAGCGGCCTTATGAAGGAAAAACGGTTTCAGAACCTCTCTCTGGCACTGAATGCGGTGCTGTTGATTGCTCTGTTTGCAACCCGGGCGGAGCTGGTGGATAAGCAGACGATCCTGAAAAGCAAATTGGACGATATCGCATATCGGCTTTCCGATATGGATGATCAGATCACGAACCTGTCCGCGAAACAGCGGGAGCAGACGGAGGATCTGTCGGATTTTTCCTTTGAACCCACCGGCCTGGACCCGGAAAGCCATACGCTGCAAGCCGACATGAGCATCACCCTCCGCCGCTGGACGGCGGACACGGAGGTGACGCTGCTGGTGACCCAGAGTGGCCGGATAACGGAGCAGCCTATGTCCGGGAGTGGCGGCGTGTTCACCACACCGGTGAGCCTGCCGGTGGAGGATACCGGCGAAGTGTCCTTCGCGGCGAATATCACCGCCGGCGGTCAGACCAGCCGGGAGGCGGTCACCAGTTACAGTGACCTTGCCATGCTGCTGCCCCTGACGAATGACGGCAGCGGTTATGGCGATCCCACTTATCGGGGAGGAAGCTTGCAGCTTCAATACGATCTGGGCGTCAGAAAGCAGTACGGCACAGAGGTGGTCGCCCCTGTTTTTCAGGTGCTGAAAAACGGAGAGACCGTCCAGACCCTTCCGGTAAAGATTTCGGAGTCTACCGTCAGCAGCGATCCCGATGTGGTCTACTATACCCCGGCTTCGGAGAATGGCGGCATCGCGGTCTCCTGTCAGCCGGAGGACACCGTGGAGCTGCACTTGCTCTGCCGGGATAGCTTCGGCCTTTCCTATGATTTTACCGTCTGCACCTATGAGATCGATCAGGATGGGACGATAGTGGAAGAGGTCTGGCCGGTCACAGATTACAACGTGGAAGTGTCCTGGGATTAATCACGCGGCAAACGCCGTCAAAGGAGCCAATATGCGTAATATCGCACTGAAACTGATGTATAATGGAACGGCCTACCACGGCTGGCAGGTGCAGAAAAACGCCGTCACCGTCTGCGAGACGCTGCAAAAGGCGTTGGAGAAGATCACCGGCGCGCCGGTGCACCTCACCGGCTGCGGCCGCACGGACGCCGGCGTTCACGCGGAGCGGTACATCGCCAACTTCCGCACGGAGAGCCGGATTCCGCTGGAACGGCTGCCCTTTGCCATCAACACCCACACGCCGGAGGACATTGCCGTCAGCGAGGCGCTGGAGGTGGCGGAGGATTTCAACGCCATCGGTTCCTGCCTGAAAAAGGAGTATACTTACCGCATTTACAATTCCCGGGTGAAGAATCCGTTTTATGTCAACCGGGCGTATTTCTACCCCAAGCGTCTGGACGAGGAATTTCTGAACCGGGCAGCCCATCAGTTTGTGGGCACCCACGATTTTGCGGCGGTCCGCAGCGTGGGCACGGAGACAAGGACCACTGTCCGCACGATCTACTGGTGCGACGTGACCCGCAGCGGGGAGCTGCTGGAACTGAAGGTCTGCGCCGACGGCTTCCTCTATAACATGGTGCGGGCCATCACCGGCACGGTGCTCTACGCCGCCGAAGGGAAGTTCCTGCCGGAGGATATTCCGGCCATTCTGGAAAGCCGGGACCGGACGCTGGCGGGACCCACGGTGCCGCCGGGGGGACTGTACCTGACAAGACTTTGGTATGAGGATGAACGGCTCAATGGCTGAAAATATGACAAAAGACATTTGGAATGACGATGACGGAGCCAAGGAACCGCCGAAAAAGCGGCGTATGCTGCGGAAGTTCCTGATTTTCCTGCTGGTGCTCATCGCTGTGCTGGGCCTCGTGCTTGTAGCGGCGTGGCGGGACGGCACCGGGTTCGACGCTCTCCGCCGGTATTTTGCCTACGGTACGGAGGCGGTAGGAGGGGAAAAGACCGTCTACCGCTACGATACGGACAATACCAACCGCTTCGCCCGGGTAGGGACCGGCTCACTGGTCATCCTGTCGGATACGTCCCTGCGGCTGCTGGGACCGGACGGCAGCGAGGTATGGAGCGCCAACGTGAAGATGAACGCTCCGGCGCTGGGACAGGGGGGCGGTCTGGCCGTAGCCTATGACATCGGCGGCACGGCCCTCTACGTGCTGGACGAGACCGGGCCCCGGCTGGAACTGACCTCCGACGGGCCGCTGGTCTCCGCCAATCTCAACAGCTCCGGGATGCTGGCTGTGACCACCCAGATCAGCGGCACCAAGGGCCATGTGGACGTGTACGGCGCCGATATGCAGGTGCTGTTCGCTTTCAACGCCCACCGCCGCTTTGTGGCGGATGCCTGCGTGACGGAGGACGGCGGCTATCTGGCCGCTGTGACCATGGGGCAGGCGGACAGCGTGTTTATCAGCGATCTGGTGATCTACGATCTGACCCAGGAGGACCCCGTGGCGGACTACTCTGTGCCGGACGGTCTGGTGACGGCCATAACAGGCCGGGGAGATCGGATCCTCACCGTCACCGATACCTGTCTGGCGGTGGGGAATACCGCCGGAAAGCTCGTTGGCACCTATTCCTACAACGGTGAGTACCTCCGGGAATATGACCTCGGGGGCGAGGACTACACGGTGCTGCAGCTGAACCGGTATCAGTCCGGCAGTGTGGGACGGCTGGTGACGGTGGATGACGATGGCGAGGAGATCGCCAGTCTGGACGTTGCAGAGGAGATCCGGGACGTTTCCGCCTGCGGACGGTATCTCTCCGTGCTGTACGCGGACCGTCTGGTAGTCTACAACCGTCAGTTACAGGCCTATGCTACCCTCCACGGCCCGGAGCACACCCGCGAGGTGCTGACCCGGGCGGATGGCTCCGTTCTAATGATCGGTGCGGATTCCGCAGAACTGTTTCTGCCATAAAAGGTAGGATTTACAGCGATGTTTACAAATTGTTTTCACGGTGAAAGGTAGGCAAGTCCCATGACACCTGCTATAATATTAGACGTTCTGATTGCGGCACTTTTGATCGCCGCAGCTTTGCGGGGCTGCTGGCGGGGGCTGTTCCTGTCCCTATCCGGCATCCTTGTTCTGATCGCGGCCATGATCGGCGCGAATCTGGGGGCGAAGGCCCTGACCCGGCCGGTCTCCGATTGGGTGACGCCAAAAATCGAGGAGCGAATCGCCGGAACGGCGGAAAAGACCTTGGAAAAGAAAGGGCAGGAGAGCGGTCAAACGCTGGAAGAACTGCTGCCGGACAGTCTGAAGGGCCTTTTGGACCGGACGGGACTCTTAGATACGCTGCGGGGGACGCTGGAGCGCCGTGCAGAGGACAGCGTTGCCGCCACGGCCAAGGCCATTGCGGCGGCTGTGGCCCGGGAACTGGTGGAGACCTTTGCCTATGCCATTTTGTACATTCTGATTTTTGTGGCGCTGGTGATCCTGCTGCGGCTGGCGGCGCTGGCCATCAATCTGGTCCTGCGCCTGCCGGTGCTCTCCGGGGTCAACACGCTGGGCGGCGCTTTGCTGGGCTTGTTAGAGGGCATGATGGTGGTGTGGCTGCTGATCTGGCTGGCCCCCCGCCTTGGTATCGCCCTTCCCGCGGAGAACACCTATCTGCTTCACTTTTTCATGACGGTCGGACCAATGGGCCTGCTGTCATCCCTATCATAATTTCCCTATGGAGCGCCGCGCGCTCCGTGGGGTACGGAGGTAACTATGCAGCCAACACTTTGTTCCAGATGTAAAAAGAATATTGCCACGGTGTTCATCACCCGGATGGAGGGGGACAAGACCGTTAACGAGGGTCTGTGCCTGAAGTGCGCCAAGAGCCTGGGACTGCCGCAGGTGAACGAGATGATGCAGCGCATGGGCATCACGGATGAAGACCTGGATAATTTGAATAATGAAATGATGCAGGCGCTGGACTCCATCGACAATGTGGAGGATCTGCCCGGCGGAGAAGATGACGAGGAAGCCGGCAAGACCGCTACCTTCCCGTTTCTGAATCGCCTGTTCAACAACGGCGGCGAGCCTGCTCCAAAGGAGGACGTCCCCACAGAGGACGGCGGCCGCCGGGAGAAAAAAGAGGGGAAGCCCAACGGAAAACGTAAATTTTTGGAGGGCTACTGCATCTCCCTGAACCGCAAGGCCAAGGAGGGCAAGCTGGACCCGGTGATCGGCCGGGCGGAGGAGATCGAGCGGGTCATCCAGATCCTGAACCGCCGCCAGAAGAACAACCCCTGCCTCATCGGCGAGCCCGGCGTGGGCAAGACCGCCATCGCGGAGGGCCTTGCCCAGCGGATCGTTGCGGGGGATGTGCCCTTCAAGCTGCGGGATAAAGAGGTCTACCTCCTCGACCTGACGGCGCTGGTGGCCGGGACTCAGTTCCGGGGCCAGTTTGAGCAGCGGATGAAGGGCCTCATCGACGAGGTCAAAAAGCTGGGTAACATCATCCTGATGATCGACGAGATCCACAACATCGTGGGTGCGGGAGATGCCGAGGGCAGCATGAACGCTGCCAACATCCTGAAGCCCGCTCTTTCCCGGGGCGAGATCCAGGTCATCGGCGCCACCACCTTTAATGAATACCGCAAGTCCATCGAGAAGGACAGCGCCTTGGAGCGACGGTTCCAGCCGGTGACGGTGAACGAGCCTTCCATCGAGGATTCCATCAAGATCCTCAAGGGTCTGGCCCCCAACTACGAGGCGTATCACGGCGTCAAGATCTCCGACGGTATCCTGCGTCAGGCGGTGCTGCTGAGCGAGCGGTACATCACCGACCGCTTCCTGCCGGATAAGGCCATCGACCTGATCGATGAGGCCTGCTCCGACCTGAACCTGAAGGATCCGGACATCTCCCGGCGGATGCAGCTTCAGCGGGAGATCGATGACTTTGAAAAAGAACGGGCCATGCTGGAGGA
>ENA-OUUV01001461-OUUV01001461.1-human-gut-metagenome-genome-assembly--contig:-NODE-1461-length-11195-cov-4.126661_pt1 | contig 11195 bp, 10 predicted proteins | sample MGYA00237952_ERZ548838 | MGnify/ENA primary metagenome ERZ548838 (study PRJEB26490, sample SAMN05194705) | human gut metagenome | biome: terrestrial biome; feature: human-associated habitat; material... | reverse complement strand
GCGGGAAACCCAAGAAGGGTGTCCTGCGCCATTAAAATCCTTAGTTTTCAGAACTCTATAAAGTTCTGAAAACTTGCTCAGCGGGGCGAAAAGACTTTTTCGACACGCTGACGCTGCCCGGAGGAATATCCTCCGGGCAGCGTTGCTCATTTTTTCCGTTCCAGCAGGGCCAGCAGCAATCCGCCGATCAAAATAGCGAGATCCGCCAGATTCCATACATAGCGGCCGATCTTCGGCAGCTTGGGAAACTGCACATAGTCATAGACCGCGCCGCGCCGCAGCCGCTCCCACAGGTTGCTGAGACCACCGCCCAAGGCCAGTCCCGCTCCTATGGGACTGCGGCGGCGGAACACCCACACCAGCGGCAAAATCAGAATGGACAGCGCCGTTACCAGCTTCCGTTTCAGAGGCAGGCTGAAGGCCGCGCCGTCATTCCACAGGGCCGTCAATCGGATGCGTCCTCCCCAGAAAAATGCGTCCTTCCGCTCCGGGCGGTTCAAAAGCTGCCGTAGACAGGCGCAGGCGGCCAAAACCGCCGCCGCGGTAAACAGTGTCAGCATCCGCCGCCCTCCTTCGCCTTTTTCAGCGCCGCCCGCACCGCGCCGCTGTTGGCATTCTTCCGGTTATTCTGCCACACGGTATCTCCGATCTGCTTCTGGACCTCCATCATTTCCTCGTGGAAAGCGGAGGCCGACAATCGCAGCGCCCCGTGGCCCAGAATGATGATCTGCTCCGGCCCGTCGGAGGTGGCCACCCGGACCCGGTGCTGCCGCCCGATCTCGTAGGTCGCCCGCTCGATATAGGCGTCCGCCGTCTCCGCCTCCTTGGTATAGACAATGGTGATGTTGTGGTACTTTTCTACGCTGCCCAGACCGCCCTTCACCTTGTAGGCGTCAAACACCAGGATGACCCGGCATTTCCGGTAGCCCTGATAGTTGCACAGGAGGTCGCACAGCTTTTTCCGGGCGGCGTCCAGATGTTCCGCCGCCAGCTTTTTCAGCTCGTCCCACGCGAAAATGATATTATACCCGTCTACCAGCAGATAATCCTCGCCGGAGAAGGCCTGTTTCAATTCTCGCCGTTTTTCCTCCGAATGATCGGCCACAGGCCGCTTAGGAGCCTTGGGTGGAAGAAAACTCTCCCGCTTCACCGCGCCGTAGGTCCGCTCGAAGATGGCCTGCAATTCCTTATCCTGGGCTGCGGTCCCGGCGTAGGTGCTGACGGGCCGCCGCTGGGGGGGCGCTTCCTTCGGTTCAGGCTCCGTCCCCTGCGGGCGCCAGCCGCTGTCCACCTGGGCGTGCTGGGCCACCTCCCGCCACGGGATCACCACACCGGCCCCGTGGGAGCAGAACACGGAATCCGCCGTGTTTTCCACGTCCCGTTCCGGGTCGTACCCCATGGCCTCGATGACGGCTTCCGCCTCCGCGCAGGGGAAATACCCCGCCGGGACGCAGGACAACCGCCCCTGTCCACGGGTGTAGACCGCCACCTCCCGGGCATAATCCCGAAGGCCCGCCACCGGGGCCGTGCCGGTGAGGGCCGTTTCCTCTCCCACAGTCTCCGGCGGATCCACCTTGCCGCCCATCTGCTGCAAGTCCGTCATGGCCCGGCCTACCTGCTGGGCGGGGACCTCCAGCCGGAACCGGTACCACGGCTCCAGCAGCACGCTTTCCGCCTGCATCAGTCCGTGCCGCACGGCCCGGTAGGTGGCCTGTCGGAAATCGCCGCCCTCGGTGTGCTTTTCGTGGGCGCGGCCCGCCAACAAGGTGATTTTGATATCGGTGATGGGTGAGCCGGTCAGCACCCCCAAATGAGGTTTTTCCAACAGATGTGTAAAGATCAGCCGCTGCCAGTTCAGATCCAACTTGTCCGTGGGGCACACGGAGGCGAGGGTAATGCCGCTGCCCGGCTCGCCGGGTTCCAGCAGCAGATGCACCTCGGCATAGTGCCGCAAGGGTTCAAAGTGGCCGATGCCCTCCACGGCGTTGGCGATGGTCTCCCGGTAGCAGACAGCCCCTGCGCCAAAGCTGATCTCCATGCCCATCCGCTCCCGGACAAGCCGCTGCAACACCTCCATCTGCACCTCGCCCATGAGCTGAGCGTGGATCTCCCCGTTATTCCAAACGATGTGAAGTTGGGGGTCTTCCTCCTCTAACTGCCGCAGCTTTTGCAGCGCCGTGTGGGGGTCTGTGCCGTCCGTCAGTTCCACCCGGTAGGTCAGGACCGGCTGCAAGACCGCCCCGGACCAGTCCGGCTCGATCCCCAACCCCTGTCCGGGGAAGGTGTGACTCAGGCCCGTCACCGCCACTACGGCCCCGGCCTCCGCCGTGTCCACGGGGTGGAATTTCGACCCGGAGTAGAGCCGGAGCTGATCCGCCTTTTCCTGCCAGACCGTGTCCCCCTCCCGGCCGGTGAGCAGTTCCTTGGTGTGCAGTGCACCGCCGGTGATCTTCATGTGGGTCAGCCGGGCACCCTGCGCGTCCCGCGTGATCTTGAACACCTTGGCGCCGAATTCCGCCGGATAGTCCGGCTGGGGGGCATACCGCTCCACGCCGGCAAGCAGCTCATCCACGCCCTCCACCTTCAGCGCAGAACCGAAGAAGCAGGGAAACAGCTTTCGTTCCCCGATCAGACGGGAGATCATGTCCTCCGGAAGTTCTCCCATTTCCAGATATTGCTCAAGAGCCGCCTCGTCGCAGACGGCGGCCTCCTCCCACAGGGTATCCGGGTCCCCGAAGTCCACGCAGCCGCCGCCGAGTTTGTCCTTTAAGTGGGCCAGCAGCGACGCCCGGTCCGCGCCCGCCAAGTCCATCTTGTTGATGAACAGGAACGTAGGCACCTGATACCGTTCCAGCAGGTCCCACAGCGTCCGGGTGTGGCCCTGTACGCCGTCAGTGCCGGAGATCACCAGCACGGCGCAGTCCAGCACTTGCAGCGTCCGCTCCATTTCGGCAGAGAAGTCTACATGGCCGGGGGTGTCCAGCAGCGTCACCCGGGTATCTCCCAGTTCCAGCACCGCCTGCTTGGAGAAAATGGTGATGCCCCGCTGGCGCTCCATGGTGTCGGTGTCCAGAAAGGCGTCCTGATGGTCCACCCGCCCCAGACGGCGGATGGCTCCGGCCCGGTACAGCAGGGCCTCTGATAAGGTTGTTTTTCCGGCGTCCACATGGGCCAGAATGCCGATACAGATCTGTTTCATGGGCAATATCCGTTTCCGCCGGAGCCTCTTGCCCGGCCTGTTTTTTTCTTATTATGACAGATTTCCAACGGGGGTTCAACCCCCGCTGCCAGTCCTTTTCCTGATTCCGTATTTGGAAAGGCCGACCTATCGGCAACCGTTTCCGCAAATTCCTACAAAATCACCTGCTCGGAAACATGAGGTTGTTGGTCACACCGCCGATCTCTTGGGCGTTTGCATGATTTTCTCTTGACGGACCGCCTTCACCGTGCTAAACTGCAGCCAACTTGAGTGAAAGGGCGAAGACAAACGATGACCTGCATGACCGGTTCTACTTTTGCATACGCTTCTGCGCAGGCAGTCTGCGCCGTTTCCGTCTGCTCTGAAGCTTCTTCCCACTCCAATATCGCTATGATTCTGGACGACAGCCTGCTGCTGGCGTCCATTATTATTTTACCCATTATTATTCTGGTACATCATTTTCCCATTTGTCGAATCCCGGTACAACGCCCGGTTTCCCTTTCGATCCTCTGAGGATCGGACCTGAAACACCAAGCGGCTCCGTCGATTCGACGGGGCCGCTTTTCTGTTTGCTTTCGCTCCGGTTATCCGGCTGTCAAAGCGTAAAACATTTGAAAGAACTCGAACTTATTTTCAGAACTTTACAAAAGTTCTGAAAATGTTTAATTCCAATGCGCAGGACACTCTTCTTGGGTTTCCCGCACACACTCTTCCTTACCGTCGCGGAAAATCTGCCACTTTATCAACAGACTCTTATTTTTTCAGGAGGTATCATCCATGTATATCAGCATCACGAAAACGACACACCCCGGAACACTCCTCCCCTCGGATCAGCTGGGCTTCGGCATCCACTACACCGACCACATGTTCATCATGGATTACAGCGATGAAAAAGGCTGGTACGATCCCCGTATCGTCCCCTTCCAGAACATCTCTCTGTCCCCTGCCGCCTGTGTGTTCCATTACGGCGCCGAGGTCTTTGAAGGGTTGAAGGCCTACCGCCGTCCTGACGGTGAGGTGCAGTTGTTCCGCCCCTGGGACAACATGGAGCGGATGAAAAACTCCGCCATCCGCCTGGGTCTGCCGGTAGTCCCCCCGGAGGACGCACTGGAAGCCGTCAAGGCGCTGGTGAAGGTTGACGAGCGCTGGGTCCCCTCTGATCCCGGCACCTCTCTGTACATCCGTCCCTTCCTGTACGGTACCGATGCGAAGCTGGGGCTTCACGGCGTTCACACGGCCCAGTTCATCATCATTCTCTCCCCGGTAGGCAGCTACTTTGACAACGGCATGGAGCCGGTGAAGATCATCGTGGAGACCGAGGACGTCCGGGCTGTCCGGGGCGGCACCGGCGAGGCCAAATGCGGCGGCAACTACGGCGCTTCCAACCGGGCCGGAGAACGGGCCTTTGCCAACGGCTATTCTCAGGTACTGTGGCTGGACGGCGTGGAGCACAAGTATGTGGAGGAAGGCGGCGGCATGAACGTGGTCTTCAAGATCAACGGCAGGATCATCACCCCCATGCTGACCGGGTCCATCCTCCCCGGCGTCACCCGCCGCTCCTGCCTCCAGCTGTTTGAGGATTGGGGGATGCCTGTAGAGGAACGACTCATCTCCGTCGACGAGCTGTTTGAGGCCGCCGCCAATGGAACGCTGGAGGAGGCCATGTGCGTCGGCACCGCCGCCGTCATCTGCCCCATCGGTGAACTGACCTACGAAGGCAAGGCATATACCATCAACAACTTCCAAACCGGCCCTCTGGCACAGAAGCTGTATGACACCCTCACCGGGATCCAGTGGGGCACGCAGCCCGATCCCCATGGCTGGACCTGCAAGGTCTGAGCTGTCCCGGCAACTTCTCTGTCGATCTCAAAACTCCATATCGTTTTACAGCCGTCTCCCGGATTTCTCCGGGAGACGGCTGCGTTGTTGATCTGATTCAGAATAGACTGCTAAAGACGTTTGGCAGGTCTTTCCGTTGTCAGTCCTCAATGCTGATAGCGCTGACAGGACAGCCGTCCCGGGCGGTCTCTGCCTCGGTCTGCTGGTTGGCCGGGATCTCTCCACCGTGGGCCAAGCCGTCATCCCCCATGGTAAACACCACCGGGCAGGTTCCCGCGCACAGGCCACAGCCGATGCAGTTTTCGTTCACTGTTGCTTTCATACGATTTACCTCCATTATTCCTGAATGGTTCCGTCCCGGCCCAGTGTTACCACCTGCCAGGGCAAAAACTTTCCGCTTTCCCGGAGTGCCGTTTCCGCCGCCCTCTGCAAACCGCCGCAGCAGGGCACCTCCATGCGGACGATGGTGACCTCCCGGATGTCATTACAACGGATGATCTCCGTCAGCTTCTCCGCGTAATCCCCCTCGTCCAGCTTGGGACAGCCGATCAGCGTGATCCGCCCCTTCATAAACCGCTCGTGGAAGTCTGCCCGGGAAAAGGCGGTGCAGTCCGCGGCGATCAGCAGTCTGGCCCCCTGATAGAACGGCGCCTGTACCGGCAGCAGCTTGATCTGAACAGGCCACTGCATGAGCCGGGAGGCCGTGACAGGCTGCATAGGGGCATCCGTATCCGTTCCCTGCCGCAGTGTGTTGGCCTGACTGCCGGGGCAGTCCATCTGTAAGGGTGCGCTGCCGGAACAGCCGCTGCGGGTGATGGGCGCGCTGCCCTTCAGGGACGCCGCCTTTTTCATCAGTTGTGCGGCGGCAACAGCTTTTTCGTCAAACGCGGCGGCCTCCCGCTCCACAAAGGTAATTGCGTTGGTGGGACAATGGGGCAGGCAGTTGCCCAGTCCGTCGCAGTAGTCATCCCGCAGGAGCACGGCCTTGCCGTCCACCATGCCGATGGCCCCCTCCTGACAGGCATCGGCGCAGGCGCCGCAGCCGTTGCATTTGTCCCGGTCGATCTCGATCACTCTCCGTACCATATAGGGTATCTCCTTTTTCCTCAGCTATGCAGGCTTGTTTTTCCGCCCTTAGTATCGTATAATAGGCTCATAAAATCTGTTGCGTTTGCAACTTTTTGTTTGAAATTTCCTGCCAGATTCAGGAGGAATTTCCATGCTGGTTCGTATTCCGGATTATTTTGATCAATTTGCCTGTCTGGCGGGAGACTGTCCCCACAGCTGCTGCATCGGCTGGGAGGTGGTCATCGACGAAGACACCGCCGGGCGATATCAGACAGAACCCGGCCCTCTGGGCGAGAAGCTCCGGGCTGCCATGCAGTTTGACGGCGAGGACGTCTGCTTTCCGCTGGACGGCCGCCGCTGTCCCTTTCTGAATCAGGAAAACCTCTGCGACATCCACTGTGCCTTGGGGCCGGAGGCCACCTCCGTCACCTGCCGGGAGCATCCCCGTTTTATTGAGGACTACGGTCCCTTTCAGGAGATCACTCTGTCTGCCGCCTGTCCCAAGGCCAATGAACTGCTGCTGGGCACCCGTGACCCTCTGACCTTCTCGGAGCGTCAGGATAACCAGCCCACGGAGGACGGGGACGAATGGCTGGATTGGCTGGTCCCTCTGCGGGACCGCCTGCTGGATCTCTTGCGGGACCGGAGCCGTTCCTTAAAGGCCCGTCTGCGGGACTTCCTGCTCATCACCGGGGAGGCCCAACAGCTATTGGACAGCGAAAACATGGCGGAGCTGGCCGCCTTCTGCACGGGATCTTTGGCGATTTCTGCGGAAACCAATGCCGGTTCCGGCTCTTGGGAAGCTGCCGCCTGCCGGTGCTTACAGGATCTGGAAATTCTGGAACCGGACTGGCTTGCGCTGCTGAAGCAATGGGAGCAAGCGCCGGAATTGCCCGGCTTCGCTCCCCAAGACCCGGAAAAGCTGGAACGCATCGCCGTGTACTTCGCCTTCCGGTATCTGCTGAAGGCCGTCAACGATGGAGACCTGCTGGGCCGGGCGCAGTTCTGCGCGCTGGGGGTACTGGTGACAGACCGCCTCTCCCGTTTCGTAGGACTGCCGGAGGCCCTGCGGCTGTTCAGCCGAGAGATTGAGCACAGTGAGGACAATCTGGACACTCTGCTGGAGCAGTTCTGGCAGACGGAGGGCCTTTCCCTTTCCGCGCTGCTATCGGCCTTCGGCGGATAGGTCCACCTTTGTGCGACCTGCTTGCCCGCCGCAGATTTTTTTGTCAAAAACGTTGAAAATGCACAAAAACTATTGACTTATTACTGAGGCTATTATATATTATAGACACAAAGAGGGAGAAAAAGCCCTCGATGGGAAACCCTCTTTCTTCGCCGGAGAGTGTTACCGGAAGGTCAAATACGAAGCACATCATTTATGGGATCGCGTGAGACATGAATTCTGTACGCACGGTGCTTCATGGATTGGCAGGCAGTGTTTCAGCTCTCAACGGCAGATAGATGGAAGTAGAGGTAACCGTATTGAAAGAAATTCAGCAGAAGTAGCCCCCGCTTGTCGTTGGAACAAGCGGGGGCTGATGCTTTTTATATGGGCTTACCGTGGAAAACCAAAACCTTTTCGTCCCATTTTTTGTAAGAACGGACTGATATCCAGACAAATATCCGCCCTTTCTTGGCAGCTTCATCAAATTTGGATAAAGGGGTTGACATTCCGAATCTCCACGCCTATAATACGGCACAACAAGAAAATCACAGCAAACCTATGACGGAGAGCAGTACCCAGTCAAGATGACCTTTCAGAGAGTTCCGGGCGGTGAGATCGGAGCAGGAGTCGGCTGGCGAATGGACTTCGGAGGGCGGTCCGAACGGGAAACCAAGTAGAGACCGACGGGAATCCCACCCGTTATCCATCGGGGCGCGTATGATGGTACGCGTAAGCGAGCGGACGTGTAAACGTCAATTTGGGTGGTATCGCAGAAGCATCAGCTTTTGTCCCATGAGTGGGGCGAAGGCTGTTTTTTTATTTCCGTTTGGCCCCGGCACAGCAAAAACGGTCATCTGCCACTCAAACATTTTATATTTTTGGAGGAAACCAAAATGAAAAACAACATGATGAAGAAGCTCCTGACCCTGACGCTTGTCTGTGCCATGACCCTGTCTCTGGCCGCCTGCGGCAGCAAGGCCGAACCCTCTGCCGACAGCTCTGTCGACCAGAACACCGCCGCACCCACTGAAAGCGACGCCAAGACCTATAAGGTCGCCGTCATCAAGCAGCTGGACCACGCCTCTCTGGACGAGATTGCCAACGCCGTCACCGCGGAGCTGGATCAGATCTCCGCCGATAAGAATGTGAAGATCGAATACGAGGTCACCTCCGGTCAGGGCGACCAGACCATTCTCAAGCAGTTGAGCGACCAGGCCATTGCCGACGGTGTGGATGCCATCATCCCCATCGCCACCACCGCCGCCCAGATCGCCGCCCTCTCCGCCGAGGAGACCAAGACCCCTGTGGTCTACGCCGCAGTCTCCGACCCGGAGACCGCCAAGCTGACCGGGATCGACTATGTCACCGGCACCAGCGACGCCTTGAATACCGACTTCATCATGGATATGATGTTCGCCCAGAATCCCTCTGTCGCAAAGGTGGGCCTGCTGTACTCCCTGTCTGAACCCAACTCTGCCAAGCCCATTGCCGACGCCAAGGCCTATCTGGATACTAAGGGCATCGAGTACGTTGAACAGACCGCCAATACCAACGATGAAGTAGTTGCTGCCGCTTCCGCCCTGATCGCTGCCGGTGTGGACGCCGTGTTTACTCCTACCGATAACGTCATCATGGCCGCAGAGCTGGCTATCTATGAAGATCTTGCCAAAAACGGCATCCCCCACTACACCGGCGCTGACTCCTTCGTCCGCAACGGCGCCTATGCCACCTGCGGCGTGAACTACACCGACCTGGGCACCCAGACCGCTGACCTGGTCTACACCGCCATGACCGAGGGCATGGATGGCATGGAGGACTACTACCTGATGGACGGCGGCATCATCACCGTCAACACAGACACCTGTGCCCTCATCGGCAAGCAGGCCGACTACGCCTGCTTCGACAGCATGGGCGAGGTGGTAGAGGTCACCACCACCAAGGACTGATCCAGTCAAATTCCCCGCCCCGCTCCCCCGGCCTGCTGCCGGGGGCAGCGGTATGAAAGGAGCGCATTCTCTTGCTGATGATCACACAAACCGCTCTGGAACTGGGCTTTTTATACGCTTTGGTGGCCATGGCCCTGTTTCTGAGCTTCCGGATCTTGAACATCGCCGATATGACCACCGACGGTTGTTTTGTCCTTGGGGCGGCGGTCTCTGTCACGCTGGCCGCCGGGGGACACCCGATCCTGGCCATTCCTGCCGCCATGCTGGCGGGCAGCTGCGCCGGATTCGTCACAGCTTTTTTGCAGACCCGCTTGGGGATTCCCTCCATTCTGGCGGGCATCGTCACCAACACGGGCCTGTACACCGTCAATCTGATGGCGATGGGCTGGAAAGCCAACCAGAGCCTGCTGGGCGGCAGCACGATCTTCACCCTTCTGCGGGACAGCGGCATCGGCGGCGATTGGTACGAGTTGCTGCTGGCGGCTTCGATCACCGTTCTGGCGGGCGTACTGCTGCTGGCATTTCTGAAAACACGCATAGGCCTTTCCATCCGGGCCACAGGCGACAATCCCGACATGGTGCGGGCCTCGTCCCTGAACCCGGCATTCACCGTCACGGTAGGACTGTGCGTATCCAACGCTCTGACAGCCCTTTCCGGGGCCATGGTGGGCCAGTATCAAAAGACGGTGGACATCAACTCCGGCACCGGCATTGTGGTCATCGGTCTGGCCTGCCTCATCATCGGTGAAACGGTTCTGGGACGCCGGACCGTTACCAAGGGCGTGCTGGCGGTGATGATCGGCTCCGTGATCTACCGGTTTATCTACGCCGTTGTCTTTTACACCAAGGTCGTACCGGTGGAGTGTCTGAAACTGCTGACGGCCGTCATCGTGGCTCTGGCCATTGCAGCTCCCAGCATCCGAAAGTGGGCGGCCTTCCAGCAGCGGAAGCTGGCCGCTGGAAAGGGAGGGAACTGACATGCTGGACATTCAACGCATCTCCAAGACCTTCAATCCCGGCACCGTCAATGAGAAAAAGGCCATCACGGACCTGTCTCTCCACTTGAACAAGGGAGAATTTGTCACGGTGATCGGTTCCAACGGCGCAGGCAAGTCCACCCTGTTCAACGCCATCGCCGGCAGCTTTTATGTGGACGATGGCGCCATCACCGTAGGCGGTCACGATATGACCTTTCTGCCTGAATACAAACGTGCGAAGCGGATCGGCCGCCTATTCCAGGATCCTCTGAAGGGGACTGCCCCCAATATGACCATCGAGGAAAATCTGGCGCTGGCAGCGGGAAACGGCGGTTGGTTTTCCCGCTTGACCCAGAAGGATCGAACTCGTTTCCGCGACCGGCTGGCCCTTCTGGACATGGGACTTGAGGATCGGCTGAATCAGCCGGTAGGGTTGCTCTCCGGCGGCCAGCGGCAGGCGCTGACGCTGCTGATGGCGACCATGAATCCCCCCTGGCTCCTGCTTCTGGACGAGCATACCGCCGCCCTGGACCCCGGCACAGCGGAAAAGGTACTGGAGCTGACGAAGCGGATCGTGGCGGAGGGAAATATCACCTGCCTGATGGTGACGCACAACATGCAGCAGGCTTTGGAGCTGGGAACCCGGACATTGATGATGGCTGACGGCCGGATCGTGCTGGACGTTTCCGGCACTGACCGGGCGGGCATGACCGTAGAGGATCTGATCCTCCGGTTCAAGGCCGGCACCGGCAAGACCCTGAGCAATGACCGGATGCTGCTCTCCTGAATTTAATGATAGGAAAACACCCGTTTCGTAAAGAAACGGGTGTTTTTTCCAGAAAAGTTCCTGCTTTTTATGATTTCAGGACTTTTCGTTTACTTTTTGCTCTCAGCAACAGCAACGGCCACAGCCACAGTCGCACCGACCATGGGGTTGTTGCCCATACCCAGGAAACCCATCATCTCCACGTGAGCGGGGACGGAGGAAGAACCGGCAA
>ENA-OUUV01001455-OUUV01001455.1-human-gut-metagenome-genome-assembly--contig:-NODE-1455-length-11233-cov-6.481571_pt1 | contig 11233 bp, 14 predicted proteins | sample MGYA00237952_ERZ548838 | MGnify/ENA primary metagenome ERZ548838 (study PRJEB26490, sample SAMN05194705) | human gut metagenome | biome: terrestrial biome; feature: human-associated habitat; material... | reverse complement strand
GCCTTAGTCTCGTGGGCTCGGAGATGTGTATAAGAGACAGGGATTATATAGAAAAGCACGATAAGTACGAAATGCCACGTCTTACGATGCTGGATAATTACTACTGCGGCAGACAGCACATCTGCGACAGACGTAAAAGTGACGATATGCTGTGCAACAACCGTGTTATGATAAACCACGCCGCATATATCGCAAAGTTTACATCTTCGTATCTGATAGCTACTCCTGTTTCTTACAGCGGTAAAGATGATACGGATATTACGGCAATAACCGACTGCCTTTCTTATGCCGACAGCAGTACGCAGGACGCAGATCTTGCGCTCGATGCCGCAATATTCGGCAGAGCCTACGAACTTATCTATATGGACGCTGACAGCCGCCCGAAGTTCGCCCGTATCACTCCGCTGTCCGCATTTGTCGTTTATGATGATACGGTGGAGCAAAATCCCGTATTTGCGGTTTATTATTATCCCGTTTTTGAGCCGGGCAAAAGTACGCCTGAGTGCTTCAAGTGTCAGCTTATGACCGATATGATAACGCAGGATTTTGAGCTTACAAGCAACTTCGGAATTAAGTCCGAGGGCGAGATAATATCGCACTATTTCGGCAAAGTACCGCTGAATGAGATCTATAATGACGGTCAGCGACAGGGCGATTTTGAGCAGGTCATAAGCCTTATTGACGCATATAACACGTTGCAGTCAGACAGGGTTAATGACAAGGAGCAGTTCGTTGACAGCCTGATGTACATCAAAGGTCAGATACTCGGTGAAACAGACGATGAAAAGGCTGAAACCTACAGCGATATTCAGCGCAACAGGGTCGTAGAGTTGTCGCAGGACGGTGAAATAGGCTTTCTGACACGGCAGTTTGATGAAGCAAGTGTGGAAGTGCTGAGAAAGAGTATTGTTACCGATATTCACAAGATTTCGGGCGTACCCGATATGTCGGACGAAAGTTTTGCAGGGAATGCTTCGGGTGTTGCTATGAAGTACAAGCTATTGAACCTTGAGCAGATTACCAAGACGAAAGAGCGATATTTCACAGAAGGCTTACGTTACCGCCTTGAATGCTTTTCCAACATAATCGGCATAAAGGGCGGTCATATCGATCCGAAGCTGATAGACATAACCTTTACACGCTCACTTCCTCAAAATGAGCTTGAATTATCCCAGGTGGTGGCAACGCTTGACGGTAAAGTGCCGCAGGAAACTTTACTGTCGCTCCTGCCGTTTGTTAAAGATCCTCAGAGTGCCGCAGAAGAACTCCGACAGCAGAAGCAGGACGCTATAGTGACACAGCAGCAGATGTTTATGAACACACCACTTGCAAGGGGCGAAAGCAATGAAGAATCCGAGTAAGAAATATTGGGAGGACAGAGCCGCAGGACGAATGGTGAGCTACACGGCAAAAGCGGAAAGCACCGCCGATACGCTCGGTAAGGCTTATTACGCAACAGCACGGTATCTGCAAGGGAAAGCGAATGACGTTTTTAATGCCTTTACAGATAAGTTTGAACTGAGTATCGCCGAAGCCGAAACAATGCTCAAAAACGCACCGAATAAGTCTATGTTTGAACAGATAAAGACCGCTCTTGCTACCTGCACCGATGAGCAGAAGAAACAACAGCTTGAAACACTGTTATCATCGCCTGCATACGCCCACAGAATAGGGCGCTTAAATGATCTTGACAGCAAGATAAGTGATATGTGCTCACGCCTTGCAAACGCCGAAATAGGCGTTGATACAGCGCATCTGGGCGATATAATTCAGAGTGCGTATATGCAGACGGTTTTCGATGTGACGAAGGGTGCGGATTACCGTGCGGCTTTTGATTTAATTCCCGAAAGCCGTGTGAAAGCTATTCTGTCTACTAACTGGAGCGGTCAGATGTTCTCCCAGCGTGTCTGGGATAACACAAACGCACTTGCAGACGGGCTGAAGCACGATATGCTTGTGGGCATTATGGCAGGAAAGTCCGAGCAGCACATGGCGGACGATATAATGAGCCGATGCGGTGTCGGCGCTTTCGAGGCACGCAGGCTTGTCCGGACGGAAACCACCTGCGTTGCGAATATGGCGGAGCTGTACGGCTACAAGGAGCTTGACATTGACGAATACGAGTTTTCCGCCTGCCTTGACAGCCGCACAAGCGATCTATGCCGTGAGCTTGACGGTAAGGTGTTCAAGCGCAACAGCGCACAGGCAGGTGTAAATCTTCCGCCTATGCACCCGTTCTGCCGTTCTACAACGCTCCCTGTTCTGCCGAGCGAGGAGGATCTTGATAAAGAGCTCGCCGAACTGGGCGATGAGATAGGCGCAGATGTTGACTTTGACGAGTGGGAGCGGAACTTACAGCAGGGCGAGGACGGCAAGTGGCGGTATGTTGCAGGAAGTGCGGGTAAAGTCAATGCGGATAAACCAATGAGGTTTGCAGGAAATGGTGTTGACAAATCAAAGGAAAATGGTATAATTAATATAGAATTTGATGAATTTGTACCGTGTTTAAAAGATGCAGAAACCGGTGAGATTTTTCAGACGGAAGTTAGAGAACTCACGAAATCTGAATATTCACGCTTCAAGGAGGCTGATGGTTGGAATATAGATTGGTCAGATATTCCTGATGGTGAACAGGTCTTAGGAGTATATCTTAAAAACGATACAGAACCACAGGGGCTTATAGCTATACGCAAAGATAAAGGCGGTGTATACTTGTCGTATGCAAGTACAGCACCTATCAACAACAAACTGCTTAACAATGGAAAACAGAAGTTTATTGGAGTCGGAGGACATTTATTTGCGGCGGCTATAGAGGAGTCCGTAAAAGCGGGAAATGAGACCGGATGTATATACGGATATGCGGCTAATCAAGAAGTTCTTAATCATTATATAGAGAATTTTGGCGCTGTTCACTTGCCAATCACTCATGAATATCAGTTTATAATAGACGGGGAAGCGGCAGAGCAAATTCTCTCAAAATATAATTTTGAAAGGATATAAAAATGACTGAAATAATACCGGATCCTGATATTAAGGAATTTGATGGGGTATTTGTAGGAGGCGAAAAGCGTTTGCCCCCTAATGAATATAATCTTAGCCGATTGGCAGAATACTTACGGAAGACGAATAAGAAATTTTCAGATTTGAGCAAAGAAGAGAAAAAAGCATTTATTTTGCCTTAAAACCGCCCACAGCCGTGAGCGGTTTTATTCTATCCGTTTTTTTAAAAATTAAATGCGTTTTTAAATACCAACTTCACAAAAACAGCCGTTTTTTTTGTGAAGTTCGGCGCAGATCAGAACCAAACTTAATAATTATACCGCCCCTTTTGGAGCGGTATTTTTATACCCAAAAACAATTTATTCCGAACGTTGTGGGCAATGAACACGGTGGGCGGAGAAAGGACAGAAACATGAACAACAGAAGAATTTTCATCGGCTTACAGCACTTCGCAGAGGGCGAGGGGGACGGTGGTACAAGCGCAAACGTTCCCGGCAATCAGACTGCCGATAACGGCGGTGACGCCCAGGATAACGCACAGCAGAAGCCCACCTTTGACGATATGTTAAAGGACAAGGATATGCAGTCTGAGTTTGACAAGCGTGTAAGCAAGGCACTGGAAACAGCAAAAACAAAGTGGCAGAAGGACGCAGACGAGAAGCTCTCGGAGGCGAAGAAGCTCGAAAAAATGAACGCAGAGCAGAAAGCCGAGTATCAGCGCGAACAGACTGAGGAAAAGCTTGCAAAGCGTGAGGCGGAGGTTACAAGGCGTGAGCTTATGGCGGAAGCTAAGGTACAGCTTGCGGATAAGGGACTTCCCGTAGGGCTTGCCGCTGTGCTTGACTATACCGGTGCGGATGAATGCAAGACGAGCATTGAAACGGTCAGCAAGGCATTTGCCGAAGCCGTTGAATGCGCGGTCAACGAAAGAATGAAGGGCAATCCGCCGAAAATAGGCGCATCGGGCAAGGGCAAAACTGAACCTGCCTCTCTTGCCGAAGCCCTGAGAATGAAGCAGGCAGGAAAATAATCAGAAAGAGGTAAAAAATTATGGCAATCACACTCGCAGAAGCAAAAGTCGGTATGGCTGATAAGGTGGATCAGCAGGTAATCGACACATTCAGACGTTCAAGCCTTCTCCTTGACAGACTTGTATTTGACAATTCAATTTCACCCGGCACTAACGGTTCAACGCTGTCATACGGATATGTACAGCTAAAAACACCTGCTACCGCTTCGGTGCGTACCATAAACAGTGAGTACACGGCAAGCGAAGCAAAGAGAGAAAAGAAAACGACGGAAGCGGTAATCATGGGTGGTTCGTTTGAGGTTGACAGAGTTATAGCCAACACAAGCGGCGCAGTTGATGAGCTCGCATTCCAGGCAGAGCAGAAGATAAAGGCAACGTCCAATTATTTTACGAACCTTGTTATTAACGGCACATCTGCCGCTTCGGGCGCAGGCTATGTAACAGGCACGTTTGACGGATTAAAGAAGATACTTTCAACAGCAGACACAAAGGTAACGTCAATGGCGGATCTTTCAACATCGGCGCTTACCGATACTAACTATAATGCGTTCCTCGATGAGCTTGACAGCTTCCTTTCACTGCTTGACGGCAAGCCCGATATGCTCCTTATGAACGGAAAAATGCTGGCAAAGCTCAGAGCGTGTGCAAGGAGAGCAGGCTATTACAGCAGAAACGAAGATTCATTCGGTACTCCTGTTGAATATTACAACGGTATAGCACTGCTTGACTGTGGCGAATACTACAATGGTACGGCTTCGGTAGATATCGTTGATACAACAACGCCTTCAACTACCGCTTACGGCACAACGGATATTTACGCAATAAAGATAGGTCTTGACGCTTTCCACGGTATTTCGCCTACAGGTACAAAGGTAATATCCTCTTATATGCCTGACCTCACAGCTCCCGGAGCGGTAAAGAAAGGTGACGTTGAGCTTATCGCCGGTGTTGCGCTCAAGAACACCAAAAAAGCAGGTGTGCTGACCGGCATTAAGATACTGCCTAAGTCAACATCGTAAGGAGAAACGCAATGACAGCACTGGAAACGCTTAAAATCCGTCTTGGTATTTCCGATGAAAAGCAGGACGGACTGCTTGCCGTGCTTCTTGACAGCGCAGAGGACACTATCCTTGATGTTATCGGCAGAGATGAACTGCCTGCAAGGCTTGTCAGCGTGCAGACAGAGCTTGCGGTTATAGCATATAACAGACAGGGAGCAGAGGGAGAAACCGCTCGCAGCGAGGGCGGTATTTCCCGTTCCTTTGTATCCGATCTGCCGCCCGATTTACAGAAACGATTACAGAATTATCCCAGAAAGGTCGGTGTTATCCGTGCGAATGATGACGGTTGATACAAGAACATTTGCGGTGTATCGCAAGGCATCAAAGAAAAGCGACTATGTGGGAACGGTATCGGAGCTTAAACAGGTAGCGACAATATCTGCTGTTGTAAAGCCGGTAACCGACAGCGTATCTGTCGAACTGTACGGCGAGAGAATACACGGTATGCTGACGATAGCAACAACGGATAAAGACACGCTTAAAGTCGGAGATATAGTAAGGTGTGACGGAGCAGATTATAAGATACTCTCCGTTGCACATTATACTATGCACGACAGCGCAACGGCAGAAAGGACATAAGCATGGAAGTATCAATCGAAGGACTTGAAAGTTTAATGGCAAAGCTCAGACGGCTCGGCGGAAGCGTAGATGCGGCTATGAACAAGGGCTTAGGCAGAGGAGCGCAGAAGATAAAGCGTGACGCTAAAAAGAACTGTCCTTATGATACCGCAAGATTGAAAAATAGCATTGAATGTACAAATCAGGAGTTTCATTCTTTCAGCTATGCCGACAATAAAAAGAACGAATATACCGGCAGTGTGTCAGGCGGCGGCTTTAAATGTTGGGTGGTAGGTACAAACGTTGAATATGCCATGTTTGTAGAGTTCGGCACAGGTCAGCTCGGCGCACCGGGTGTACCTCACACGATGCAACCGTGGACTTGGCGTGATGCGGACGGCAATTATCATACAACGTATGGTGCGCCTCCCAGACCGTACCTATATCCTGCATTATTGAGTAACAGAGAATATGTTTTTAAAATGTGCCAGTCAGAACTCAGAAAAGCGATAAGGAGCGCAATGGCATGATAGATATTATACCCACAATTGCTGATATGCTTGCCGACATAGGCACGGTGGAATTGCAGTTCCCCGACACCACAGCCGATTTTCCTGTCATTACGTTAAGTGAGATAGCAAATCAAAGCGATACTGTACTTCACGGTGCGGAGCGGCTGTCGGTTATCACGGTACAGATTGATGTATGGGATAAGGCTGATACACCTGCTATTGTAGCCGATATGTCGGCACGGATAAGCGCTGTAATGGTATCGAAAGGCTTTCGCCGTATATTCGGACAGATGATGCCGGACGGCGATCTACAGCGTAAATGTATGCGGTTTTCCGCAAAAATAGATGAACTAAATCACAGGGTTTATAGCCCTTAAGCAGAAAGGAAAATTATTATGGAACTTTTATCAAAAGGCACAAAATTACAGTATGCCGACACAAAGACAGGCACATTTAAGACGCTTTACGGCTTACAGTCAACTCCCGATATGGGCGGCGATCCCGAAAAGGTCGATGTAACGAACCTGGCAGACGGCTCAAAGCGCTACATACCCGGTGTCAAGGACTACGGCGATCTGGACTTCACGTTCTTTTATAACGATGAAGATGAAAATCCTGCCGTGTCCGAAGCGGATGTAGCGGCGGCGTATTCCACGCTGAGAGCGTTACAGAAAGCAAATTCTACTGCATGGTTCAAGCTCCTTTACCCCGACGGTACAGGCTTTCTGTGGAGCTCAAAGGTATCGGTAAAGCGTTCTGCGGCAGAGGTCAATGCGGCGCTGAAATTCACGCTCAGAAGCACACCGCTTACAGAGCTTGAGGACGTAACTGCGGCATAACTTGACATTTATAGCCCTTCGTGGTATTATAGATACAAATATAGTATCACGGAGGGAATATAATGATTTTAGCTATCGCATGCTTTATCCCCGGAATAATACTTTTGTTTGCTTCTGTATATGCTTTTTTTACCAATCAAGGGGCAGTTGGAGCAGTAATGCTTGTTATGGCTTTGATATTTCTGTTTTACGGTTTATTAAGAATGAAAAAAGTTAAAAAAGCAAAGAAAAGAGGTACATCAATCCGTGCTCTTATAAAATGCTACGGTATAGCGCTTTACGGATTACCGCAAGGAGAGAGCGAATGTTTATTATCTGTGTTTAAAGATAAATTGGTTTTCACTGTCAATAAAAACGATTCTATTCTTAATGCGGATAAAATAACGTCTGCACTTTTGAAATCAAACTCTGAGCTCAAAGGAGCGTCTGTGGGGTCTACTGTTGCGGGCGCGCTGTTGTTCGGTATTCCGGGTGCAATTATCGCATCACGTCCTAAGAATATAACTGAATATGTTATTATAATAAATTACATAAGTGGCAGTGAGTTAAAGACGATTGCCGTTGCTGTAACAGAAGATAGAAAGTATGAGGCAGATAAAATCGTTAATTATGTGAATAAGCACATGGCGAGCGGAAGCGACACAGTGCTATAATTGTGTTAAAAAATTAAATTTATAAAGCACATCTGAAAGGGTGTGCTTTTATTATGCTTAAAATTAAACGGAGGATATTAAAATGGAAGAAAACAGATTACCCTATGAAACACTGAAAATCGGCGATACCGAGTACAAGCTCAAAATCTCGGCTTCATCGGCAATCGAGATCGAGAAGAAAACAGGCAAGTCGCTTGTTGCGGGTATGGCGGATTTTGACAAGCTCGAAACAGTCACGCTGTATCTGTGGGGCGCTTTGAATCGCTTCCAGGCGAATATTGACATCAGAAAGGCGCAGGAGATCTATGACGATTACATAGACGCAGGCGGCGACCTTTCGGATATGGCGGAGATACTCTTCAAGACGCTTACGGTGTCGGGTTTTTTCAAGCGTCAGCAGGCAGAAAAACTGCTGGCGCTCGCAGAAAAGGCAGGGAGTGGAGCAGTGCAGGAGAACTGATAACCAACCTCTACCGCCCGGCGCTGACAGCAGGAATAACACATAAAGATTTCTGGGACTTATCGGTACGGGAAATAACGCAGACGATACAGGCAAAAAACGAATACGACAAGGCACGCGCCGAGCTTAACGAACGCTTGATGTGTGCCTTTGCTTATAGCATCGGTCAGCTTGTTGCCATAGGTGTCAACGCACCAAGGCAATATCCGCACAGCATCGAAAAGGCATTTCCTAAGCTGTACGGACGTGATAATTCAGAGGGAATACCCGTGTCGGACTGGGAGTTATCAAAGCAGAATATGGCTGAATATGCGGCGGCTACGAAAGGCAGGTACAGTAAGTGACAGTAGAAGAACTGAACGTTATAGTAAGTGCAAATAAGGATGATTTTGATCGTAAGATAAGGCAGATAAATACGCAGCTTAATCAAATGAAAAAGCAATCGGAGAAAACTTCTGACAGCGTTATGGACACGTTCAGAAAACTCGCTTCGGGACTATCGGCGCTTGGCTTCGGTGCAATGATAAAGAATGCTATCAGCCTTGCGGGTGACCTTGAGCAGAATATCGGCGGTTCGGAGTCGGTATTCAAAAATTATGCCGGGACAATTCAGAAAACCGCAGAAACTGCCGCTTCTTCGCTCGGACTTTCACAGAGCAAGTATCTTGCGACTGCCACAAAAATGGGTGCGCTCTTTCAGGGTTCGGGTTTTTCGGTTGCACAGTCTGCCGATATGGTAACGCAGTCTATGCAACGAGCATCTGATGTGGCAAGTATTATGGGTATATCCGTTGACAGCGCAATGGAAGCGGTCGCAGGTATGGCAAAGGGCAACTTCACAATGATGGATAATCTCGGTGTTGCCATAAACGATACGAACCTGCAGATATATGCTCAGGAAAAAGGACTTGGGAAGCTTGAAACCACACAGCAGAAGGTCAACGCCGCTATGCAGATGTTCCTTGATAAGTCGGAATATGCGGCAGGAAACTACGCAAAGGAAAACGATACCTATGTCTGACAGTACAGGCGGTCAGTCGGCAGATATACACGTCACGGTCGATATAGACGGAGATACGGTCGGTGAAACCGTAGCGCGCTATAATGCTGTCAGAAACCGCAGACTTAACGGAAGGAGTTAATATGCAGACACTTATAAAATTCGGCAGCTTCACGCCGATTTCGCCACGCTCATACGCTGTTCAACGTTCCGATCTTGACAGTGAGGACAGCGGTAGAAGCGAAACAGGCGTGATGTTCCGCAACCGTATCAGAGCGGGCGTGTACAAGATACAGGTAACTTGGAGGGTGAACAGGTCGCAGCTTTCCGCTATAGCAAATGCGATTTCTCCCGATTCGTTTTCTGTAACATTTTTCGACCCGACCACAGCGAGTACAAAGACCTGCACAATGTATCTGATAGCGCTGTCAGAAACGCCACAATGTTTCTGCCGGAAAACCCGCTTTTGCAGTCGGTATCCGATCGCAAGGCGGCGTTTGAAGCTTGTGCCGATGCCATAAATATAGCACTGCGCCGTGTGGAGTTTTCTTTCAACGGAAACCCGGCAATAGAATGTTTCGATACGTTATGCGGTAACGGAGGAAAGATAGATGTAAACCGCACAATAGCATTTTTCCCGACCTCGCTTGTATGGAAATACAGAGGGGCACATAAGGTCAGCTGTGCTTTTGCGGAGCTAACAGATGAAGCTACTGCAAGTGTATCTGAGGTGGCAACTTTTGCAGCAGCTGTAGCAAATAAATCACCGCTCAGTACAAAAAACAAGACTGATAAGCGTATAGATGATGTGGCAAAGCGTGCTAACGGAATAGGTGATCAGATAATACTTACCGAAAATTCGGTAAAATACCTGGATTACAATTATGACGTGGTCGGATATTACGCAGGTGATACAGCAACATATGGAATTAGTGGCAACGATATTATTGTACAGGGATACGTCCTAAGCCCTAACGGAAAACCAATTGCCGACTCTGCTAAATACTCAGTGTATACGTTTACAAATACAAGTCTATTTCAAACAGTTACCATATATCCGATGACGCTGGTAAAAGCAGTAGAGCAAAAAGACTCAGACGGCAACCTCTATACGTTGTATTACGTGCATATGGAGGGTCATGGGATAAAAACCGATGGGACGTCATGGGAAGTAAGCGGAAATTCGTTAACTACGCGAAATACAGATTGGGGAGGTGCGTATCGGTACTCTGCAATAAATATTCCTGATGATAGTTACCCGTATGGAAGTGTCTTGATATCGCCTGCCGCGTATATTGTTAATGAAAACGGCACGTATTCAGAGTTTACAAATCCGTCTGTCGGGCGTGTCCCATTTGCTTCGATGGCGGAGTATAATGCGGCAGTTGGGCTGACTAGATCACCGCTACAGCGGCAACTTGTATCACAGACAGTGAAAAAAGACGAAAATTATGATACTCCTGCTGGTTTACCGCAAATAGGCACATCTGATACGCTGTATACAACGCTTAACCCGCCTGCTATATATCGCTATGACAGTAGCACCGGCAAATATATCTGTGTGGGTTCTGACTTTTCAGCCATTGCCGAAATCAAATCGGATAACTATGCTACTGATGAATATAATGTGCTGAAATTACCTGTCCGACAGCTGACAAAATCTCCGTCCGCCTGGGCGGCAGATAATACAGTGTATCCAAGCGGTATGCTGCTGGTGTCGCAGGATCTGACGACACAGGCAGGTAGATATATAAGTGATATCAGGGTTGCAAACGGCATAGATAAATGGAAAATGCTAAAAACAATATCGCCTGATATGTGCGACTATCTGCTGTCAACTGATATAGCAGACTGGGCGAAAGCTGATGAAAAGCCGTCATATACCGCCGAGGAGGTCGGTGCGGCGGCGAAAAAGCACACGCACACTAAATCGGATATAACAGATTTTCCAACGCTGGGAACGGCGGCGGGAAAGAATATTGATTATTTCGCGGTGGCGGAGCATACGCATACGGCGGCTGATGTCGGTGCGGCGACTGCGGCGGATATCACGGCGGCTGTAAACGCAGTCAGCATAGGCGGCAGGAATATTATCACAGGAACGGCTGAAGCGGTTATCG
>ENA-OUUV01001452-OUUV01001452.1-human-gut-metagenome-genome-assembly--contig:-NODE-1452-length-11262-cov-7.626394_pt1 | contig 11262 bp, 2 predicted proteins | sample MGYA00237952_ERZ548838 | MGnify/ENA primary metagenome ERZ548838 (study PRJEB26490, sample SAMN05194705) | human gut metagenome | biome: terrestrial biome; feature: human-associated habitat; material... | reverse complement strand
CCATCAAACGCATGACCTTGAATTTCCGTCAAATTCGGCGAAATATTGATTTCCCCAATGTTTTCGCAGTTCATGAAGGCGTTTTCGCCAATGAACTGAACGAGTGCACCGCCGCTAATGGTTTGAAGCGCCTTACAGCCGTAGAACGCGCCGCCTTCAATGGTTGTGACAGTGCTGGCAAGCGTTGCTTCCGTCAGCTTCGGGCATTCCAAGAACGTTCCAGCGGCAATCGTTTCAATACCGGGTGCAATGGATATTGTCTCCAGATTCTCGCAGTAAGAGAATGCACTGCCAAGGTGCTTCACATTGCCGGGAATGGTAATTGAGGTCAAGCCGCTTTCACGGAACGCAGCATCCCCAATTTCCTCCAAGCTTTCCGGCAGTTCAACCGACTGGAGCTTTGCATTCCCCCAGAAAGCACCGTCGCCAATCTTCTTCAAGCCAGCAGGAAGCTTCAGCGTACGGAGTTCACTATTATAGTAGAATGCATCTTTCGGAATTTCCGTCACATTTGCCGGAATAACAACTTCTGCAATCGGAACCCCTCGGAATGCTCCTTCTCCGATTGTTGTCAGCGAATCAGGAAGATTTACCTCTTTCAGCGCATAGCAATGTGCAAATGCAAGCCCACCAATACTCGTTACGCCCTCCGGCAGGTGGATGCTTTCCAGCAACCTGCAGTCGGCAAATGCTTCATAGCCGATGCTCGTCACACTGTCCGGAATTTCAATAGTTTTCAGGGACGTACAGCCCTTAAAGCCATGAACGAACGTAATGTTCTTCGGCAAAACAACCGTAGTCAGGGACGTGCATTCCGTGAAGCAGCCGCCTTCCATGCGGAAAACCTGCGGCGGCAGAATCACCGTCTCCAGATTTTCACATCTTGCAAATGCCCACTCCATCAAGTCAAAGTCCGTCGATGTGATTTCCACAGACTTCAGCTGATGGCAATATGCAAATGCAAAGCCTCCAACGTGAATCCCCGGCTGCGAAAGTTTCAGCGACGTAATGCCGGTATTACGGAATGCGTGGTAGCCGATTGACTCCAATTTTTCCGGGAATTCTATATCGTTCAGTGCTGTACAGTTTGCAAAAGCAGATTTTTCAATAGACGTGCAACTTTCCGGCAATTCAACTTTGACCAATGCACTGCAATTCTTAAACGTTTCCTCTTCAATACGTTCTACTCCATCAGGCAGTACCACATTTGTAAGCGCTTCGCAATCAGCAAATGTGCGAGATGCAATTTGCAGCTTTTGCTGAGTAAACTCTATTGACTGCAATCCTGTATTGCAGAACGCTTCCTTGCCGATGCTTTCCAGCTTATCAGGAAACTCAACGCTGCTGAGCGCTGTGCAGTCCTTAAATGCAGCATCGCCAATACTAATGCAGCTTTCTGGCAACGTTATGCTTGTCAATCCTTTTCTACCGCTAAACGCTGTTTCACCAATCGTTGCAATACCTTCACGAACTGTAACATGACCTGTAATGGAGGCGTTGACGAATAAGATGCCATTTTCCTGTTTGTCATACAAAATACCATCTTCCGACATATAACGCACAGAAGCAGGCGCAGTTGTAATAGTTTTTAAATGACCGGGCCAAGTGCCACTAATACTTTGCAGTGTTGCAGGCAAGTTCAGCGTCTCCAAGGAATTACAACCCTCGATAACGCCATTCTTCATTGTCTTTAAGTCATCAGGCAACGTAAGTTTCGACAGCGAAACGCAATCCACGAAAGTCGCAGAAAGTTCAGTAACGCCATTAGGAATCGTCATTTCAGTCAGTGACGTGCAGTGTGCAAATGCAGCCGATCCTAAGGTTGTTAATCCTTCTGGCAGCGTTACTTTTTCCAAATTAGTGCATCCACCAAATGCATACCATTTGATTGTTTGCAGTTCTTCAGGAAGTTCAATTGCTGTTAATTTTTCACAGTCTGCAAACGCCTTCTCGCCAATCTCTATCAACGTATCCGGAAGCTGTATGCCCGTGATATTTCTTCCGCTGAAAGCATCATTGCCAATACGTTCTGTTCCATCTCGTACTGTGATTACGCCTTCAATATTAGGCATTGTATAAAACACAGACTTGGAAGCGGTTTGGTATAGGATGCCATCTTCCATCTCGTAGTAAGGATTTCCTTCCGCCACACGAAGCGTTGTCAGTGACGAACAGTTTTCAATAAAGGACGTGTCCCTAATAAACGAGACATTGACCGGTATCGTCAGCGACGTTAGACCGGAATATTCAAATGCTTTCCACTCAATCGTTGTCAGTGTATCTGGCAATGTAATTTGTGTCAGCTTGGAACAGCCACTAAAAGCGCCTCGGCCAATTTGCTCCACACCACCAAATGTGATTTCCTGTAAATACTGCTGTCCAGCGAAAGCAAAATCTGAAATTTTCTTTACGCTCTGCGGCAAACTCACACTCAACAGATTACCAGTATAGTTGCTTTGAAACGCCGATTCCCCAATTTCCACAATTCCTTCGCTGACAACAACGTGCGTCAGAATCGGGCTGCGGAGGTTTTCAATCGCATAGACAGGGTATCCGTCAATCACTGCCGGAACAACCGTCTCCGGCAGCGTGCCCGTATAGCCCGTAATATACGCTTTGTCCCCTTCAAGGCGATAGGTAAACGATGTGCTTTCACTGGCATAGCGCACCCCGTGTGCGCTCGCCCAGAGCTGCACCGGGCTGCCATCCTGCACCACAAGGCACAGCGCATCATTCACTGCTTCAAATGCATGGTCGCCGATTGTCTCCACCTGCGTGCCGATGGTGATGCTGCGCAGATTCTGGCAGTAGGCAAACGCATAGTCTGCAATGGCGGTCACGTTTTCGTCAATCACCAAATCCGCTCCTGCGCGCCGTGCCGGATAGAGCAGCAGCGTTTTACCTGTCGCGTCAATCAGGATGCCGTCACAAACCTGCAAATACACGCTTTCCGCTTCCACGCGCACTTCTTGCAGGTACTTGCAGTTTGCAAAGGCGTTTTCCGCAGTGCCGACCACAGGCAAGCCGTCATGCACAGCCGGAAGCACCAGCAGAACCGCGTTTTCATCGCAGCCGCTGACAAGATAGCCATCCTGTGCGGCATTGAGCGTGTAGGAAATCTCCTGATCCGCCGCGGCAAAATTCACGCCCTGTGACGTAGCTGCTTTTTCAGCGGCAGACCCCTTCCAGCCGCGGATGGTCAGATTCTCGCAGTTCGCAAAAGCATCCGCCGCGATTTCCTCCACGTCCGGCCAGAGCAGGATGTCCGTCAGCGCACTGCATCCCTCAAAAGCGGCACTTTCAATTCGCCGCACCGTGCGCGGCAAAGTCACATTGGTTAGGCTTTCATTGCCGCTGAATGCCCTTGCGCCAATTTCCACAATGCCGTCCGGCAGCTCGATTTGGGTCAGCGCAGTGCAGTGTTCAAACGTACTCGCCGGGATTTTCGTCAACGCGGCGTCCCACTGAACTTCCCGCAGGGCGGCACAGTTCATCCATGCGCCGTTGCCCAGCGTCGTGACGTTCTTGGGCAGCTTCAGCGTCTGAATCCCAGTGCCAGAAAAAGCAGACGAACCAATCGTATTCAAATTTTCCGGCAGGACGATGCTTTCCAGCGTGCCAATGCCCGCAAACGCATACGCACCGATGCTTTGCAACTTCTCCGGAAAGACGATTTCCGTCAGCGCCGTATTTTCAAACGCATTTGCTTCTATGGTTTGCAGATTGTTGCTCCATGTCACCGTTTTCAGCGACGTGCAGCCGCTGAACGCCGACGCAGAGACGGTATTGAGGTACTCCGGCATCTGGAACGCCGTCAAGGAAACGTCATTCCGGAATGCCGCTGCACTCAGGCTCGTTACGCTGTCCGGAATATGCACGCTTTCCAGCGCCGTGCAGTTCTGGAATGCCTTTGTGCCGATGCTCGACAGCGAATCGTCAAACGACAGCAATTGCAGCGCCGTGCAGCCTTCAAATGCCGATTCACCAACAGATTTCACGCCCGTGAACGCATTGGGCGAAACAAGCGACGTGCAGCCCTTGAAGAATCGGTCAGGAATCTCCGTCAGCGTACCTTCGCCGAAATTCACCGTCTTCAAGCCCGTTGCATTTTCAAACATGCCCGCCTGATAATCGCTGAAAATCGGCGAGAAAGTCAGCGTTTCCAGATAGCGCAGGTTTTTGAGTGCGCCATCATCAATCTGTGTCAGCGTTTCCGGCATGACAAAGCTTTGCTGCGGTGCGCTGGCAGCATAAGTCAGCAGCCGCGTGGCATCTGCCGTCATCAGTGCACCTTGCTGCACCTGAAAATGCGTGTTTCCCTCTGCCAGCTGGAAAGCCGTCAGCGCCGTGCAGTCACGGAATGCATCCGCGCCAATCAGGTTCAGCGACTTCGACAGCGGCATCGAAGTCAGCGCAACACAGCCGTCAAATGCTTCCGCACCAATCATCGTAATATCGCCATCAATCTGAATGGATTCCAGTCTTTCGCAGCCCTGAAATGTGCGGTCAGGAATGACCGTCACACCAGCCGGGATTTGCAGCTTCTTTATCGTGTAGCAATACTGGAATGCGCCTTCCCCAATGGATTCGAGCTTTTCAGGCAGACGACCATCGCCCCAAGCTCTCCCCATATTCCAGCATCCACCGAACGCGCCTTTACCGATTTTGGTCACGTTTTTGCCGATGCACTGCTCAACACTGTAATCTCTTGCAGATCCATAGCCCCAGCAGTTTGCAAAGGCATCGTCTGGAATTTCCGTCAACGAATCAGGAATTTCCAAGAAGTGCAGTTGCAAACATGCCGCAAATACGCCCTCGCCCATTTTCGTCAGCTTCTGCGGCATCCGAACCGCATCAAGATAGGCGCTGACTGCAAAGGCTTCCTTGCCAAAGGTGGTTACATTGTCTGGAATGTAGAATTTCTCGCCGATACCCGACGGCATGTCATAAAACGCGCGGTCGCCGATCGTCGTAACCGGACACCCTTCAATTTCTTCTGGAATCAGCACTTTGCGGCGCAGAAGGTTTTTATTATATCCTGTAATCGTCGCTTCTCCATTCTGAATCTCATAGGTATAGTACTCTGCCGGGTCTGCAACAAGTACATATGCAAACAGATAATCATATCCATTTAATCGTAATTGAATACGCACCATTTCATTTGCAGAAAGTGAAATACTTCCTTTTCCATCCCATTCGACGTGGATTCCTGTTGGCTCATAAGTGTAGCTTTCAAAGTGAGTTGCACCATATTCATCATCATTAGAACCACTGCCAAAAGAGCCGTGACCATCCGTATAAGCGAAATACCACAGCCATTCCTCTTTTGTCACAACGAAATCTTCTGGGACATCATAAGTAAAGTGGATTGTTTCCCCCGGCTGGGCAAAAATGACAGTCCGATCGTTCCAATCCATTTTCGCTTCCTTTGTCTCCGCGCAAGCAACTGTCGTTGCCAGCGCAAAAAGAAGCAAGAACAGTCCGAATGTGACTTTCCAACGTTTCATGTGCAATTCTCCTCCATCCGCTTTTTCCCTGTTGCAAACTGCCAGTTTTCCATATTTATTATACGCAGGTTTTCCCAGCTTGTCAACATGATTGGTAATCGTTTCTTGACAATTTCTTCTGAATATAGCATTAGCACCTTATTGATTTGACGGTGCATGGCATAGCATTCGATTTGGTTTCTGTATTTTCCCTTAATTTTCTTGATTCTTCTATTGACTTTTTCTTGAAATTGCTGTATGCTGGAAATTGAGAAAGGGGTTGATACGCATGAAATCCAAGAAACTTTTGACGATTACGCTGACCAGTCTGCTGATCGGAAGCTGTCTGGTCCTACCCGCACTGGCGGACAGCGCGGACGCTCCAAGCGGCGGAAATGTCGCGACTTACGAAATATCCGCAAACGTAAAACGCATTGATGAATATGCGTTTGCAAACAGCACGAGCCTTGTCAGCGTGAAAATTCCTGATTCTGTAACTGCCATCGGGGATTACGCCTTCTCGGGCTGCACGAGCCTGAAAGAGATCACGATTCCCAGCAGCGTGACAGAGATTGGCGCGCACGCATTCGATGGATGCACGGCGCTGGTAAAGTTGCAGGGGCTGGAGAATGTGACAAATCTCAGCGACTTCACGTTCTATAACTGCATTTCACTGCAAGATGTTGGGGATTTGACTTCTTTGACGAGCATTGGCGAATCTGCTTTTGCAGGCTGCAAATCACTGACGCAGCTCGGTGATATGCCCCATCTGAAAAGTATCGGTGAGTCTGCTTTTTCTAACAGTATCCTGTGGGACGATGGAACGGACTGGCATTATTACTGCGATTCACTGAAGCGTGTTGGCGACATTTCTAATGTCGAACAAATCAGCGGTTCAGCCTTTTACTACTGCGAGTCTTTAACAGAAATCGGCAGTTTGGACAGTATTAAAAGAATCGACTCCGGCGCCTTCTATATGTGTTCCTCACTGAAGAAAGTTGAACTTGGAGGAAATGATGTCCGCATTGGGACGGAAGCATTTTCAGGTTGTAGCTCTCTTGCAAGCATTGAGGGCTTAAGCAACGTAACAAGCATCGACAGCGGTGCTTTCGCGCGCTGTGCTATGACCACCATTAGCGGTCTGACGAACATTTCCGCCATTCCGAACAGCACATTTTACGGCTGTTCCAATCTGCAAAGCGTAGAGGGCTTGGACAACGTGACGAGCATTGACAGTTATGCATTTTCCGGATGCTATGCGTTGGAAGTCCTTGGGAACACCGATAACGTAACCACCATTGGTGATTACGCTTTCCGCGATTGTGACTCACTCACCGCCATAGATCATTTGAGCAATGTAACAAGTCTTGGCAGTTATGCTTTTGCAGGCTGTACTTCCTTGGTTCGAGTTGGTGATATGCCTCATTTGGAAAGCATCGGAGACTCTGCCTTTGGTGTTTCCAGACGTTGGATTGAAGACGAAGGCATGTCAAAAGACTATGCCTGTGAGTCTCTTGAAAGCGTCGGGGATCTCAGCAGCGTTACTTCCATCGGCGAAAATGCCTTCTATCAGTGTACTTCGCTGAAAACCGTCGGCAATCTCAGCAGCGTTACTTTCATCGGCGCAAATGCGTTCAAGCAGTGTACTTCCCTGCAAAGCATCGGGGAACTCGGCAATGTTACACGCATAGCGTATGGTGCCTTCTACGGCTGTGAATCACTGACCAGCATTAGCGGCTTGGAAAAGCTGACCGTCTTGAATCGAGAGACATTCCGCAATTGCAAATCGCTGAAAACCGTTGGTGATTTAAGCAGTGTGACAAGCATCAGCGAGAAAGTTTTTGATGGCTGCACTGCGCTAACCACGGTTGGCGATTTACGCAGCTTGAAGGCTGTTCCTGACAAGCTGTTCTACTGTTTGAAGGATCTTCTTTCAGTCGGCAATTTAAGCAGCGCTACCAGCATTGGGAAAGATGCATTCTATGGCTGCAGCAAGCTGGCGAGTATCGGGGACATGTCCAACGTCCGCACCATCGGCGAATATGCGTTTTCTAATTGCGAAGCATTGACCAGCCTTCCTGAACTGCCCCGGCTGAATAGCATCGGCAGCAGTGCATTCGCTGGCTGCACCGCTTTAACCAGCGTCGGGAATCTGACCAATGTCACAACACTCGGCACTTGTGCCTTCAATAGCTGCAAAGTGCTGAAAACCATTGGCGATTTAAGCAAAGTCACATCCATCGGATATTCCACCTTTGGCTTCTGCACCGCATTAGAGAGCGTAGGCAACATGAGCAGCGTAACTTCGATTGATTCTTACGCATTTGAAGGCTGCTCTTCGCTTGTGCGTGTCGGCAACATGAGTAATGTCGAATCCATTGATTCTAACGGTTTTGTGAATTGCAGCGCCTTGGAACACGTTGATGAACTTGACAAGATTACCAGCATCGGTCAGTATGCATTTATGGGCTGTACTGCACTGAAGAGTATCGGTTCCCTGCACAACTTGGAAACTATCGGGAAAGGTGCTTTTAACGGCTGCAGTGCACTGGAGCATGTTGATGATTTGTACAGCTTGACGCGCTTGGAATCCGGAGCCTTTGCACACTGTGCATCGTTGGTCAGCGTTGACTGTTCTGACAAATTAACATTCATTGGAGATAATGCATTTCTCAACTGCACATTGCTTGTCAGCATCGGTGATTTAGGCAGCGTTACAACCATCGAATATTATGCTTTTGCTGGATGCTCCAGTTTGGAACGTCTTGAACACTTAGATAATCTGGTGAGCCTTGGCGAGGGCGTATTTGGGTACGGCAGCCATTATACAGGCTGTATCTCGCTGAAATCAATCGGCGATATGCCCAAATTGGAGTCAATGGGGCAAAAGTGTTTCGTCAGCTGCACCACACTGGAAACCGTCGGTGATTTAAGCAGCCTGAAGGAGATTCCATATGAGGCGTTTGATGGCTGCACCTCTTTGGTAAGCATCGGCGATTTGAACAATGTTGAGTCCATCGCTAATGAAGCTTTTTCAAATTGCAGCGCCTTGGAACACGTTGATAAACTTGACAAGATTACCAGCATCGGTCAGAACGCGTTTAAGGGCTGTACTGCACTGAAGAGCATCGGTTCCCTGCACAACTTGGAAACTATCGGGCAAGGTGCTTTTAGCGGCTGCAGTGCACTGGAGCATGTTGATGATTTGTACAGCTTGACGCGCTTGGAATACGATGTTTTCTCACACTGTGTATCGTTAATCAGCGTTGACTGTTCTGACAAACTAACCGCCATTGGGAGTAGTGCATTCTTTGGCTGCAAAGCGCTTGTCAGCATTGGTGATTTAAGCAATGTTACAAGCATTGAAAGTTCTGTCTTTAGGGGCTGCATCGCGCTGAAATCAATCGGCAATATGCCTAAATTGGAATCAATTGGGATGCAGTGTTTCATGGGATGCACTGCGCTGGAAACCGTCGGTGATTTAAGCAGCCTGAAAGAGATTCCCTCTGAGACGTTTGATGGCTGCACCTCTTTGGTAAGCATCGGCGATTTGAGCAACGTAACCATTATCGGATCATACGGGTTCAACCAATGCAAAAAGTTGACCTCAATTCCGAATCTGGGCAGTTTGGAAAGGGTCGATCAATTTGCCTTCTCCGGATGCGAGTCGCTTGCATTGCTGGGCAATCTTCGCAAGCTAACGAGTTTTGGCTACTCGCCTTTCGTTAACAGCCCTTTCCATAACTGTCCGAACCTTGTCCTGGAAGTCCTGCCGGACTCCGCCGCTGAGCAGTACGCAAAGGATTACAATATGCAGTACACCTACATTACGGAGTGATTCTCACATCGCTTGGTTCTTCGCGGAATCTTGGGGCAACCAACAAGATTCCGTGAAGAGCCTTTTTTGCACCATTTCGTCCACATCCACATCCATGTTGATATGTGCCGTTGGATTTCGCAGAACTAAGAGGCATACCATTTCGACTGTTGCTTCATTTTCCAAGGAAAGTTCTTTCACTTTCTGACCGCTCACTGGAACAGGGAATGCAAACACCATATTCCTGATGCAGCTGCCGTCCTTCTGCTTTTCCAGGTACAGACCAATGCCCAGCCACAAGTACGCACAAATTGATTACTGGGGCACAAGAAGCAACACAGCTCACCTGAAAGTAACTGCTTGAAAATTAGAGTGCACTGTATTATAATTTAGATGTAACATTCTAATTTGAACTATTGGGGGTGCTGCGATGCTGACAAAAGAAGAAATGCCCGCTTGCCCGGTAGCAACTACTGTGGCGCTGATTGGAAGCAAGTGGAAGTTGCTTATCATACGAAATCTGCTGGCCCGTCCGTGGCGGTTCAATGAACTGAAAAAGGACTTGGAGGGAATCAGCCAGAAGGTGCTGACAGACAGCCTGCGCTCGATGGAAGCCGATGGTATCATTACCCGCACGGTTTATCCCGAAGTGCCGCCGAGGGTGGAATATGCGCTGACCGAACTTGGCAAAAGCCTGAAACCCATTCTGGATTCCATGCGGGCATGGGGCGAAGCATATAAGACTAAACACTAAAAACCCGAAGCAGTACCTTTCCAGTGCTGCTTCGGGTTTTCCTTATGTTGAAGTCAAATCATTCCCAAATGCTTCAATCTCGATATGTTTTCCCCTCTTGAAGTTTGGACAATACGCATACCGTCTCCACATGTGCATCATTGTCCAAACTCAAACTCATATCCTCTGCAATGATAGGAAGCTTGAATTTGATGGACTTGAGCCACTGACCGTTGGTCTGCCGTTCATCGTATATCTGTATTTCAGAAAGCAGCGATTCCATGAGCTGTCGCTTTTCCTGATCGTCCATGACGGAATAGAGCTTCTCAAAGTAAATCAAAACCTTGTAGATATTATCCCCGGTCAGCTTCTCTGCCTCAATTGCCATTTTCTTTGCTCTGGCGGCAATAAGCTGATTTTCCGTGTCCTCGATCTTATCATACATCTTGTAGAGCCGGTCATCAAGGTCTGCTTTGCGTTTGATGTAATGCTTATCGTCCGGGTCGAGGGAATCAATTTCATCCATCAGCCGCGCTTTTACGGAATAGCTCTGCCGAAGCTGCTTTTCATGTGCCGCGATCTCCTGCTCAATGGCAGAGGTATCCACCTTCATGCTGATTTTTTCCTGCATCATGGCTGCAAACTTCGGATTGCTTACCAGCTGTACGATAACCTCCGCAACGGCGCTGTCCAGCACTTCTTCATTGATCTGCTTCTTGAAGTCGCATTTATGTCCGTGCGTCATCGTGCGGTGCTTGCAGCCGTAATAAAAGAAGTCCTTGTATTTCGTACCATCTGCCTTATGCTTGATGCTTTTGTTTCCATACATTCCTACGCCGCAAACCGGGCATTTCACAATACCGGACAGCAGATGTATTTTTGTATCCTTGCCCCTGTTGACGTGTTCGTATTTTTCCGCTTGCGCTAACAGCTTGACCTGCGCCTCATGCCAGAGTTCTTCCGACACGATTTCCTCATGCAGGCCATCCACCAGCAGATAATCGTCCTGCTCCACCAGCCGGTAATCATTTCGGGTACCATGTACCTTCTCCGTCCGTCGTCTGCCATAAGCGATTTTCCCGCAGTATACCGGATTTTTCAGAATCCTGCGGATCAACGCAGAATCAAACAGGGGATTTTTTCCGTTTTGCCTTTGGATTTTGTGAATCCCATGGGTCGCAAGGTATTTTGCAAGACCGTTTGCACCGGTATCCGTATGCACATAC
>ENA-OUUV01001443-OUUV01001443.1-human-gut-metagenome-genome-assembly--contig:-NODE-1443-length-11285-cov-3.082903_pt1 | contig 11285 bp, 10 predicted proteins | sample MGYA00237952_ERZ548838 | MGnify/ENA primary metagenome ERZ548838 (study PRJEB26490, sample SAMN05194705) | human gut metagenome | biome: terrestrial biome; feature: human-associated habitat; material... | reverse complement strand
CCCAACTGCTTTGCAGCTCAGCATAACGCGTCCAACACTTTTGAAGGGGCCACGAGGTCGTGCTCTTCATCGGAATTTCTCAATAGTGGACATTCAGCTCCGGACATGCATATTCCTCAGGTATCTCGATCCTGCGGAATCCGGCATCCCCTACAGGGCCTTCACCAGAAGCAGCAAAAGAACCGCAAAACGTGTCCCAGCACGACCCATATGTCTTTTCCGCGTGATTTGTGGAGCAACTCCAGACACAATCGCAGGTATAAACGTTAGACTGCTGTAGATTGCTATTGATGACATTGACACTCCGGTGAAGGAAGTTGGCGGCGAGCACTGCATGTCGTTGCGCTCCTTTCGCTTCTGAGTTTGCAGCTTGCATACCGTTTTCCTTTCAATTATAGGGGACAGCGGCGGAAAAAGCAATCACAGAGACACTGAAACATGTCAGCATGATTTGATAAAAGGCAAGCTGCCGCCCATTCCGAGCGGCAGCAGATTTTTTTCTGCTTGGGTTCCGTATTAAAAAACCAACGGCAGTCTGCGCGTTGACGGAATGCTGTTTTCAAAACAGGGGGGAAGACGGCCGCAGATTCCTGCTGGATAAAAGCTGGACTGGCGGCAACAAGCAGATTACAGACAGACATCTTTTGAAAAACTGGCAAGTTGTCGTACAAATTGCACTTTTAACAAAAAAGAAAGCGGGGCAAACAGCCCCCATTTTTGCATCTATCCAAAGATTTTTTGGGATAGCCGGTTTGTGTTGACGATGCCTAAATACGCTGGTATTATGCAGGCAGGAATTATATGAAATGCTAAGTAGGGGATGCTATGAGCCAAGTTGAACATCGTGCAGAGCGGAGCTTTGCAATCAAGGGAACGCTGGTTTTTACCGCACAGCGGGATCAGTTTACCATCATGGAAGATGCGTATCTGGTTTGTGAGGGGAAAAAGGTCGCTGGGGCCTATGAAACGCTGCCAGATCGATATCGCCAGGTCGATGTACTGGATATGGGCGGTAAATTCGTCATTCCCGGTACCTGTGATATCCATGTCCATGCCTCTCAGGCATCCTTTCAGGGAATCGGGCAGAATATCGAGAGTGGTCAGTGGAACACATGGTTTGACCGCTATGCGTTTCCCGATGAGTCCAGATTCAACGATATTGCATACGCGGAACAGGCCTACACCCGTTTTGCTAAGTCTCTTCTGGCTACACCGACAACGCGCCTGTGCGCCTATGCAACGACCAGCCGCGAAGCGACAGAGATTCTCATGAAAGTCCTGGCAAAATACGGATTTGCAGGCTATGTCGGAAAGGTGAATATGTACCGAAATTCTTTGCCGGGCCTGCTGGAAACGACACGGGAGACGATCGCGCAGACCCGCCTTTGGCTGGAAGAGACAAAGAACGGAATTGGTGCGATTTATCCGATTCTCACGCCGCGCTATTTTCCCAGCTGTACGGAAAGCTGTCTGCAGCAGTTGGGACAGCTTGCAGAAGAATACCATGTCCCGGTGCAGTCGCACCTTTCAGAGGGGCTGGATGAAATTGACTGGGTGCGGGAGCTTGCACCGGATCTTGACTATTATGCACAGGCCTATGATCGTGCGGGGCTGCTTGGACCACAGACACAGGCAGTGATGGCACACTGTATATTCTCCTCTCCGGAAGAGGTGGAAACGCTGAAAAGACGCAATGTGATAGTAGCCCATTGTCCGCAGTCGAACATGAACAGCTGCGGCTGCGCGGCGCCGATCATGGACTATCTGGACGCTGGGATCAAAGTCGGATTGGGTACAGATGTCGGCGGCGGCAACACACTGAATATGTTCCGGACGATGTTTGAGGCGATTTTGGCTTCCAAGGTCTTTTGGGCTTCCAAAAACAGCGCGCGCAATATGGATCAGCGGAAAGTTTTGTCTCTGCCCAATGCGTTTTACCTTGCAACAAAAGGCGGCGGCGTTCTCTGGAAAAGCGGAAGCTTTGAGCCGGGATATTGTTTTGATGCGGTGATTCTGGATGACAGCCGCTTCTGTGACGGCGTGCAGCGGACACCGTATGAACGGATGGAGCGCCTGATTACACGGTCGGACGACCGGGATATCTGTGCAAAATACATTGATGGTGCCTGTGTCTATAAAAAAGGAGAATAAACGATGACAGCATTTACAGGGGACATTCAAATTCTTCTATATACCGAAGAAGTAGATTTTTCCGCCTGCCGGGACTTCTATCAAACGCTGCTCGGACAGAAGCCATATTACAGTTGGAACGAAAGCGCGCAGGATTGCGGCGCAAAGTTCCGGGCTGGTCGCGGTACAATCAGCGTACTCTGTCAGGCACATGACAGAAAGACCGGCCCAGTGATCGTCAATCTGGAAACCGAAGATGTCGATCAGACCTATCAGGAGCTTACGGCTGCAGAAGGCATCCGGATTGTGAGCAAGCCTGTAACACAGAGCTACGGTACAAGGTACTTTGCCGTTGAAGACCCCTGTGGAAACCGGATCAACCTGTATCACAGCAATCACTGAGTTCAGACGATCCTGCGGTTCAGCTGATACTTGATATAGTCTGTGTCCGAGTAAATCTGCGAACTGATAAACGGTTCATTGTGATTATCCAGACACATGCTGCTCAGAAAGAGCAGCGGATGCTGCTTGTCCTCGAGCAGGGATTCAAGGAACGGGTAGTCTTCCGGTTGGGCAACGGAGATTGTGGTTTCGTCCTGACAGGCGGCGCGGCCGGTTGCGCGAAAAAGGAAAAGCCGCAGGTCGGTATTGTTTGACCCAAGCAGCTGTACACACTGACCTTCCGAGAGGAAGGCCAGCGGGAAACTGTCTTCAGCCAGTACACAAAAATGTTCATCTGCCGTGTACAGGCAGCGCCGGGTGAGGATCCGATCTTCTTCACCGATGTGAAAACGGGTGGAAAAGAAAGCTCCTGCACGCTGCTGCACAAATCCGAGCTGCCGCATGGCGGGCGTGTGTCCCTGCTTGGAGATCAGCGTCGGAAAATCGACAAAGTGGAGCAGGCTTTCATCCTCCAGCAGCGGCTGACGACGCACATAGGTGCCGCTTCCTTGCCTGCGCTGGACGAAGCCTTCTGTTTCCAACTGGCTCATGACTTCCCGGATCGTGGTTCGGCTGACATCGAAACGCTTTGCAAGCGCAGGCTCTGAGGGCAGCCGTTCGCCGGGTTCCGCATTGCGCAGCAGGAGTTCAAGCTGTGCGCGCACCCTGGATTGTTGTGTTTGTGAGGATAGACGGAGCATAGAAGCAGCACCTCCAGCTTTTTTGCTGATTATAGTCATTTATTAAGAAGTTTACAAGTATAAATATATGTATTTCGGGTCGATATCCGAAACGGAAGAAAGGAAGAGAAGTATGCAGCACAGGGATTATTTTGAAAAAGAGGTACGGACGGTCCTCTGCGTCAGAGACTTGGAGCGGAGCCGGAACTTCTATCAGCAGACATTGGAACTGGTTCCGGTCTGGGACGGCGGAATGGAGGGCTGCCGCTTTGCTGCAGCAGGCGGTGCAGTAGAGCTGCGTCCGGCCGACGCCGATCTTCCGCAGGGGCCGACGACGATTATGCTGGAGGCGGACAATGTTGATGACTGCTATTCGCGGTTGGCAAGAAAACCGGGGCTGCATGTTTATGAACATATCGCGGACCGCCCGTATGGGATCCGGCTGTTCCAGCTGCTCGATCCAGATGAAAACGTGATTGTGATCTTCTCTTGGAGTCGTGATGTGATGGAGTACCAGCATGGTTGGCAGCCGACAGTTCCGGGGATGTTCCGTGGTGAATACCGCGCAGTGGCGTATGTAGATGTGGCGGACTATGAACAGAGCCTGGCATTCTACCGGGATATTCTCAGGCTCCGTGCATGCTATACCTGGGACTACGGAACAAAGGACCGGGGGCATAAATTTGTAATCGGATCCGGGGACGGAACGCTGGAGGTACTTTGCAGAAAGGATCCGATGCCGCAGGGGAACGAGACGCTGATGTTTGAAGCACAGGATGCAGACAGTTGCTTTGAGGCAATCATGAAAAAGGCAGCGCCGCTGGTTCAGGTTTTGCAGGAACCCTGTGGCTGCAAGGACGGAACGCGGGCGTTTACCCTGCTTGATCCGCATGGAAATCATGTTGTGATCTATAGTGAGCAGAGACGATAAAACAGGAGGAACGGCAAGTGGAACCGATTTTACGGGCGGAAAAACTCACGAAACGATTCGGAGAATTGACGGCAAACCGGGAGATTGACATCGAAATCCACGCCGGTGAAATCCATGCGATAGCAGGCGAGAACGGTGCGGGAAAAAGTACGCTGATGAAGATGCTCTATGGTGTCTATCAGCCGACTGCTGGAAATCTGTATATTGACGGAGAAAAAATGGAGCGCTGGAATCCGACGATTGCCCGGGAGAAGGGCATCGGAATGGTGTTTCAGGATTTCAGGCTCGTTCCGGCCTTCACCATTCTGGAAAATGTATTTCTTTCCCTCCATTCTGCCGGATGGAAGATCAATAAAAAGAAGCTTCGCGATGAAATTAATCGAATCTCTGCGGAGTATCGCCTTTCCGTGGATCCTGACACGGAGGTTTGGAAGCTTGACCTCGGACAGCGGCAGCATGTGGAGATCCTGAAGATTCTGCTGGATCCGCAGACCCGTGTGATGATTTTCGATGAGCCCACAAGCGTGCTGGCACCGCACGAAGTGCAGGCTTTTCTGCAGATGCTGAGCGGATTCCGCAATAAGGGGTATGGGATCTTCCTGATCACGCACAAAATTGACGAGATTCTTGCTGTGGCCGACCGAATCACAATTCTGCGTCAGGGCGAACATGTCTGTACCTTCGAACGCAGAGATGGCTTCAGCCAGCAGCAGATCATCTCGGCAATGATGGGGGATGTTCCGGTCAACTTTGAGCTGGAACGCCCGGAATGCAGTGAGGAAAACGAAGCAGCGGCACTGCAGCTGTCGCTTTCCGGAGTCAGCATAAAGGATGACCACGATCAGTTGATTCTGCATGATGTCAGCTTCGAAATGCACAAAGCAGAGATCCTGGGCATTGCCGGCATATCTGGAAATGGGCAGAGAGAACTGGCGGAGGCCATATACGGAGCGCGGAAGCTGCAGAGCGGTATCCTGAGCGCAAACGACGAGGATATCTCCACAACGGATATTGCGCATAGAATCCGGTTGGGGATGCGAATGGTGACTGAGGATCCCATTCGCGACAACGTTGTTCCGACGTTTTCGATTCTGGAAAACATGGCGCTGGTTGGTCTGGATCCGATTTACCGCCATGGTGATATGGACTGGCAGGCAATGCGCAGTCAGCTGCAGACACATTCTGAGGTCAAGACCCTCCGGGTCCCACAGGCAGAAAGAATTGCCGGGACACTTTCTGGCGGCAATCTGCAGCGAATGGCGTTTGCCCGTGCCGTTATCTCCAGACCGCGCCTGTTAATTGCCAGTTATCCAAGCCGGGGACTGGACATCGCCACAGTACACGCAGTCCACCAGACACTGTTCCGGCTGAAAAAACAGGGCGTGGGTACGATCCTGATTTCCGAAGATATCTCGGAACTGTTCACGATGTGCGACCGGATCCTGGTCCTGTCTTCTCACACTGCGTTTGGACCGTACTGTGTAGACGCGTGTACGCCGAATGAGATCGGAAAAATTATGCTTCAAGGAGAGAACGCACATGAATAAGGCACAAAAGAAGCCGCTGCAGCTTCAAGACAGCTTGGCAGTTCGGATCCTGATCTGCGTCCTGTTTCCTCTGATCGCGTTTGCCGTGCTGCTCCTGTCGCAGGGCAAATCGCCGCTTGTGGCGTATCAGACCATCATTACATCTATTTTTGGTTCGGCTTACGGCTTTGGCGAAGTAATTGTCCGTGCGGCGTATCTGATCCTGACGGGTCTTGCGGCAAGCATTCCGGCCCGTGTTGGCCTGGCCAACGCAGGCGGAGAAGGCCAGATGGCGATTGCCGCTCTCGGAACCGCTGTTGCCGGAAGCACAGTGCTGGCAAATCTGCCCGGTGTTATCGGAATCCCGCTGATGCTGCTGGTTGGTATGATCTGCGGGGCTTTGTATGCAGGCGTCGGTGTTTTTCTGAAGCAGAAGCTTGCAATGAACGAGATCCTGACGACAATCCTTATGAACTATGTTGCGACCTACCTGATCTCTGCCATGCTGTTTGGCAGCCTTCGCGATCCAAATGGATGGAATTACCCGCAGACGGTAGAAATTGCGCCCCAGCTGCGTTTTCACACCTATTTTGGAACAAGAATGAACGCCGGTATCTTTGTCGCGATTGCCATGGCAGGCTTGACCTGGTATATCATCTATCATACAAGAGTGGGGTTTGCGGTGCGTACGATCGGCGGAAACCAGATGGCTGCACGTTACGCAGGCATACAGGTGAGAAAAATACAGACCTGGGTGTTCTTGTTTGCGGGTGCACTTGCCGGCCTTGCCGGCGCGGTCATGGTCGTCGGCGTCGAGGGCCGTATGCGGATCAGTGCGGGCGAGACCATGGGCTTTATGGGCTTCCTTGCTGCAGGAATGGCCGGAAACAACCCGCTTTTGCTGATCCTGTCCGCCTTACTGATCGGCGGTTTGACCGTCGCCGGTAACGGCATGGAGATCAACACCGGGCTTCCGGCGGCGACAATGCAGATTTTGATCATGCTTGTTTTGCTGACAATTATGACGGTGGGAGGAAAGAGAAAGGCATGAATGAACTAACAACGATTCTCATTTGCATGGTCAGCGCAGGAACTCCCATCATTTACGCGCTGCTTGGGGATTTGATTGGCCAACGAACCGGCATCACCAGCCTGAGCGTAGAAGGAAGCATGCTTTGTGGCGCATGTGTAGGCTTTGCCGTAGCAGCCGGGAGCGGAAGCCTGTTTTTGGCTGTTTTGTGCGCAGCGATTGCAGGCGGCTTGATTGGGCTGATCCAGGCGTTCCTTTCCATCTCCAGAAAAAGCAACATGATGGCGACCGGGTTTATCCTGATTTTCTTTGCGCAGGGCCTGACCACCTTTTTTGGAAGATCACAGCTTGGCGTCAGCCTTGGAAAGTCGTTTTCCCTCGCCATTCCGGTTCTGAGCAAGATTCCGGTGATTGGGCCGGCCTTTTTTCAGCAGGATATTCTGACGTATATCGCTTATGTACTTCCGGTGTTGGCTTGGTGGTTCCTGACAAAAACAAGAACGGGGCTGGTGCTCTGCTCTGTGGGGGAACGGCCTGATGTCACAAGAGCGTACGGGTATAACCCGGTGGTTCTGCAATACGGAGCGGTTATTTTTGCAGGTGTTCTGGCTGGAATCGGCGGGGCACATATGAGCGTGATCTATGCGATGAGTTGGGCAAACAACATGATCAACGGACGGGGAATTATTGCCTCCTCTCTGGTGATCCTCTGCTCGTGGAAGCCGCAGCGAGCATACCTTGCGGCGTATCTGTTCGGCCTGGCACAGGCGCTGCAGATATTCTTCCAGATCCACGAAGTGCCCATTTCCATGTATGTGACATTGATGATGCCCTACCTGTTTACATTGGTCGCTCTGGCAATTATTTCGACGTCCAAAAAGCCGTCGATGCCGGAACAACTGAAAATTATTACTTAAAGAAAAAGGACGGAGGAAAAACAATGAAAAAAGTAGTTGCAATGATGTTGGTGCTGGTTCTGCTCGCGGCAACGCTGGTGGCATGCGCAAAGCCGGCTGCATCGCAGGAACAGGCAGACACCACCCAGACGCAGACGGAACAGACGGGCGACGTCAAGCCCGGTGCGGGGGCAAAGAAGCTTGGCATTATCCTGAGCGGAACAAAAGACGACTATGGCTTCAACCTGAATTTCGTGCAGCTTGGTGAACTTGTTGAGAAAGAGCTTGGCATTGAAGTCGTGATCAAGGAAAACGTCCCTACAACCTCTGACAGCGAAGGCGTCATGGAGGAGCTGATTGCACAGGGGTGCACCATTCTGTTCCCCTCGCAGTTTGGATTCCTCGAATACTCGCACAATGTCGCGCTGCGTCATCCTGAGGTAGCGTTCTATTCGCTCCCGATCACGGATTACGCCGGCGGAAACTTTTCCATCATCCATGGAGAAGTGCAGGATGTCTGGTATCTGAATGGTGTCCTGGCCGCCATGTATTCGACAACGGACAAGATCGGCTTCATTGGCTCTCTGCCGATCCCGGATGTCATTGTTGCCATCGACGCGTTTGCACTTGGCGCGCAGTCGATCAAGCCTGAGATTGATATTACCGCGGTCTTTACCGGGTCGTGGGCGGATACTGGCCTGCAGACCACATCTGTGAACCAGTTGATCGACAGCGGTTGTGATGTCATTGCGCCGTTCCAGGATTCCATCAAGACGATGATGGAAATCTGCCGCAGCCGTGGCGTGCACTGCTTCGGCTGCAACTCTGATGCGTATGAGCTGGATCCCCAGACGTGGCTGTCTGCGTGCATTACGGATTGGAGCGGCTATATTCCTTATCTGAAGCAGGCGGTTGACGGAGAATATGAACCGGTGAACATCAGCGGCGGCATGGAACTGAACCTGATCAAGCAGGCAACATTTGGCGACACAGTCTCTGATGAGATCGTGGCGAAGCTTGGTGAAGTGCGCGAGCAGTTGATTAACAAGGAGATTGCCGTGTTTGAGGGCCCGATCTATGCGCAGGACGGTTCGGTCATGTTTGAGGACGGATACAGACCGACGATCGAAGAAATCAACGTGATCGATCAGCTGGTTCAGGGCGTAAAGGGCAGCATGAACTGAGCGGGAAAAGCTATGCTGATTGACGCGCATGTTCATATTTTCCCAAACGTTGATGGGTATGGCCCAAAAGGCCATACCCATGGCGCGGGATATGGCCGGATCGATGCAGGAGACGGCATTGCACAGGATGTGCTGCCGGCGATCAACGAAAACACCAGCCATACATTGCAGATGCTGCTGCATGAGATGCGGCAGGGACAGGTGGATAAAGCCGTCTTGATCCTTTGTCCGTGCTATGGAGATTGGAGCGAGTATGTGCTCCAAGCCTGCCGGGACTATCCGGAGCAGTTTACTGCCTCCGCTTTTTTTGACCCTTGGAGTCCCGCGGCACGGCAGTATTATACCGAAAAACTGGAAGGACCACTTTGGAAAAACATCAAAATCGAATTTTCCGAGGCGGGCGGCCTGTATGGAGTCTATCCAGGTGTGCAGCTGGATGCGCCAGAGCTGCGATGGCTTTGGGAGGCTATGGAAGCAGGCGGGAAAACAGTTTCGTTTGATCTCGGCCGGCCTGGTGACGGCTCTTATCAGACAGATCAGATCGCGTCCATCGCAAAGCGCCATCCGGGCCTGAAACTGGTGCTTTGCCACATGGGCCAGCCCTCACGCACCGCAGAGCGCGATCCAAAACTCTGGTCCGCATGGCTGGAGCAGATCCGACTGGGGACGCTCCCAAACGTCTGGTTCGATCTTTCTGCGCTCCCATATCATGTGCGGGAGGAAGAGGAATATCCGTTTCCCAGTACGAAACGGTATTTTGATCTGGCACGTAGAATCGTGGGAGCAGAAAAGCTGCTGTGGGGGACAGATATCCCTTGGCTGCTGGGGACGGCAAACTATCAGCAGTTGGTGGCGCACGGAAAATTCCTTTTGTCCGACTGCACGGAGAAGGAACGAGAGATGATCTTTGCAGAAAACGCATGGGATGTTTATTGGAATCATCGCAAATGAAAGTAGGGAGTCGACAAAATGAATGTTTCTGAAAGACTGGCCGCATCGGCTGTTGTGCCGGTTATCGTATTGGACGACGCAAAGGACGCCGTGGCAACGGCGAGAGCGCTGCTTGCCGGCGGCGTGGACGTGATGGAAATCACGTTCCGTACGGCTGCTGCGGCGGACTCGATCAAGGCAGTCGCGGAAAACTGCCCCGACATGTTAGTTGGCGCAGGTACGGTCATCACGCTCGACCAGTGCCGCAAGGCCGTCGAGTGCGGCGCGAAGTTCATCGTTGCCCCCGGCTTTGACGAAGAAGTCGTCCGCTGGTGCGTGGAAAACGGCGTTGCCGTGACGCCCGGCTGCGTGACGCCGACGGAAATCATGGCGGCGATGAAGCTTGGCTTGAACGTTGTGAAGTTCTTCCCGGCCGGCGTTTACGGTGGTCTGTCCGCGATGAAGGCGCTCTCGGGTCCCTTCGGCGGCATCAAATTCATCCCGACCGGCGGCGTCAACACGCAGAACATCGGCGAGTTCATCGCCGCGCCGTTCATCCACGCGGTCGGCGGCAGCTGGGTCTGCCCGAAGGCGGACATTGCAGCCGGCAATTTTGAGAAGATCACCGCGCTTTGCAAACAGGCAAGATCTGCCGCGCTCGGCTTTGAGGTGGCACACATCGGCGTCAACTGCGAAAACGGCGAGGACTCGCTGGCTGTCTGCAAGAAGCTGGACGAGGCGTTTTCGCTCGGCGTGAAGGAGGGCAATTCCTCCAACTTCGCCTCCAACGGTATTGAGGTCATGAAATCCATGTACCTCGGCAAGAACGGTCACATCGCCATCCGCACGAATTCCGTTCCGCTTGCCGTTGCGGAGCTGGAGAAGAAGGGCTTCGTATGCGACATGGAGACAGCCAAGTACAAGGGTGAGCGGATGATCACCGTGTACCTGAAGGACGAATTCGGCGGCTTTGCCGTGCATCTGCTGCAAAAGTGAGGAGGAGCAATCATGAAAATTTTGACATTTGGTGAGATCATGCTCCGCCTGAAAGCACCGGGACACGAGCGCTTCTTCCAGAGCCCGATGCTTGAGGCGACCTTCGGCGGCGGCGAGGCCAATGTGGCAGTCTCCCTTGCAAATTACGGCATGGACGCGGAATTCCTGACCGTTCTGCCACAGAACGATATTGCAGACGCCTGCATCCGCGAGCTGCGCTATTTCGGCGTGGACACAAAGAAGATCGTCCGCGGCGAGGGACGCATGGGCATTTATTACTTAGAGGGCGGCGCGAACCAACTACCGAGCAAGGTCGTCTATGACCGCGCATATTCTTCGATTGCGCTTGCAAAGCCCGGTGATATCGACTGGGACAGAGCGTTCGAGGGTGTGGATTGGTTCCATATCACGGGTATCACCCCGGCCATCAGCGAGTCCGCGATGGAACTCAGCCTGGAGTCCGTCAAGGAAGCGAAGAAACGCAATATCACCGTCTCCTGCGACCTCAACTACCGCAAGAACCTCTGGAAGTACGGCAAGA
>ENA-OUUV01001442-OUUV01001442.1-human-gut-metagenome-genome-assembly--contig:-NODE-1442-length-11285-cov-3.310508_pt1 | contig 11285 bp, 7 predicted proteins | sample MGYA00237952_ERZ548838 | MGnify/ENA primary metagenome ERZ548838 (study PRJEB26490, sample SAMN05194705) | human gut metagenome | biome: terrestrial biome; feature: human-associated habitat; material... | reverse complement strand
GTCCTTCAAAGAATCTCTGTCTTTTCATTGTATAAACTTTAAGATTAAACATTAATTGTTTCACTTTCACTCTTCATTTTAACCGTGAAAACAATGGCAAATGTAGGCGAATGCTGATAGGAAGACCTCCAATAATGCTTCTACGAGGTAGAATTTTAGTTATTCGACCTAATTGAAGCATAATTTGACTTGATCTATGACTGTATGAAGCGTTCCTGATATTCCGTCGGCAACATGCCGAATTCCTTTTTGAAACAAGAACTGAAATATTTCGGGTCATTAAAACCGACGGCATACGCCAGATCGGAAACACGCACAGAACTCCCCTTCTCCTCCATAATGCGGCAGGCCGCTTTCAGACGGATGTTACGGATAAAGGCAGAAGTATTCAGTCCCGTCAGGGATTTCAGTTTCTTGTAAAGGGTGGACTTGCTGGTGCCCATCTCCTCCACAAACTGGGGCTGGTCGAAGTCTGAATCTTCCAGATGGCGGTTTACGCAGTCAATGGCACGCTGCATGAAGTCCTCATCAATGCTAGTATAGTCCAGTTCCTTGATTTCGAACACCAGTTGGTTCTTAAAGTCATGCGCCTTGCGTTCTTTGTATTTCAGCAGATTGCGGATGCGTGCATGCAGCACGGCCAGGTTGAACGGTTTACTGATAAAGGCATCCGCCCCCACTTCATAAGCTTCGGCACGGTCTTCCTCCTTGTTCTTGGCTGTCAGAAGAATCACGGGAATATGACTGAGTTCCAACTTGTTCTTCACATACCTGCAAAACTCGATGCCGTCCATTACGGGCATCATCACGTCCGAAACAATCAGGTCAATATCCTCATTGTCAAGCACAGTCACAGCCTCCTGACCGTTTTCGGCCGTATGGACATTGTATTCACGTTTCAGCAGCCGGACCATTAACTGCAAAAGCTCCTCATTGTCCTCCACCACCAGTATGGTATGCGCTTTGGGCTTTTCAGCAACCACATTCTCCGCATTCTCCTCTTCAAGATAGGTAACGGTTTTCTGTACCGGAAGTACAGCTTCCTCATCAATCTGTTCTTCCTTAAAGTAAGAGCGGTCTACGGGCAAGGTCACGATGAATTCCGTTCCCCGGCCTTCCTCGCTCTCCACTTCAATGCTTCCTCCATGCAGCTCCACCAAGTCCTTTACCAAAGAAAGGCCGATGCCCGTACCAATGGTGTTGAACTTCCGGTAATCCCCCTCGTAGAACCGCTTGAAGAGGCTCTTCTGCTTGTCCTTTGAAATGCCACTGCCATTATCCTTTACATGCAACCGGACGAAGTCCCTGTCTTCGGCATACATCAGCGTGACTTGTATATAGCCACCCTCCTTATTATATTTGGCGGCATTGGAAAGCAGGTTGTAGAGAATCTTGTCCAGCTTGTCCGTATCAAAATAACCGATAATCGACTCCGGATTACAGAGTACGGAGAAATGTATCTTGCGCTTTTTGACAAGCGGCAGGAAAGATTCGGCTTCATTTTTCACAAACGCCGCCACATCTCCTGGAGAGACACGCAACTTCAGATTGCCGGTTTCTGCTTTACGAAATTCAAGAATCTGCTGCAACAGACGGATGAGCCTGCTGATATTGCTACCCATTACCGTATAAAGGTCGTCATGCCCGGGAAACCGCATCTTCAACTCATCGACGGTAGCCGAGATAATGGTCAGCGGAGTCAGCAGTTCATGCGTGATATTTGTAAAGAACTGCAATTTGGCATGATTCAGTTCTTCCAGTTTGGACTTCTCCATCTCCCGAAGATGCAGCTCATTACGCAGCTGCATCCTGTTCTTTGCTGTCCGGAGAATGAAGCAGACAATAGCTGCCCCTATCAGTGCATAAATGATATAAGCCCACCATGTAGCCCAGAACGGTGGCAATACCACCACCTCAAGTTCACGGATTTCCTGACTCCAAATGCCATTTTCATTGGTGGCTTTCAGACGGAACCGATAAGTACCGCTCTTCAAATTATTATAATAGGCAAAACGGCGGTTGGCATCCGTATATTGCCAATCCTTGTCAAAACCTACAAGCTGATAAGCATACCGATTTAAACCGGGATTCTTATAAGTAAGGGATGCGAATTCAATACTGAAATTATTATATCCGTAAGGCAGATCTAACTTCCGTGTAAACGAAGGCATGACAGAAGAAATCCGTTCTCTGACCTCCGGTTCCAATACCGCAAAAGAACGGTTGAAGATTTTTATATCCGTAATCAGATAAGGCACAGCTTCATTGTCTTTCTCCAGAGATGCAGGAAGGAAACTGTTATAACCCTTATTTCCTCCAAAGAATAACTCGCCCTCCCTACTGCAAGAAGACTGTGATATGAAAAAGTTATCCTGCAGACCGTCTGCTGTCGTATAGACACGGACCGTAGCCAAATTCTCGTCCATCGGTACAAAAAGCTGTACCAGCCCCATATTAGTCCCCATCCATAGACACCCTTGCCTGTCTTCCTCTATAGACCCTATCATGTCGGCAGACAGCTGATATTCCTGATTCTTTTCCGTAAATACATTTTCCTTATAATCATATAGATACAACCCTCCTCCCTCAGTTCCGGCCCATAGCCTTCCCGATTTATCCACATGCAAACACAACACCGAGTTCGTTGCCAGCTGGCCGTTGTTATAACTATAGTTACTATATTTCAGCGTTTCGGGATGCTGCACATCCCCCATAATATGTATAATTCCATAGTTGGCTGTCGCAATCCAGAAGCTGCCATCCGCATCCTCCACAATGTCCTTCACATGATACCAATCCGCCAACCCGCCTCCGGCAAAAGAAAGTGTTCCGAACCTATAATGCCCTCCATCGGCCAAACTGATTCCCATACCGCCGCGACAGCCTACCCAACAATTCCCCTTACTGTCCTCACACAAGGCCGAAACGCAATCCGAATAGAGATAAGGCGTGTCGGATTCAGTCAGCACCTTCACTTTCTCTCCTTTCTCATAAATCAAGATACCACCGTCATAGGTAGCGAACCATACTTCTCCATTCTTACGCTGAATAATGTAATTGACCGTGGGTACACTGGGAATATCCGAGAATTCCGGGATATGGGAAAAGAACGACAACACACCGGTTTCATAATCCTTGCGTGCCAGCCCATAACTTCCGGTACCCAGCCAAAGGTCTTTATCTGCATCGGCAAACAAAGCGCGGACGGCAGTAGTAGGCACGTCATCCTCTGCCAGATTCAAAGAATAGAAAGCAAACGGAGATTGTTTCGTGTCTATCATCAGGACACCGCCGCCAATGGAACCCAGCCAGATATTATTGAAGCGGTCGCGCAACAGTGAATTTATTTCATCACAAGGTATATGATATGCCGAATGCAACGACTTGTAATTAATGAATGTACCGGGATTCTCCTGCTTCATAATGCTCAGCCCCACCCGGGTCCCTATCCACAAGGTATGGGTGTGTACATCCTCCACAATATCATAAACAATATTGTCCGACAAGCTGGCATCATCCCCTATCCTATGCGAATAATGCGTATAAGACACGTTTGCCATATCCTTTGGGTGATTCAAGAGAAATAATCCGCAATCCCAGCCACCGACCCACATTTTCCGGTTTGAATCCTGATAGATAACATGTGCCGAGTTCCGTTCATTGATTTTGGGATATGCATAGAATTTATCCTCCTTCCGGGAATAACGAAAAAGACCACTGGACCAGGTACCGACCCACAAATCCCCATCCGAGTCCTCGAACAACGATTTAATGGAAGCTGCGGGAAATATACCATCGGTGGACTTGCCGTCATACATCACGAAGGAGTCCTTCTCTGCCACATACCGGCATAAGCCAGAATCCGTACCAATCCATACCTCATTTTCCCGGGTGACCAACAGGCATGAGACCGCATTGTTGGGAATGGCAGGCGCAGTATATTGACGGATTTCTCCGGTTTTCTTATTGAGTGTGTTCAACCCCTCTTGTGTACCAATCCACAAGAAGCCGTCATTGTCATCGGCAAAACAATAAATGTTGTTACTGGTCAACAAACCGGGAGTATTCAAGCTCGATTTATAGACAGTAATCTGGTAACCGTCGTATTTACAGAAACCATACCGGGTGGCAAACCACAAAAACCCTTCCTTATCCTGATATATTTTCTGGACCTCATCCGTCGGTAATCCGTCTAATGTAGAAATCTGCTTGAACTTCAAACGGGAAATAACATCCCCATCAGCCGCATGCCCCAAGGCAGGATACATTGTCCAACAGCTGAACAGGAGAAGACACGTATGCAGACAAAAAAAACTTACTCTATTTTTCATATACCAGATATTAGGAATTATGACAAATATAGCAAGTTCAGCTCACTTTAAAGAAGAATTATACTCTTTTTTTGTCTGCAAATACTTCAAACGAGGCTTTATTCCTTACCTTTACAGCCGTGTTCTACACCCTAACCGTAGACAAGCAAACAACATATGGAAAATAAATTCGACTACCAGTCTGTGCCTTATGGCTTTGCGCATTGCTTCCACAGCCAGTGCATCCATAAGGAAGAATGCCTGCACCATCTGGCCGCTATCAATTGTACCTCGCAATATCCCACCTTAAGTATCATCAACCCGACCCGTATCCCTGCCGATACCACCGACTGCCCTTATTTTCGGAAAGCCCAAAAGTACCGAGTAGCATGGGGCATCCGGCATCTGCTGGACAATGTACCCCACAAATGTGCAGCCCCGATGAGGAACCAGCTTGTAGGACACTTTGGCAAGACCACCTATTATCGCTTTTACCGCCAGGAACAAGGCTTGTTTCCAAAGGCACAAGCATATATCCGTCAGGTTTTCAAACAATACGGAATTGCCGAAGAACCGAAATTCGAGAGATACAGCGAAGAATACAGCTACAACGATTGAAGCATCCGGACAGCTCAGCTCTTACAAAGTTTATTTTTGAAAAACATCTGTCATGCTATCACGCAGAGGGGGATATCCTTTTGATTATAAACCGATTAAAGCGTGAAAGATACCCGTGATAGATAAAAATCTTCACAACCATCCATCACGCCATAACAAAAGCAGTATCCGATACTTACTTCATTCACCACAGAATAGTGCTATATGCCTAGTTCTCAGTATGAAACTTTTAGTTTCTTAAGCAAATACTATTGGTTTTAACCTTCTAAAACAAAAGTTTCAACAAGAGAAACTGAGAGTTTCCCTTAGGAAAACCATTGGTTTCAACAAGTAAAACCTTTTGTTTCAATAGCCGGAAACTATTGTTCCGACAAGCAAAACCAGCGTGGAAGTCTGCACAAAGCATCCCAAATCACCAGCTTTTTCGACTCAAAACATCAGATTTTCCACAGAAAAACGCTGGAATCGACCTAAAAAAGCATGGAATCACTTGCAAAAAGAGCCTAATTGTCGTACCTTAGTACACTGTAAGCAAACCATTTTGCCTGCATGTGACAAAACAAAAAATAGAAATGAAAATCACCCAACTGAGAGAAAAAGACGGGAATCTGACACTGAGCACGACAGACTTGGACACCTTCCTACAGAAAATCAAAACGGAGACCAAAACCCAGCCCGTATCCACTTTCCGCCAGCAACTGCGATACTGCTTGCCCGGCAAGCGCTGCAACGAGGCAGACCGACTGCCCAAAGTACTCCCGGCAGCCGAATTCCGCAAGACGAACGGTGTCTGCCAGATGAAAACCTACAACGGCATCGTGGAACTGACCGTAGGCCCGCTTTCCGGCAAGTCCGAAATAGCCCTTGTGAAACGTCTTGCCTGGGAACAGCCCCAGACGCGGCTCGTATTCACCGGTTCCAGCGGACGGACTGTAAAGATTTGGACTACCTTCACCCGTCCGAACAATTCGCTGCCGGGCAAACGGGAAGAAGCCGAAGTATTCCACGCCCATGCCTACCGCCTTGCCGTGAAATGCTACCAGCCCCAACTGCCTTTCGACATTCTGCTGAAAGAGCCCAAGCTGGAACAGTACTCCCGCCTCTCCTTCGACCCCGAAGCCATGTACCGCCCGGACTCCATACAGTTCTATCTTGCACAGCCCGTCTCCATGCCCGACGAAACCACCTATCGGGAAGCCCTGCAAGACGAGAAGTCACCCCTGACGCGCGCCGTGCCGGGATATGAAGCCGAAGAAGCCATCATCATGCTGTTTGAAGCCGCCTTGCAGAAGACTTTCGCCGAAGCGACGGGTGCCGGTGCCGACAACAGCCTGCACTCCCTGACCGTACGCCTTGCCGAGAACTGTTTCCGTTCGGGCATCCCCGAAGAAGAGACCGTGAAGCGTACCTATTTCCATTATTATCTGCGCCAAAAAGAGACTGTCATCCGGCAGATTGTAAGAAGCGTTTACCAAGAGAACAAAGGCTTCAATACCCAAAGCAGCCTCAGCAAAGAGCAAAGACTTGCCATACAGACGGACGAGTTCATGAAACGCCGCTACGACTTCCGCTACAATACCCAGGTGGGCGAAGTGGAATACCGTGAACGCCACTCGTTCCGTTTCCGCTTCTCCCCCATCGACAAGCGCACGCTGAACAGCATTGCACTGGATGCACAGTCGGAAGGCATTCCCTTGTGGGACAGAGACATCAGCCGGTACATCTACTCCAACCGCATCCCGGTATTCAATCCGCTGGAAGATTATCTGTACGACCTTCCGCACTGGGACGGGAAAGACCGTATCCTGGCACTCGCCCGGACAGTACCCTGCAACAACCCGTACTGGGCCGAACTGTTCCACCGCTGGTTTCTCAACATGGTGGCACACTGGCGCGGCAATACCGACAAGAAATATGCCAACAGCGTCTCCCCCTTATTGGTAGGTGCACAAGGCACCCGCAAAAGCACCTTTTGCCGAAGCATCGTCCCGCCCGAGCTGCGTGCCTATTATACGGACAGCATCGACTTCTCGCGCAAGCGCGACGCCGAACTTTACCTCAACCGTTTTGCGCTCATCAACATCGATGAATTCGACCAGATAAGCAGCACCCAGCAAGGATTCCTGAAACATATCCTCCAGAAGCCGGTGGTCAACGTGCGCAAGCCATACGCCAATGCCGTGCTCGAGATGCGCCGATATGCCTCGTTCATCGCCACCAGCAACCAGAAGGCTTGCTGACCGACCCCAGCGGCAGTCGCCGGTTCATCTGCATAGAAGTGACGGAAGCAATAGACACCAACCGCCCGATAGACTACAACCAGCTTTATGCCCAGGCCATGCACGAACTGGACCACGGCGAACGCTATTGGTTCGACCAGTCGGACGAACGGATTATGACGGAAAACAACCACGATTTCGAACAGATACCGCCCGAAGAGCAACTGTTCTACCACTATTTCCGCGTTGCCGGAAATGACGAGGAGGGAGAATGGCTGTCGTCTGCCGAAATACTGAACCGCCTGCGCCGGTACAGCGCCATCCCGCTGTCCACCAAGAGAGTGAATGTATTCGGAAGGATACTGCAGAAACATGAAGTGCCGTCCCGCAGAACACGGTTCGGCACGCTGTATCATGTGGTGGAGTGCAAGAGACAAGAAGATTAGTCTTTAAAATATTCAGACACCGGCAATGCTTCTATCGTTTTATCTCCTACGGAAAATTTGTCATGTTGGTTATAAGTGAGTATCAGTCCATGCCCCATCTTGAAGAAAGACAAGGCATCCAGTAAGCCATCTACTTCCCTTTTCCGGTTTTCTGCGGTCAAGGCATAGCATACCTGGATGGCAAGCTGGGGCACAGAATTGCGTACAACTATAAAGTCGCATTCCTTCCGGTTCTCATTATAATAGAATATCTCAGAATAACGGCGACGCAATTCCGCAAAAACCATGTTCTCCAGCCTCCGACCCTCATCACGGGTGAAAGATGGAGAGGTGACAAATACAACACCATTGTCCACACAATACACTTTCTTCGGGTTCAACAGTTGCGCTTTATATGAATATGAAAATTTCGGAACAAAGTTTATCAAGTAAGTCTGTTCGAAATAAGAGAAATAATCAGACACAGTAGAAGTACTTTTCATTCCCAGTATCTGTTTCAGTTTTGTAGCAGACACCAGATTGCCCACATTCCCCATCAAATAGGCCAAGAGACTTTTCAAAGAGTGGTCATCACGTATATTATATCTCACGGCAATATCACGATATACTATATCATTGACTAAATCCGTCAGAACATCCTGATCATCCAGTTGCAAGTATTGAGGGAAGCCACCCTGATGCAGATAGTCGTACAAGGAACTGTCACCGATAGTCTTACCCGTAAAACCGCAATATTCAGCATACGAAAAAGGGAACAGTTCTTTCGTAATATGTCTTCCTGTCAACTTCGTGCCCAATTCACGACTCAACATCGAAGCATTGGAGCCGGTGATTCCCACATAAAACCCTTCATCCAACTTGCCCCGAATATACACCTCCCAACCATCAACAATCTGTATTTCGTCAAAAAGAAGAGCGATACACCCTTCATGTTCCTTAATAACTTCATCCACTATACGGAAATCACTGAATTCAAATCCATACAGTAAAGGGGTATCAAAATTCAAGGAGAGCACCTCTTCCGGCTTGTATCTATCCACCGATAATTGTGCCAGCAATGTACTCTTACCACAACGGCGAATACCAGATATAATCAGTGCATAGTCTGCTACCAAGGGAGGTAAAGACAACAATAGGTCACGTCGGAAACTTTGAAATTTCCTCAACCGTTCACGTTGCACACGTATGGCTTCTACTATATCCGATTTGCTTATCATAGGGCTATGTCATTTATATTCAGATACAAATATAAACATTCCATTCTGAATAAACAAATCTATCCATTTAGAATAGATAGATTTGTTTATTCGGAATGAAAGCACTACCTTAGCACCTCATTACAAAAATAACGCTTATGCAAGACATTATAAACGGACGTTGCGGCTGGTGCGGAACCGACGAGCTGTATGTGAAATACCACGATGAAGAGTGGGGAAAAACGGTAACAGACGACAAGACACTATTCGAGTTTCTTGTATTGGAAAGTGCCCAGGCGGGACTGAGCTGGATAACCATCCTCAAAAAGCGGGAAGGCTACCGCAAAGCCTTTTGCAATTTCGATGCCGCGCAAGTGGCGCAAATGACCGACGAAGACGTGGAACGGCTGATGCACTTTGACGGCATCGTGAAAAACCGTCTGAAAATCAAGTCGACCATCACCAATGCAAAGCAGTTTCTTGTCATACAGAAAGAATTCGGCAGCTTTTACAACTATACGCTATCCTTCTTCCCCAACCGGAACCCCATTATCAATCATTTTCAGTCATTGAGTGAGATTCCGGTATCATCTCCCGAATCAGATGCCATGAGCAAAGACATGAAAAAACGGGGATTCAAGTTCTTCGGCTCTACTATCTGCTATGCCCATCTGCAAGCTTCGGGGTTTATCAACGACCATCTGACAGATTGCATTTGCCGGAAAGGGTAAGATAAGGCATCCCCTCTTCATCAAACCGGACCGGAATCCAGAGATATCCCGAATACATTAGGCTCTTGGGCCGCCAAATATCGGCCATGAAAAGGTAGCGGTTGCCGGGAAGCTGCAAAATGTAAGTGCTTTGACCGCCGAAAGTCCGCTCACTTCCCTCGCCCTGGCAGGGATTGGGATGCTGTTTCCACGGTCCCCAGATGGAAGGAGCCGAGAACAGACGCGCCGCATTGGGCGCCCAGCCGATACAACCGGAAGTTATCATCCAGTAAGTGCCGTCTTTCTTGAAGATAGCCGGTGCCTCATTGTGTCCCCCCGGAAAGAGACGGACATATTTTCCGGAATGTCCTTGATAGTCATCTGTCAGTTCGGCTATTTGCAAGGTCAGATTCTCTTCCGAAGAGTAGATATGATAAGCTATCCCATCATCGTCAACATACAATGTCATGTCACGGGACATCTGTCCGCCCTCCAAGTCACGCTTCACGAACAACCCCTTATTTACAGCCTCTCTCCACTCGGGTGTCCACCATTCTTCAAACTGTTCCATATTCCACTGTATGTCCCGTTCTTCCTCCGTCATATTCAGCGGAAATATTCCAGGGCAAACACGACTCGAAGAAACAAAACAATAAGGTCCCGTCGGAGAATCACTGACAGCCACTCCCGCACGGGCAGCCTCATAGCCTTTACCCTTCAGCTCCAAATGAAACCACATGACAAATTTCTTCGTCCTTTTGTTGTAAATCACCTTGGGACGTTCCATAATACAGCCTTTCTCTATTTCATTGCCCGCTTCTTCCGATACAGACAAGGCCACCCCCTCGTATCTCCAGTTACATAAATCGGTAGAAGAGTAGCAAGTTACTCCCACTTCCGTAGAGAATCCCTTTGCCGGACGGTGTTCACCGAACCAATAATATTTACTGTCAAATAACAGTATACCACCACCGTGTGCATTAATATACTCCCCGTTTACATCGTTCCACACTCCGGCCGGAACCATTTCGTCCTTTCCCTTTAAGGTGAAATCATTTTGTGCCTGTAGGCCGGTGATTGACGCTACGATAACCAACCATGCCCCTAAAAACTTGAAATTAAAATTAGTCATACTCTGTCTTGTTTCTATTTATAAAGAAGGGAGCAGGACGCCTTCTCACCGGAAAGTGTATCCTACCCCCTAAATCAAATACCTATTGAAAAATGCCTTTATTTCTCAGCCGGCTGGTCAGCTACCACCGGCCAATAAGGATTCTGGTAAAGAATGGAAGTCGATACATCCGCTCCCGAAGTGGCTGTCAACTGGAATTGCTTGATCATGATAGGATTCAAATAGTGTGCCATTTTCCAAGTACAGCCGTTATAGGCAGACTGGTTGCTGCTTCTCTCGAACGGACGGAGATACTCACTCTTGTCTTTCGATGAGACATTAGCCTTGTCTGTCCCGTCAGCAACCAAAATGGATTTTCCATTATCATCCAGATACCAGTCCTCCATCGGAGTATTCCACAAATGCATACCTTCCAGATGGCTGGGAGCAGTCATCAGTTGGTCCATAGAACGCCAACGGCACAAGTCCATGTAGCGAAGACCTTCAGCCAGGAACTCGCAACGACGTTCACGACGGATATTATACAGAGTCTTGTCAGAGATGACACTTCCACCCGTATAGGCTCCCCAATCATTTTCAGCCTCCTTGCTCATGTCCGTTGCAGCGATAGTCTTGTCAAAATCAGTACTGATGCCGGCACGTTGACGAAGTACA
>ENA-OUUV01001440-OUUV01001440.1-human-gut-metagenome-genome-assembly--contig:-NODE-1440-length-11300-cov-5.359449_pt1 | contig 11300 bp, 4 predicted proteins | sample MGYA00237952_ERZ548838 | MGnify/ENA primary metagenome ERZ548838 (study PRJEB26490, sample SAMN05194705) | human gut metagenome | biome: terrestrial biome; feature: human-associated habitat; material... | reverse complement strand
GCACTTTTTTTTGTCGAATTAGCACTTTTTTGTCGCTTGAGCACTTTTTGAAAATGGGCTTCTGAGACCTTTTTCATCGGCTTTTTACCACACAAATTATTCCAGATTTGCTTTTTTCCACTTGCCAGGCGTACATCCTTCCTTCTCTGTAAATGATTTGATAAAGTTACTGCGGGAAAGAAAACCGGAAGACTCAGCCAGCTTCTGTATATTGATTTCCGGATGCTCCTTCAGTATGTTTTTCGCATACTCCAACCGGAGACCGGTTATCCATTCGCGGAATGTCATTTTATACGTAGTCTTGATATAAGCGGAAAGATAGGTACGGTTCGTATGAAGTATTTCGGACAGTTCTTTTATGGTAAGTCCCTGCTGGACATAACCGTCTGTCTTTATCCAGTTGGCCACTTTCTCTATAATTTCTGTATAGGACACTGGAACTTCCTCTTCTGAAACCATTTCGGGTTCAGTTCCCGAATTTGTCAGAAGTTCTTCTTCAGATTGTATATCCTGCTCAAACGCATTTTCTACCTGTTCATAGAACAGCAGGTAGTTCTGATAGCTGTAGAAAAGATAGCTGTAGAACGGTATTGACGACAAAATCCAGATAAAAACAAATTTGTCTGGCAGAAATGTCAGCAATCCGCATCCGACACCGAAGATAACAGCCCAATAAGTGAATATGGAAAGCCATTCGATATATGTACCTATATCATCCGCCTGAGTTTCATTGAAAATCCGAATGGCTCTACGGTATGCAATTATGACTCTGCGAGCTAAAACGACTCCAAAAACGACTAACCATACAGCTAAAGCAAATAAAGAGAATTTTTGCATGATTCCGCTTGGCAACAGGAACAACACAACTCCGGAAAGAGTTGAAAATATAATCCATAAAATGATATGTGTCCACACACGCCGTTTGGTAATGTAAAAACGATCAAGCAACATTATCAATGCCGAACTGAACAGAGAATAGCACAGGAAGTATGTGGACATGTTCATCAATATGGCAGAATCCGCATTTTTGAATCGGATACCAAAGAAGAAATGTACCGAATAATTTGCCGAAAGCAGCAGCATAGCTATACCCATAATCTGTCGGGAGCGGAGATAATTCTTGAAAATTTTCTTTTCAGGAGTCTTTGCAAACAAAAAATAAAAGCCGAAGAATAACATCAACGGCAGTGCGGTATAAAGTGAAAAACTGTATATAGATATAGATGGCTCCATTGTTATGCTTATTTGATTTTGATACAAAGTTACGTCTTTTTCTTCACAAATAGACACATAATCTATGATTTAACGTTATAGATTCGGTCATATTAGATTGAAAAATTATTAGAATTAAAGCCAGTGGTGAAAAAATTCAACCACTGGCTTTTTCTGTCAAGACTTCGATATTAAAGTTTTACACCTTTGGATTCCGATAAACCGGGTCTCCCTATAATTAAATGACTGCGTACAAAGTCCACGTGCGGGCTTTCCGGCTGTTGTTCCGTCTGTTTTTTCTCGTTGCCTTGCCGGTTCTCTTCCGTGTTTTCCTGAGCCGGAGCCAGCTCAAGCTGTATCTTGCGGTCCAGTGCGGCGAGTTCGGACTTCAGCTGTTTCAGCTCGTCCTCCTTCTTCCACACCTTGCCCGCTATCTCCTGCAACTGCGGAATCTCCTTTTCCAGCACTTCGTTCTTAGACTTGTACTGGTCGATGATGGTCGGAATCCTCTCCAATGCGTTCAGAAAGTTTCGTGCGGCAGCAATCGGGTCTGCCATCGCCAGATGCCCGTTGTTGTAGGTGTACTTGTAGTTGCCCTCCACCACGAAGCGGTTGTCGGTGAACTCCAGACCTTCTTTGAGTGTCCTCTCGCTGACCACCTTTATCGGAAAGCCGTAAAGTTCCCCGACAGCCTTGTACAGTCCACCAGTCATGGCGTTCTTGGCGATTTCCTGCAAACGCTTACCGATGACCTTCTCATCCGTTGAATCCACGCCGTCCACCTTGACAAGATTAAGACGACTGCCTTCCCTATCAGTCTGCACAACGGAAAGAAAACGGTTCCAGTCTTCCGTCATGGCTTCGATGAAAGCCGTGTTGTTGCGCAGTTCTCCCGTCTTGGATTCCAGCTTGAACTCCGAATCGCGCTTGCCCTTGCCCCACGACTTGCGTTCCCCTTCGAGCGAGGCGATACGCTTCTCTAATTTCGCCTTATCCAAAAGGTCGGTATTGCCGGAGAGCAACGCCATATACTCCGAGAAGTTCATACCCGATTTTTCGTCCATTGCTCCCTCGTCGATGGTACGTGCGCCCATCGCTCCACTTTTGAGCTGCGATATGAACGTCTGCTTGCAGTGCAGCAGATTGAACTTGTAGCTGTCCAGCGACTTTTCCACCGCGTAGATGATGATATCCACGTTGTTCTCGGCAAAATGCTTAGCAATCTCGTTCCCGGCTCTAACACCCCGTCCGTCACGCTGTTGCAGGTCGGACGGTCGCCACGGTGTATCAAGGTGATGGATGGCGACACATCTTTTCTGCGCATTCACGCCCGTTCCGAGCATACTTGTGGAGCCGAACAGCACGCGCACCGTCCCGGCGTTCATGGCATCTATCACCGCCTTACGAGCCTTATCCGTCTTACACTCCTGAATGAAGCGCACCTCACTTGCCGGTATGCCGTAATCCTCCACCAACTTGCGTTTTATCTCGCTGTACACGTTCCATCCTTCCCCCGGCTGATATGTACCCAAGTCGGAGAACACGAACTGCGTTCCTTTGTGCGCATCGTACTTGTGGTAATACTCTGCAATCATCTTGGCACAATGGCTTGCCTTGTTGTCGGGATGGTCCTCGTAGTTCGGGTCTATCATGCGCATATCAAGAGCCATCTTTCTCGCGTAGTCGGTGGCGATGAGCATCTTCGCCTTTTCCTCCGTTTCCGACAGGGGTAACCTGCCAAGCAGAGTGGCATCGCCGGTTTTGGCAAACTGCATCAGCTTCTGTATGAAGTCCTCCTGCTCCGGTGTGGGCGGTATGTGGTGCAGTATCTCATTCTTGTTTGGTCTGTCCACACCTACATCCTCCGCCGTGCGGTAGTCGGTAATCTCGTTGTAGAAGGCGGCAAGCTCCGGCACCTTGATGAAATAGCGAAAACGCTCCTTCTGAACGATATTGTTCGTTACGTTGAACTCAAAATCGGTCGTCTTTTTGGCGAAGATGGCAGCCCAAGCATCGAAACAGCGGATGTCCTGCCGTTCCAGTTCGTTGGGGCGCAGGTATTTGAAGAGCAGGTACAGTTCCGTCAGACTGTTGGAAATGGTCGTGCCCGAAAGGAACGTAGCCCCCAAGTCCTTGCCCGTGCGTTCCTGTATGGTACGGATGGCAAAGAGCATATTCAGAGCCTTCTGGCTTCCTTCCGAGTTTCCCAATCCCGCCACACGGTCATGACGGGTGTTGAAAGTCAAGTTCTTGAACTGGTGACTCTCGTCAATGAAGATGTGGTCGATGCCCATCTGCTTGAAGTCCACCACATCATCCGTGCGGGACTTGATAGCGTGTTCCACCTTCTCCAGCTTCGCCACAAGGTTGTGCTTGCGCTTCTCCAGCCCTTTCAGCATCGCCCGCGACACGTTCTTGCCCTGCTGCCGCAAGACTTCGAGGTTTTCCTCCACCGTGTCAAGCTCCGCTTGCAGGATGCGCTGCTGCAACTCCGGCGACTGCGGTATCTTGCCGAACTGGTCGTGCGACATGATGACGCAATCGTAGTCGTTGTTCTTTATATTATTGAAGAAGCGCACACGGTTGGCGGTCGAAAAGTCCTTCTCCGAAGCGTACAGAATACGTGCGTTGGGATATGCCGCCTGATAGGTGGCGGCAATCTCCGCAACGTTGGCTTTCAGCCCGATAATCATCGGCTTATGTGCCAATTTCAGACGCTTCATCTCATGCGCGGCGATGCACATTATCAGCGTCTTGCCGGTTCCCACCTCGTGGTCGCAAATTCCGCCGCCGTTCTGTTTCAGCATCCAGACGCAATCCATCTGCGAGGGATAGACGCTCTTGATACCCCGGCTTGCCAAGCCTTTCAGATTGAGGTCGGGGAAGGTCTGGTGCGAGCCGTCATACTTCGGGCGCACGAAACAGTTGAACTTGCGGTTATACATCGTCGTGAGCCGTTCCTTGAACTGCGGCGACTGTTCTTCCAACCATTCGGAGAACCCGTTACGGATTTCGTCTATCTTCGCGTTGGCGAGCTGTATGCCCTCGCTGTCGCGTACCTTGATGTCGTTGCCGTTCTCGTCCTTGCCGATACTTTTCATCATGTCGGGGCAGGTGTTGTGCAGGGCGTGCTTCAACAGGTGCATACCGTCATAGTTCCGGTAATAGCCCTTTACTAAAAACTCGTCCGTGATCTTCATGGTGCGGTAGCCGCACGCCACGGAAAACTCGTCCATGCTGGCGGAATAGGCGATTTTCACGTCCGTGTCGAAAAGATGGCTCATGTATGCGGCATACACGCCCGTGGGAATCCAGCGTTCACCGAAGTTGAAGTCGAGGTCTTCAAAGGCGATGCGCTGCGGTTCGGCCTCCTTCAATGCCTCCCACGCCTGTTTCACCTCCGGCATCCGCTCACTTTCGGGATTGTCCTCCATCCAGCCCTCTATGCGTTCCGCCTTCTCTATCACGTTCCCCGCGATGAAGCGGTCTTTGATTTCGTAACCGGTTACGAGCGGGTTGTAGAAGATGCGCCCCTTGAGGGCACCAAGCAGTTCCTCTTCCGTGGTGTCGGTTATCTCCCGCATATAGCCGAGATTGACCGTGCCGAACTTGTTGAGCGATGCGGACAAGGCTTCTTCGGGAGAGCCTGCATTGACACGGCTCTCCACCGAGAAGGAAACGGGACGGTCGAAGATGTCCGCCTTGACAAACTTGCCGTCCTCCGCACGTTCCAGCGAAAGGATGTCGCGCCCTCCGGCATCCATCATTACCAGTTTCACGTTCTGTCTGGCGTTGAGGTTACCGTAACGCATGACAAACTCATCGTAGTAGGTGTTGAGATACCCGCGCTGCGGTTTGTGTTCCGTATGGTTCTCCGTCTCGTGGCTATACAGACGTTCGTAAGCGTCACGGAGCGATATATACAGCATCGCTTTCTCTTTTTGATAGCCACGAAGGTCGAGCGGTTGGAAGGTCGCACCGTAAGGCGTGAGGTCTTTCAGGTAACCGAGATTGCGTGAAGCATCCAGCACCATCGAGCCGTCACGGTGGTGTGGCTCCAGCAGGCCGTTGAACGGACGGGGAGAAAGGTCCATGACTTCCTCCTTCGGCTTTTCCGTTTCAAGTTCCGGGAACAGGGAAGTGGCAACCGTTTCGGAAGTAGGCACAACTTCTGCCAGTGTTTCAGGTTGCTTTATTTCTTCCGTTTGTTCCGGCTTTTTATCCATATTGTCCGAAGAAGGCGCAAAAGCAGGGTTCAACGTGTCTTTGATACCCATCTTTTTCAGTTGTTCCTGCCTGTGCCGTTCTGCCTCAAGCCGTAGGGCCTTGCGCCGTTCCGCTGTCAGGCTCATCATTGTCTCATAGAAGCCGTTGATGGGAGGATTGGTTTCCCAATCCAGAGTGGCGTAAATGTCGTCCGGGGCGTTTGGCTTTTCGGCATTTTCCGGCTTTTCTTCCTTATTACCGTTTACCGGCTTGGCGGCTTCAACGGGTGGAGTAACTTTGACCTGCGGTTTAGGCGTGGACGGCATAGGCTTCGGCTTGCTTTCCTTTTTCGCTGCCTTTTTCTTTTTTGCCGGTTCCTCTATGGGCATACCCCAAAGGTCGAGCAGGGTAAGCTGCACGGCTGACGAATGATTGGGTTGGCGCGGCTCAATCTCCGGCTTTTCCCCTATGGGCTGTGCCTGCGGCTTCTCCACTCCCTTGACAGGCTCAATTACAGAAACGGGGGCTATTACAGAAGGTGATACCTTTTCTGTTTTCGGAGCAGGTTGCACTTCCGCAGCCGTGCTTTCCTCCTTTGTCGGATGCAGGCTGTGTTTCTCATACAGTTTCCTGTCAAGTTGTTGCAGTTCTATTTTCAGATGCTCCCGCAAGTCTTCCGCCAGTTGTGCGATGTCCCCACGGTGCAGGAGTTTATAGGCTGGTTTCCCGTATGGGTCGGTACTTCTGATCAAATCCGTGTGTGAAAGCGAGCAGATGCTCCATACATACCCATTTACGGAAGTGCCGATAGGGGTCTGTTCGGTCTGCACGAAGAGTTTTTCGTTGTAATACAGTTCACCGTTCTTTCCGCTGTTCTTTTGCAGGATAATCAGGTCGCTGCCCACCTCCGTTCCCGCGTTATCCGTAAAGAGGTTGTTCGGCAGGCGGGCTACGCCCACCAGATTGGCATGGTTCATCATATACTCGCGTATGGGCGCGTTGGTCGGGGCATCCAGTACCCCCTGCGAGGTGATGAACGCCACGATTCCGCCTTCACGCACCGCGTCAAGGCTTTTCAGGAAAAAGTAATTGTGTATCGTCCGTGCCGCCGAGTGCCTTGCAGGATCCTTGCTGCCCGAAAATTCCGGGTCGAACACCGCCACATCGCCAAACGGTATATTGGAGACAGCCAAATCAAAATGGTTCATGAACGGCTTTTCTATCTTCTCGAAGCCCTGTACCCTTACTTTCTGTCCGGGATGCAGGTGCTTCAGTATCTTGCCCGTCATCAGGTCTTTCTCAAAAGCCATGATGTCTGCGTCCGGTCTGTTCTCCAGCACGGCGTCCACGAATGCACCGACACCTGCCGACGGCTCCAGCACCCGGTCGGGACGGATGCCGTGTTCATGCAGCACGTCCGCGATGGTCCCGGTTATCTCCGGCGGGGTATAGAAGGCGGTCAGCACGGACTGCTTCATGGCATCCATATACCGTTTGTACTCCGTCTCGTCTTTTGTGTTCTCCCGCAGCAACCTGTGCAGTTCCACGGTAGGGGCAAACAGTTCGAGGTCGGACTTCGCCCAGTGGACGGCATCCGTCAGTTCCCTTGCAGGGTTGAGTATGCTCTTCAGTCCCCCGAAACCGCAATAACGCTCTAACAAGAGCCGTTCGCGTGCGGTGGGTGTGCGCTGTTCCCTGTCAAGGAGGAATGCCGTCCGTATCGCCTCGATGTTGTCCCGCAGCCTCTGTTTGCGGTTAAACGCCATACTCTTCGATATAGAGGATGACGGCTCCCGTCAGCTCCGTGTAGAGCAGGTCATATTCGGGCGACAGGGCGAAATTGTCGTCCGAGAGGTCATAGATGGAGAATACGTTTCCGACAAGCGGTAGCAGCTTCTGGGTAAAGGCTTCACATTTTTCTCCCGGTACTTCACCCGCAAATTCGTTCTCCACGACTTCGCGCAGGATGGCGTGCCTGGAGTAGCGAAGGCCCTCCGTCAGCACCTTCATCGCCAGTTCCTGCGCCCCGTCGGCAGGATAGCCTTCGAGCCTTGCCCGTTCATACGCTTCGGCGGCACGGTCGGTTCTTTCTCGGATGAAGGCTTCATCGGCTGCCTGTTCGAACTTGTTCGTGGTGAGGTAGTCCAGCAGGTACAGACCGTAATAGGAAAAGTCGGTCCGACCCTCGTTTTTCTTCTTGTTGTTCATTTCTTTGGAATTTAGTGGATTGATAATGATGATAGGGATAATCGTTGGAAAACGAGAAGAAAAAGGCACCCGGTATCCCTCCGAGTGCCACCACTAAATCCAAAGTATGAGTGTAATCCGGTATCGAAGAACAATTCATTACTCTGAACCAGTGGCAAAGTTAAACATTTATTTTCTTCTTTTCGCAGAGGTCGCTTTACTTTTTCTTTCTGGGAACACGAAAACCGTGTTATAGTCCCCGTCAAAGGCGACTACGGCATCAAAACTCTTGCCCTGCTTGCTCTTGAATCCTTTGAGCAGTTTCGTGTGTCCGTCGGTGAGCAGGTTTTTGATTTCATCATCAGAGAGGGTGCGGTTTGCTTTCAGGCGGAACACGGGCAGACCGCACTCCGCGTTGTCGCAGCGGACGACCTTGCCGTAAAACTGCATCGTCCCCGCTCCGCACTTGGGACACTTGCAGCCGGAATCCCTGCGGGCGAACAGCTTGTCGCACGACAGCAGTTCGGAGGTAATTTCCCGTGTATATGCCTCAATCTTCCTGCGGAAGTCATCGGCGGGCAGTTCCCCACGCTCGATGCGTGCCAATTCCTTTTCCCATTCGCCCGTCATGGCGACATCGGCAATACGCATCGCCTTCACGACCGAGTGGAGGGCAAGCCCTTTTTCGGTGGGGACAAGCGACTTCTTGCAGCGTTCCATATAGCCGCGCTTGAAAAGCGTTTCGATGATGGACGCACGGGTGGCGGGCGTGCCGATACCGCAATCCTTCATAGCCTGCCGCAATGCGTCGTCCTCTATCTCCTTGCCAGCCGTTTCCATCGCGGACAGCAGGGTGGCTTCGGTATGCAGCGGCTTGGGTTTGGTCTTTCCCTCCGTGATGGAGGCGGCTTTCAGTGCCAGCGTGTCGCCTTCCTGCCAACAGGGAATGGCGGCGGTTTCCTCTTGGCTGTTGTTCTCTTCTCCATTCTCCTTGCCATAGACGGCACGCCATCCGGCTTGCCTGATGATGCTGCCTTTTGCCACGAACTCCACTCCGGCACACTCTGCCGTGACGGTGGCAGTGTCCTTGACGCATTTTTCGGAGAAAGCCTCAAGCATGCGCCCGGCTATCATGTGATAGACGGTGCTGTCCTCTTTGGAGAGGAACAGCGGCTTCTCGCCCGTGACGAGCAGGGCATGGTGGTCTGTCACCTTGCCGCCGTCCAGGCTGCGGCGTGTCGGCACGGCTTTCGGCTGCAACTTGCCCTTCCATTCGGGCAGGCTGCCGGTGAAGGCAAGCAGCTTGGGGATTTCCGCGAACACGTCTTCGGGAATGTAGCGGCTTCCGGTTCGCGGATAGGTGATGAGCTTCTTCTCGTAGAGCTTCTGCGCGATTTCAAGCGTCTGTTCCGCCGTGAAGCCATGCTTGGCGTTGGCTTCCTTCTGGAGCGTGGTCAGGTCGTACAGGAGCGGTGTTTCCTCCGTCTTCTCCTTGCGTTCGGCTTTCGTGACGGTGGCTGTGCCTGCCGACTTCACCTTATTATACAGTTCCGTCGCGGACTCTTTCTCTTTCCATTTTTCGGAAGAGGAAAACTTCACCGTTCCTTCATCGCAGCCGTCCGTTGCGATATGGAGCTGCCAGAAGGCTTCGGGGGTAAAGCGGCGGTTCTCCCAATAGCGTGCGCACACCATCGCCAACGTGGGTGTCTGCACCCGCCCGACGGAGTAAGTGCCGTGTCCGGCGGCGATGGAGAGTGCCTGCGTGCCGTTGATGCCCACGAGCCAGTCTGATTCGCTCCGTGCTTTGGCGGCAAGATAGAGGTTGTCGTATTTGTCGCCCGCTTCGAGGTTGCGCAGTCCCTCGCGGATAGCCTTGTCGGTAAGCGAGCTTATCCAGAGGCGGACGAACGGGGTGGTGCATCCGGTATAATGGTAGAGGTAGCGGAAGATAAGCTCACCCTCGCGTCCGGCATCGGTCGCCACGATGATCTGTTCGCTTTCCTTGAATAGCCGGGCGACGGTTTTAATCTGCGCCACCACGCTGCTGTCAGGCTTGTAGCCCTTCTCCGTCTTTACCTGACGGGAGACGAGCGTGAAGGTGTCGGGTATGACGGGCAGGTTGTCACGGACAAAGCCGCGTATGCCGTAACCGTCGGGCATGGCAAGCTGCACGAGGTGTCCGAACGCCCATGTCACGGCGTAGCCGCCTCCCTCGAAATATCCTTCCTCTCTCTTTGCCGCGCCCACGATACGGGCGATCTCACGTGCCACAGACGGCTTTTCTGCAATGATTGTCTTCATATTTTTCTGTCGTTTTGAATTTTACAAATGTTACTTCGGATTTAGTGGCGGACACCGGATTACATCTTCATGCCCTTATTGTTTTTCTTTTGCGGCTTCTCCTGCTGCTGTTGCTGTGCGGTGTCCTTCGGGGCGGTCTGTCCCTTCCGCAACGGCTCCTTCAGGTTCTTGGTAGCCTCGTTGGTCTTGCCCTCGCTGTTCACCGCCACCTGCGTGCGGCTCTCGTTGGAAGGCGCGACCTTCTGCGCGTTGTCGGGGTTGGTGTCGTAGCGGTACGGGCGTCCCTTCTCCGGGTTGAACCTGATGTACATCGTGGCGTGGAAGCCCTGCTTGTCGGTCACGTTCTCCAGTTTCACGGCTTTGCCAGCCACGTAGTCGGCTTTCTGCTGCTCGGTGAAGTCCACGCCGCTCCATTTGCTGATGGGGCGGATGCTGCCGTCGGCGTTCGTCCACGTGTTGCGGCGTTGCTCCTTGTTCGTGTTGGCTGTGTTTTCCGTACCCTGCGCCTGTCCCTGTGTGGGGTTGTTCTTGGCTTCCTGTGCTTGTGCGGCACGTGGCGACCTGCCGGTTCCCGGCACGAACTCCACGCCGCGCTGCTCCACGTTCACTTGCAGGGTGGTGACGAACTTCCTGCCGTCTTTGCGCTCGATGAGTTTGTCGCGCACAGGCAGCCCGGCACGCAGCATGTCCTGCTCCTGCTTGGTGATTTCCGTCTTGCCGATGCGCTCCGGGATGCGCACCTTGTTTGCCGGGACATCTGTGATTTCGTTCGTCTTGCGGTCGATGCTGACGAACGAGGGGATGATCTCGCCCGTTTCCCTGTCCACGAGGTCCACAACCCTGCCGAGGTTGCCCGTTTCGCGCAGGTTCTTCCGGTCGTCGTCGGAGAACTTGTGTTCCTTGTACTCGTCGAGTTTCTGCTCCTTGCGGATGAAGTGCGGCACAAGGCTGACGTTGCCCTCGCCGTCCTTCTTGAAGGAGAGGCGGGCATCCAGCTCGAAAGCCTCTCCGCCGAAATTGGGCGACACCCTCACCAAGTCGGACTTGCCGTAGTTGAGCATCCGGTCAAGGTCGCCCGACTTTTCAAGGTCGTCGCGCTTCACGCCCCATTTCTCCTCCAACTCCTTCCAGTTGATCTTGCTCTCGTCGATGGGTTGGTAGCCCCGGTTGCTCTGCGCCTGCTGTGGGCTTTTCTGATTCTGTTCGTTTTTCTGTTCCATTTCTTCCTGTTTTTTAGGTTCGTCATCTTGTTTCTGTTCCGGTTGTTCCTGCTTTTCGGCGGACTGCTCCTCCTGTACTTTCTTTTCGTAGCCGGAGGTGTCCACCTTGTGGGGCGCAAGTAGCTCCTTGTTGCCGTCTGGGTCTTTCAGCAAGTCCTTGATAACCTCCAGCAG
>ENA-OUUV01001438-OUUV01001438.1-human-gut-metagenome-genome-assembly--contig:-NODE-1438-length-11378-cov-3.739910_pt1 | contig 11378 bp, 7 predicted proteins | sample MGYA00237952_ERZ548838 | MGnify/ENA primary metagenome ERZ548838 (study PRJEB26490, sample SAMN05194705) | human gut metagenome | biome: terrestrial biome; feature: human-associated habitat; material... | reverse complement strand
CGGCATACGAGATGCGCCTTAGTCTCGTGGGCTCGGAGATGTGTATAAGAGACAGGCTTTACCCTTTCTTCGCGCCAGCGCATTGTATTGCAACGGGAAATATCACGTCTGAAACAAAGCGGCACAGCCCCGGAACGTCTGTCTCTACTCGAAAAACAATACCGCTACCCGGGCAATCAAACTTGCGCAGGAGACGGACTATGCTCCATGTCTTGCCCGATGAATATCAATACAGGCGACCTGACCCACATCATCCGACAGGAAATACTGCCGAAAGGTAGCCTCGGATATAAAGCAGGAGATTTCGTAGCCAATCACTTCGCCGGTGTTAAGAGTAGTCTACGCCCCGTTTTATCATTAGCCAATTTCGGACACTCCGTATTAGGAACCAAAGCCATGAGCAGCATTACGAAAGGGATGCACAATGTATTGGGCGTACCTTTGTGGGCGCCTGCCATGCCGAAAGCTTATTCAATTGACAAGTCACAATTGTCAACTGTCAATTGTCAATTAAACAAAGTAGTTTATTTCCCCAGCTGCATCAACCAAACCATGGGACTCCCGAAAAAATCCCCTGTGGAGCAACCTTTGGTAAACAAGATGATCTCCCTCTTGCAAAAAGGCGGTTACGAAGTCATCTTCCCCAAGGACATGGATAAGCTCTGCTGCGGCACCATCTGGGAAAGTAAAGGTATGCTCGACATTGCCGACCGCAAAGCCGCCGAACTTGAAGCCGCCCTTTGGGAAGCCAGCGAGCAAGGCAAATACCCTGTTCTCTGCGATCAGAGCCCCTGCCTGCACCGCATGCGCGAAACCATTCAAAAGATGAAACTCTACGAACCTGCAGAATTCATCTACACTTTCCTGCGAGACAAACTAGTCTTCACGCAGACCGACCACCCCGTAGCTGTACACATCACCTGCTCCATGCGCAAAATGGGTCTGGCAGATACGATTATCTCCCTGGCAAAGCTCTGTTCTACGCATGTCTTCGTACCCGAAGAAGTAGGCTGCTGTGGTTTTGCCGGCGACCGTGGATTCACCTATCCCGAACTGAATTCCTATGCCTTGCGCAAACTCCGTCCGCAGATAGAAGCATCGGGTATCACTATCGGCTACTCCAACAGTCGTACTTGCGAAATAGGACTGACTACCAACTCAGGTATCCCCTACGTCTCTATCGCCTATCTCGTAGACCAATGTACGAAGAGAATTGTCAATTGAATAAATAACTTAACACACTTATTACAATGAACAGTCAGACTAAGACAAACAAGCGCATTCTTGCCCTCGACATCCTTCGCGGTGTCACCATTGCGGGCATGATTATGGTAAACAACCCCGGCACTTGGGGACATATATATGCCCCCCTGCGCCACGCTGAGTGGAATGGCCTCACCCCCACCGACCTCGTCTTCCCTTTCTTCATGTTCATCATGGGTATCTCTACCTATATCTCCCTGAAGAAGTACAATTTCGAGTTCAGTCATGCAGCCGCCATGAAGATATTGAAACGTACTATTATCATCTTCCTCATCGGACTTGCCATCGGCTGGTTCTCCAGATTCTGTTACTATTGGGCAGGCTCCCATGAAGGCCTCAGCTTCGGCGAACAACTCTGGGCATCCGTCTGGACTTTCGACCGCATCCGTATCCTGGGTGTCATGCAGCGTCTGGCCCTTTGCTACGGTGCTACCGCTATCATTGCGCTGACCATGAAACACCGTCATATCCCTTACCTCATTGCCACATTGCTGGTGGGCTACTTCATCCTGCTGATGTGTGGCAACGGATTTGCTTACAACGAAACCAATATCCTCTCCATAGTAGACCGTGCCATCCTTACCCCCGCACACATGTACAAGGATAATGGCATTGATCCCGAAGGTCTTTTAAGCACCATCCCCTCCATTGCCCACGTATTGCTGGGCTTCTGCGTGGGTCGCATGATGCTGGACAGCAATAAAACCGAGAACCGCGAGACGTTATTGAACTCTCACCTAATCAAGTTATTCCTGATTGGCACCATCCTTACTTTTGCAGGCTTCCTGCTGAGCTACGGTTGTCCTATCAACAAGAAAATCTGGTCTCCCACCTTCGTTCTCACCACTTGCGGGCTGGCCTCCAGTTTCCTGGCACTGCTCATCTGGATCATTGACGTAAAAGGATACAAGAAATGGTGTACTTTCTTTGAGGCTTTCGGTGTCAATCCCCTGTTCATGTACGTTCTGGGTGGAGTACTCAGCATTCTGTTCGGCAGCATCAGCTTCCCCTGGGGTGATGGCAGCATCAGCATACACGGGTTCTTATACAAGATCGTTCTCATGCCGATATTCGGTGAGACAGGCGGTTCACTGGCCTATGCATTGCTCTTTGTAGCCATCAATTGGTGCATCGGCTATCAATTGTATAAACGGAAGATATATATCAAGATATAGTAGCAAGCAGATAAATCGGCAAAAGACTATAATACCGATAAATATAAACGATGAATAATTAAAATTAAACGATATGATATTAATAGCAGACAGTGGCTCTACAAAGACCGATTGGTGTGTTGTAGAGAAAGGTAAACTCATCCAACAGATTTCTACGAAAGGTATCAACCCTTTCTTTCAGTCGGAAGAGGAGATCAGTAATGAAATTGCGACAGCGCTGCTGCCCCAGTTAACGACCCATGCCTTCGACGCTGTGTACTTTTATGGTGCCGGCTGTGGCTTCCCCGACAAAATTGCCATGGTACACCGTGCCATTATCCAGCATCTCCAGGTTTCGGGCGACGAAGTGGAAGTAAATACGGACATGCTTGCCGCCGCCCGCGGACTTTGCGGACACGAACCGGGCATAGCCTGCATCATGGGCACAGGTTCCAACTCGTGTTATTACGACGGCAAACATATTGGTGCCAACGTCTCCCCCCTGGGTTTCATCCTTGGCGACGAAGGTAGCGGTGCTTGCCTGGGCAAATTGCTGGTAGGTGATATTCTGAAGAATCAAATGACTCCGGAACTGAAAGAGAAGTTCCTCAAACAGTTCAATCTGGAACCGGCAGACATCATCGACCGTGTATACCGCAAACCATTCCCGAACCGCTTCTTGGCAAGCCTGTCTCCATTCCTCGCTCAGAATCTGGATGAGCCTTGTGTGCGCACGCTGGTGCTGAACAGTTTCAAGGCTTTCCTGAAAAGGAACGTCATGCAATACGATTATCAGCATAGCAAGGTACATTTCATCGGCTCCGTAGCATTCCATTATAAGGAGGTACTTGCCGAGGCCGCACAGGAAATGGGCATTCAAATAGGTACCATTCTCCAAAGCCCTATGGAAGGCCTGATTAGCTACCATAGCTAACCATCCCAGCCTCCATAAATCATAAATAATAAATCATAAATCTCATCATCATCATGGCATTCGTAAAGATATCAGAGCAACCTTCGCTCTACAACGACTTAGAAAAGAAATCTGTCCGCGAAATATTAGAGGACATCAACACAGAAGACCAGAAAGTGGCATTGGCTGTTCAGAAAGCTATCCCACAGATTGAGAAACTGGTGAAACAAATCGTTCCACGCATGAAGCAAGGCGGACGCATCTTTTATATGGGAGCAGGTACCAGCGGTCGCCTGGGTGTGCTGGATGCATCGGAAATTCCTCCAACATTCGGTATGCCTCCTACACTCGTCATCGGACTGATAGCAGGTGGTGATACAGCCCTGCGCAATCCGGTGGAAAATGCGGAGGACGATATGCGTCGCGGTTGGGAAGAGTTGGTTGAACGTAACATTACGGATAAAGATACCGTCATCGGCATTGCTGCTTCCGGCACGACTCCTTACGTTATCGGCGCCATGCAGAAAGCACGCGAGCACGGCATTCTTACAGGCTGCATCACCAGCAACCCCGACTCTCCGATGGCAGCAGAAGCAGATGTTCCCATCGAAATGATTGTAGGACCGGAGTACGTAACAGGTAGCTCACGCATGAAATCGGGTACGGGACAGAAAATGATACTGAACATGATTACCACTTCTGTCATGATACAGCTGGGCCGCGTGAAAGGTAATAAGATGGTGAACATGCAGCTGAGTAACCAGAAATTGGTAGACCGTGGCACCCGCATGATTGTAGAAGAACTGGGATTGGACTATGGAAAGGCAAAGGCACTGTTGCTAATGCATGGTTCAGTGAAAAAGGCAGTGGATGCTTATAGAGGAAAATAAATTCAAAAGAGCATTGATAATACCCTAATATTATGAAACTAATCCCCTCCTTCCTTTTCCTTACGTTGCTTGCTCTGCAAGCACCTGCACAATCCTTGCAACGTGTTGCCCCCGAACAAGTAGGCATGGATTCCCGTCATTTACAGTACGCTGACGAAGCGATAGAAACCGCCATCGCCAATAAAGACATTCCCGGTGCCGTGCTCGCTGTAGTACGCAACGGGAAGATGGCTTACCTCAAAGCATACGGCAACAAGTGTGTGTACCCTAACACCGAGCCTATGACCGTAAACACTATTTTCGATATGGCTTCATGCAGCAAACCCATGTCCACTGCCATCTGTACCCATATTCTGGCAGAACGTGGCAAGCTCCGCCTCCTGGACCCCGTCAACCTCTACATCCCTGAATTTAAATCCTGGGTGAGCGAAGACGGAAAAGATAAGAAAATCATCCGTATCGCCGACCTGCTAACGCACACTTCCGGTCTCCCCCCTTATGCCCCAACCAGTGAATTGGAGAAACAATATGGCTCTCCCAGCCCCGACGGAATGATAGAGTACATAGCCAACTGCCGCCGCGACTTCAAGCCGCAGACCGATTTCCAATACAGTTGCCTTAACTACATCACCCTGCAACGCATCATCGAAACCGTCAGCGGACAATCTTTACGTGACTTCGCCCGCGAAAATCTTTTTGATGTATTAGGCATGGCCCATACCGACTATCTCCCCTGCAAGCGCGACAAGGATGGAAAATGGATAAACAGCGCCCTCCCCCACTGGGCAAAAACCGATCTCCACAGCACCGCCAATTGTCAACAGTCAACTGTCAATTGTCAATTGAAAAACGTCGCTCCTACCGAAAAGCAACCCGACGGCAGCGTCCTCTGCGGACAAGTACACGATCCACTCGCCCGCGTCATGAATGGTGGTATTTCCGGCAATGCCGGTGTATTCTCTTGTGCCGAAGACATAGCTGTCCTCTGCGCCGCCCTGCAAAACGGCGGAGAATGGAACGGACACCGCATCCTCAGCCCATTGGGAGTAAAAACTATGCGTACCGTCCCTCGTGCCACCGCTACATTAGGACGCACTTTAGGATGGGATAACTTCACCGCCTACGCTTCCAATAACGGAGATTATTTTGGTCCGAATACCTACGGGCACACCGGATACACCGGTACTTCCATCATCATAGATCCGGACAACGACACTTCCGTCATCCTGCTTGTCAATGCCGTGCATCCCGAAGACGGTCACAGCATGGTTCGTCTGCGCTCTCTGGTAGCCAATGTTGTTGCAGCTTCTATCTATCCCACCCCACGTATTTATACGGACCATTACTATAAGCGCTTCCTGCAATTCATGGATGAACCTGCCATTACTTCCAAAGACATCGTCATGGTGGGCAACAGCCTTACAGAAGGTGGCGGTGACTGGAACGCCCGCCTCAACAAGAAAAACATCCGTAACCGTGGTATCATCGGTGATGAAGTTATGGGTATTTACGACCGACTGCACCAGGTACTTCCGGGACACCCTAAGAAATTATTCCTCCTTGCCGGTGTCAACGACATCTCACACGACCTCACTGTGGACAGCATCGTCAGTATGATACGCATGACCGTAGAGCGCATTCAGCGTGAATCTCCCGATACGAGACTCTACCTGCAAAGTCTCCTGCCTTTCGATGAGAGCTTCGGACGTTACAAAAAGCTAACCGGGAAAACCGACATGGTTCCCGAAATCAATGCACAACTGGAAATTTTAGCTAAAGATCGCAAGATTACATTCATCAACCTCTTCCCGTTATTTACAGCGAAAGGCACGAATGTACTGCGCAAAGAACTGACCAGTGACGGCTTGCACCTGAATGAAGAAGGATATAAAATTTGGGTGAAAGCGTTGAAAAAGAGAATGTAATGAGTGATTAGCGGTGAGTGATTAGTGGGTTGCACCGTTATTCCGCATAAGCCTTATTGCTAAACATTAATCACTCCCAACAATTCTCTCGTCTTATCCGCCAGGAACAAAGGTATATTCAGCAAATTCCCATCCTGCTTCAGATTCAACATTGAATACCGAATCCGACAAGCAGGTTGAAAGAGTTTCTCATACTGAATCAGACTTTTGCCCTGTATATTTTGATCTGCCTTTACCTCTATCGGATAGATCTGATTGATATACTGAAGCAGAAAATCCACCTCTGCCTTATTGCCTGAAGTCCAATAACGGAAAGGCATTTGAAACTGTGCCGTAAGACTTTGCAATATATAGTTTTCAGCCAGCGCTCCTTTATATTCTGTATAGGCAGGAGTAGGCAGCAATAGTATACTGGCATCCAATTCAGACAGCTTCCTCAACAACCCCAAATCCAATGTATAAAGTTTAAATGTGCCCAAATCATCATAAGCTTTCAATGGTAACTTAGGAGCCTTGCTAAGTAACACTTTATTAACAAGCCCTGCCTGCTCTAACCACAAAATTGCATCTTCATATTCCCTGGCACGTGCTCCCGGACGAACCAACTGATAAACAAACTTACGATTCTCTTTCGCCAACTGCGAAGGCAACGAATTCCAAACATAATTGATACGAGGAGCCAAAGTCGGAGTAGTATGTTTCACGAAATCCAGAGCATAATCATTCAGTATATCTTGAAGTGCAGAGTCCACTCTCTCCATATCATTAAAATCAACCATCAACGTGGCCGGTTCAGGCATACCACCACAAATGGAATAAGCAGTAAAAGACTCCCGCAACTTATCAAAAAAGATCTGTGGCAGTGGCTCTACCTTATCAATAGAATGCATATACTCATGCATAACCGGATCTTTTGTCCTCAGGAACTCCGTAAAAGTGAGTGGATACATATAAAGATGATTCACTTTCCCCACCGGAAATGATTTACCCACATGATTCAGATAGATACCTAACAAAGAACCCGCACATGCCACAGCATATTCTGGAGCTTCCTCACAGAAGTATTTCAATGCATTCAACGCCTCGTTGCACTCTTGAATTTCATCCAGAATCAATAAGGTTGTTTGAGGTTCTATCTTCTTTCCATGCAAAAAAGATAAGTGTTGAATAATTCGTTGAGGGTCTTTCGTTGTTCTGAAGACATCGCAAAGACCACTTTCATCCTTATCTAAACTGAAATAAGCAACATCGTCAAAATACTCCCTGCCAAAGTACTTCAAAGCCCACGTCTTACCTACCTGTCGTGCACCATGAACTACAAGCGGCTTTCTGTTAGTATCCGTTTTCCATGCTGCCAATTGCGAGATAATGTCTCTTTCAAACATAACAAATCACATTTTTGATATCACAAAAGTGTATGTTTACACATTTTTGATATGAGTTTCGTGCAAATATACACATTTTCGGCAAAAGACCCTGCAATAGTAAAATATAAAACAAACGAAGGAGGCCTATCTAATCACAAGAAATAGATAGGCCTCCTGTATTTTTTAAAGAAGAAGTTAGTTTACTGAACCACCTCTGTCATTATTACATCAAAAGCTAATACTGAATAACCGGGAATCGATCCACTACCATCAGTTCCATACGCAGAACCCCATGGAACATAAACCATCCAGCGTTCTCCAACGCGCATATATTGCAGGAAAGTTCTCCACCCACTTGCCAGTGAAGAAGAGTTGATAGTAAACATAACAGTCCAGTCGAAATCTGTCGGCTCATTCTTTGGAGGATTAGGGATAGCCTGATCTATTGCACTATATCCTGTAAAACTTCCATCAAACTTAGTACCAGTAATCAGTGTACCATAATAATAAACATAAGCCGCTTCTGTAGCCATCGGACGTTGTCCATCCAGATTCTTCACAAGCTTTTTACAATATATATATTCCGGAGTCTGAAGAGTGCTGACAAATTCATTCTTAACATAGAATATTTCGCCTACCTCTACTTTATCCAACTTTTCCAAGTCCATAGGAACATAATTATCTCCCGCAACTACCTTGATAGAATCCAGAAACGCTTGGTTACGCTCCTGCCAGTTCGCATATTTCCCTTCCTCTTCCACTTCTTCGCAAGAAACAAACGCACCTGCCAAAATCAGCAGGAAAGGTAAAAATACTAAGAGTTTTTTATTCATTCAATTATTTTTTATTCTGTATTCTAACTTTCGAATTCCAGTACTTATTGCAACCCTTTCAGCAATGAAGTGATGCTGACACGGTCTGCAATGATGTTATTCAGTTCAGCAATAGCCACGCGTTCCTGTTGCATCGTGTCACGATTACGCAGTGTCACGCAGTTATCTTCCAGAGTTTGGTGGTCAACAGTCACACAGTACGGAGTACCGATGGCATCCTGACGACGGTAACGTTTACCGATACTATCTTTTTCATCATACTGGCAGTGGAAGTGGAACTTCAATGAGTCGATGATCTCACGAGCCTTTTCAGGCAGACCGTCTTTCTTCACCAACGGCATTACGGCCAACTTCACAGGAGCCAGTGCGGCAGGCAATCTCAGCACTACGCGGCTTTCTCCACTTTCCAGTTGTTCTTCGCAATAAGAAGCAGACATGATGCTGAGGAACATACGGTCCACACCGATAGAAGTCTCGATAACATACGGAGTATAACTTTCATTTGTCTCGGGATCGAAGTACTTAATATTCTTACCTGAGAACTTCTCATGCTGAGACAAGTCAAAATTCGTACGGCTATGGATACCTTCCACTTCCTTGAAACCAAACGGCATCAGGAACTCGATATCTGTAGCAGCATTCGCATAGTGAGCCAACTTATCATGATCGTGGTAACGATAGTGGTCATCACCGAATCCCAATGCCTTATGCCATTTCAGGCGAATTTCCTTCCACTTCTTAAACCAGTCCAATTCAGTGCCCGGCTTCACGAAGAACTGCATTTCCATCTGTTCGAACTCACGCATACGGAAAATGAACTGACGAGCCACAATCTCGTTACGGAATGCCTTACCAATCTGTGCAATACCGAAAGGTATCTTCATACGGCCGGTCTTCTGCACATTCAGGTAGTTCACAAAGATACCCTGAGCTGTTTCAGGACGCAGATAAATCTTCATGGCACCATCCGAAGTAGAACCCATTTCTGTAGAGAACATCAGGTTGAACTGACGAACTTCCGTCCAGTTCTTTGTACCGCTGATGGGGCAAACGATTTCTTCATCCACGATAATCTGGCGAAGCTCGTCAAGGTTATTATCATTCAGTGCCTTTGCAAAACGTTCGTGCAATGCGTCACGTTTAGCCTGATGTTCCAGTACGCGACCGTTTGTGCTACGGAACTGTGCTTCATCAAAAGCCTCTCCGAAACGTTTAGCAGCTTTGGCAACTTCTTTATTAATCTTATCGTCGTACTTTGCAAGTTGGTCTTCAATCAATACATCGGCACGATAACGCTTCTTGGAATCACGGTTGTCAATCAAAGGGTCATTGAATGCGTCTACGTGTCCGGAAGCCTTCCAGATGGTGGGGTGCATAAAGATAGCGGAGTCGATGCCGACAATGTTTTCGTGCAGCAACACCATGCTCTGCCACCAGTATTGTTTAATGTTGTTTTTCAGTTCTACACCCATCTGACCGTAGTCATACACTGCTCCCAATCCATCATAGATGTCGCTGGAGGGGAATACGAAACCGTATTCCTTACAGTGTGATACGAGTTTCTTAAAAACGTCTTCTTGTGCCATTTTTTTGTTATATCTATTAATTTTAATCCTGTTCTTTATTAAAAAGCGCCACAAAGATAGGGATTTATATCATAAGTCGGGCAGGTGGGGTATTAATTTATCTTATCGTAACAAACTCTCACTTTGCACTTCCGTCACAATCTGTCCGTCAAACAGATTGATAATGCGGTGGGCATACGAGGCATCATGTCGCGAGTGAGTCATCACTACAAATAATTAAAAAACCTTCATTTGCAGGTTTTCCCGAGAAATTTAGTAATTTTGCGTTCGACTGAAAAATTCAGTGATTATTCAGAATAGATATTCCCGGAACAGATATGAGCGAAGACTTTGAAGCACCAAAAGACGATTTGGAAAACGGACTCCCGGAAGGGAGCGAAGGACATTCGGATTATAAACCCGCTGACGCGAAAGACGTAAAAGCAAAATACCAACTTAGCGGTATGTACCAGAACTGGTTTCTGGATTATGCTTCATACGTTATTCTGGAGCGTGCCGTACCCCACATAAATGATGGTTTGAAGCCTGTGCAGAGACGTATTCTGCACTCCATGAGGCGTTTGGAAGATGGACGTTACAATAAAGTAGCGAACATCGTAGGACATACCATGCAGTTTCACCCGCATGGTGACGCTTCTATCGGGGATGCGCTGGTGCAATTAGGACAGAAAGATTTACTTGTAGACTGTCAGGGAAACTGGGGTAATATACTCACCGGTGACGGTGCTGCTGCTCCCCGTTACATTGAGGCACGCCTGTCGAAATTCGCCCTCGATGTAGTGTTCAATCCCAAAACTACCGAATGGAAACTTTCCTATGACGGACGAAACAAAGAACCGGTAACCCTGCCTGTTAAATTTCCTTTGCTGCTGGCACAAGGAGTAGAGGGTATTGCGGTAGGTCTTTCATCCAAAATACTTCCCCATAACTTCAATGAACTTTGCGATGCATCCATCCACTATCTGCATGAAGAGGAATTCAAACTGTATCCGGATTTCCAGACAGGCGGCAGCATTGATGTTTCTAAATACAATGACGGAGAACGTGGCGGTGCGGTACGCATACGCGCTAAAATTGAAAAGATTGACAATAAGACACTTGCTATCAAAGAAATTCCTTACGGGAAAACGGTAGCCAGTGTTTGCGACTCTATTGTAAAGGCAAGCGAAAAAGGCAAAATCAAGATAAAGAAGGTAGAAGACCTGACATCTGGCAACGTAGAGATATTGGTTCACCTGGCGCCTGGTGTTTCCTCGGACAAGACGATAGATGCCTTGTATGCTTTCACTGATTGCGAAGTAAGCATTTCGCCCAATTGTTGCGTCATCGACGATCAGAAACCTCACTTCCTCACCGTGAGCAATATACTGAGAAAATCAGTAGATAACACCTTATCCCCTGTCTCTTATACACATCTCCGAGCCCACGAGACTAAGGCGAATCTCGT
>ENA-OUUV01001437-OUUV01001437.1-human-gut-metagenome-genome-assembly--contig:-NODE-1437-length-11381-cov-2.958414_pt1 | contig 11381 bp, 5 predicted proteins | sample MGYA00237952_ERZ548838 | MGnify/ENA primary metagenome ERZ548838 (study PRJEB26490, sample SAMN05194705) | human gut metagenome | biome: terrestrial biome; feature: human-associated habitat; material... | reverse complement strand
GGGTAGCAGCCGGGAAACCGACAGAACCGACGCCGGTGAAGTTGTTGTTGATGGATGCAGGGCCGTCACAGTCGTTGGTGCGCACCTTGCCGATGCTGTCCACGGCTGCGGTCTGATAGCCGCCGAAGCCGATGGTCTGCTGCAGGTCGTCGATGCTCATCTCATCCAGCAGGTCATCCCACTTGGAATCATTGTAGTCCACGCCGCGCAGGTCAGCCAGCTTGAGGCCGTTCTTTGCGCCGGTGGTAATGTCCTCTGCGTTGGGGTCCTCGTCCTTCTCGTAGCCGGACTCGGTGTAGGTGAAGCAGTTCTCGAAGCCAGCCTTGACCTCGTCGCTCATCTCATAGGTAGCGGGAGCGGCAATGGCCTCGTCGTAGTTTGCAAAGCCGTCTGCACGGGACAGATAGGTGATCTCGCCCTCGGCGAAATCGAACTGGTTGGTGGCCACGACCTCATCGCTCTCGCGCTTGTTGGACTCGTTGTAGACGATGTCCGAAGCGAAGGTGCAGGTCTTGGAATCCAGAGCGGTGTGGGAGTCTGCGTTGGTGCTGATGACGTAATCGCCAGCCTCCAGCACATAGCAGCCGTTGTTCTGGTAATCGTAGGAAGCCAGATCCTCCACCGGGATGGTGAAGTCGATGGTCTCGCTCTCGCCGGGAGCCAGCTCGCCGGTCTTGGCGAAGTCCAGCAGGTTTGCGGAGGCCTTCTCGATGCCGCCGTTGGTATACGGAGGATCGCTGTAGATCTCGACAACATCCTTGCCGGCAACAGAGCCGGTGTTGGTGACAGTGACGGAGAACTTCAGGTCTGCGCCATCGTTGGTGATGTCGCTCATCTTCTGGGTGAAGGTGGTGTAGCTCAGGCCGTAGCCGAAGGGATAGACCACTTCCTTGTCGTAGTCGATGAGGCCCTCATCGGCAGCCGTCTCATAGAACTTGTAGCCGACGTAGATGCCCTCGACGTAGTTGACGAAGGAGGGAGTGGTGCCCTCGGGGTCGAACATACTTGCATTGGAGTTGAACTCGGAAGCGTTGGTGTACTTGAAGTCGCCGAAGTTGTTCCACCACGGAGAGGCGGTCAGGTCGGTGACATAGGTGTCTGCGGTACGGCCGGAGGGGTTGACCTCACCGGCGACCACGCGGCCAAAGCCCTCAAAGCCGGACTGGCCGGTGCCGGGGCAGAGCAGAACGCCCTTGATCTGGGGGTAATCCTTGACCCAGCCCATCTCGAAAGCGTTTGCGCCGTTGTAGACGACGATGACGTTGTCGAAGTTGGAAGTGACCAGATCGATCAGCTCTTCCTCGCGGTTGGACAGCTGCAGGAAGTGGTCGCCCTTATCCCAGTCGTTGCCCTCGTTCAGGGTGTCATCGTAAGTGCCGTTGTAGTAGCCGGCACCGCGCTGAGAACCACGGTAATCTGCCACACGGCGGACCCAGCTGCCGTCCACGACAGCAGACATATCGGTGGGAAGGTCTGCGCCCTCACCGCCGACGCGGGTGATGACGACCATAGCGGTGTCAGAATATGCCTTGGCGTTTGCCATCATCTCGTCGGTGTACAGGCTGACATTCGGCTCGGGCAGGGTCCAGTCCTGCTGTGCCATGCCGACGCTGGGGCGGGTGGAGCAGTAATCGGTGTAGAACTTGCTCAGCTCGTCGTTGGTCTCGATGCCTGCATCATGCAGACCGGTGAGCAGGTCGGTGACAGGGTAAGCGTCGTTCAGAGCGCCAGAACCGGTGCCGCCATAGCAGGGGCTGGTGGAAGCCCAGCCGAAGACATTCAGCTTGGAGCCAGAAGCCACAGGCAGGATGTTGTCATCGTTCTGAGCCAGAACGATGCCTTCCTGGGTGATCTCATTGACCAGCTCGGTGGCCTCTGCGGAAGTCTCCTCACTGATGGAACCTTCGCCGGAGACCAGATCCAGCATGGTGGACATGGGGCCGGTGCAGATGAGGTTGACGACAATCGCCAGCGCCAGCAGAATGGCGAGGCCGGACTGCGCACGAATCATCTTCTTTTTCGCTTTGGGCATCTTCCGCACCGCGAACATCACGAGGAGCGCGAGTACGAGGACGACGCCGAATGCAATCAGATAGTTCTGAATGTTCAAAACTACCTGCATTACATCATCCATATTGATGGACAACATAATTTTCTTCCTCCTTATTCTGAATCCATATTTTCCGGGTACAGCTCCCGGAGCATTGCCACTATTATAAATGGATTCAAAGAAAATTCACAAACATCTTCACAATCTGTCATTTTGGAGGCATGTTTTGCAGAAGTTTCAATTTGGTTTCAAATTTTATTGTGCTAATTCACAATTTTGAGAACGGTTTTATTGTGCAGAATAACAAAACCTCTCCGTCATCGCTACGCGATGACGGAGAGGTTTCTCACGATGGGACCGGCAGCAGGATCCGCAGGGTGAACCAGCCGTCGGCCCAATGAAGGGTCATGGTGCCGTCGTGGCGCTGGGCGGCCGCCTGCACGCCCTGCAGGTCGTAGCCGCCGTGGGCGTTGTGGACGGGCAGACCGTCCGCGCCCATCTCCACGGGCTGGGCGCAGTAGTTCTCGAAGCGGAGCATCACGCAGCCGCTCTGGTTGTAGATGGCCACCCGCAGCAGACGCTTTTCGGGGTCGGACTCGGCCAGCACGCTCTCGATGGCGTTGTCCAGCGGCGCACCCACGAGGGTACACAGCTCCCGCGTGCTCAAAAAGCCCAGCTGGCTGCCGTCGGCCACGCTGGTCATGTTGATGCCCCGCTGCTGGCAGTCCATGCTCTTTGCGGTGAGCAGGGTGTCCAGCACCGGGTTGCCGGTCTTGTTCTCGGCCTCATACTGCCGGAGGCCGCTCTCCATCCGGGCCAGAGCCGCGTCCTGCTTGGCCCGGTCGCGCTCGGCGCGGATGTCCGCGATCTGGATCTTCAGCTCGTGACAGCGGCTGTTGATGAGCCGGATGCCCTCCTTGCTCCGCTTGTACTGCTCATACTGGCGGTGGAGCACCTCGTCCATCGCCGCAAGCTCGCTGTGGAGGGCCGCTTCCCGCAGCTGCTCGTGCTGGACGGTCAGGATGAGGACGCCGCAGATGTCCACCAGCGTGCGGATGTAGTAGACGCTCATGTCCACCTCGCGGTCGCCCAAGAACAGCAGGTTGCTCACCGCGAAGACCATCGCCGCCATGACGACGGCCACGAGGCCCGCTTTTCCGCTGATGACGATATGGCCCTTGGGACTTTTGTGCTTATGCTCCAGCACCCAGATGCAGCCGAAAACGCCGCCGTAGACCACCACCAGAAGCAGCAGTGACAGGCCGTCGGCCCCGCTGCGCTGAGGCCAGAGGAAGCAGTGCAGCTGCCACTCGGCGCTGGCCGCCAGCTCTGCCAGGACGAAGGCCCGGGCGCAGACATAGCCCGCTTCCAGCAGGGAGATGGTGCGGGTGACCCAGAGGTATAAATACTGTATCCCCACAGCTGCCGCCATGCAGGGGATCCACCACGCCAGCGGGACGCTGCCCGTGGCCTGCAAAAAAGCGCAGAGGACCAGCGCCCACGCCGCGCTGACGGCGAGGGTGGCTTTCGGGCCGAAGCGGAGGCCCAGCGGCAGGGCGTAGATGCCCACGGCCAGACACTCGGCCAGCGCCGTATACAGGCGCGGGATGCTGGGCAGTGCCGTCATGCACCCTCACCCCCGATGTGGTCGGCCAGCGCCGCGAGGAAAGCTTTCCGCCGGGGCCGGCTCAGCTGCAATTCATAGGGTCCTACCTGCACCATCCCCTGCTGCACCCCCTTCACCTGCGCCAGATTGACGAGGTAGCCGCTGTTGCAGCGGGCAAAGGGCCGCTCGGCCAGCTTTTCCTCAAAGGCTTTCAGGGTGCCTGCCGCCACGAAATCGCCCTCTTCAGTATAAAAATGGACGCGGTGTCCCTCGCTTTCCAGATAATAGATGAGGGACGAATCCAGCCGCCGCATCCCGCCCTCCACCGGCAGGGCCAGATAGTGCCGCACCCGGCGGCGCAGCTGCTCCTCCACCTTCCGGAGCTGCTGCGAAAAGGCAAAGTAGGGCACCGGTTTGAGCACATAGTCCAGCGCGCCCACCGCGTACCCGCCGATGGCGTACTGGGCCATATTCGTGATAAAGACGATGATGACGTCCTTGTCCAGCTCCCGCACCCGCCGGGCCGTCTCCATCCCATCCAGATGCTTCATCTCCACGTCCAGAAACAGGACATCGTACACCGGGCGGTAATCATCCAGCAGCTCCATCCCGTCGGCGAACTCCGTCACAGCAAACTCGGTGCCATACTGCCGGGTGTGCCGCTGCACATAGCCCTGCAGCTGCGCCCGCACCTCTGCCTCGTCCTCGACCAGAGCAATGCGTATCATTGCCGCACCTCCTTTTTCCGCAATTTCTCTGGTTTTTATTGTAACACGAAACTGGGCCGGTGGCAAATGGGAAGGCCCTTTTTCTACCGCGTCCCCCAGTCTGACAGCTAAACACAAAAGCAGCAGCCTCACTCTGCGTTCGGTGAGGCTGCTGCTTTGTTCTTTCAGGGAAGATCTCAGTTCGTCTTGACGGCCACGAGGATGCGGATCTTCTTTCCGCCTGCGCAGCCAAAGTTGTCGTACCAGCCGATGAGCTTGTAGTCCTCGGTGTTGACCTTGGGCAGCGAGGTGGCGAAATACTGGCCGTTCGACCACAGATAGACCTGCATATCGTCGGCGGTCTCATATCGCTTGTCCCCGCTCATGACCGAAGCCGCGCCCAGCCTGTCGATGACCACCGGCGAGAGCTGGAGCATCCGGTTGATGGCCTTGCCGTCAGCAGAACGACCGATGGCGATGCCGCCTGCGATAACGGGGTACTTGGTGGCGGTGCTGTAGGCCACCTGCTTGCCGCCGGAGTAGCAGACGTAGGTCGCACCCTCGCCCAGATAGTTGAGGAAGTCGCCCAGCGTACCGCCCACGCTGTCGCCGGTGCGGCGGAGCACATAGCTGAACAGCTGGTCCGTCTTGCCGGTAAGGGTGTTCCAGGTAGAGCTGACGACACTGCCGTCGATGAGGCCGTAGAGCACATCGCTGGTGCTGGGGACAAGGATGTTCTTCACATCCTGGAAGGTCTCCTCATCGGTCTTGTCTACCTTGGTGGTGGTCGCAGCGGGGAGGCCTGCGGCCTCTCTTGCGGCGTCCTGTGCCTTGTCGCTGATTTTTTTGTCGATCTTCTTGGCGGCTTCGTCCGTCAGGCGGCGGACAGAATCCAGCGCAGCGTACTCCCACAGGTCACCGGTCACATCGTCGAGGATGACCCGGTCGATCTCACCGGCGGCGTTGGTGGTGTAGTAGCGGACGTCGTTCTCACTCAGCGTTACCCCCGATAGGCGGCTGGGGCGAACTGCCCCAGCCACACCCTCCGACGTCGTATCAAGGATCTGCACGTTGTCTGCAAACGGGGTGTCGCCCAGTGCGGTGCCGTCGGCGCGGATGGTGCCGCTGACCGGGCGGGGCGAGATGGACTGGACGCTTTCGCCGTCACCGTCCACGCTGATCTCCACCAGCTTGCCGGCCGGGAAATTGAGCTTATTATCCACGTTGACGGTGCGGGCGGTGCCGTCGGTACACATGACCGAGACAGCCTGCTGCACCTCAGCGCTGTTCGTCTCCACGAGGGTGCGGGATGAGGACTGGACCACGCCGTAGAACACAGCGTCTGCCGCGTCGCCGGTGAGGACGGAGACAGCTGCATCGTTCATGCCCAGCAGCAGAGTGACCACCTGACCCACGCCGCCGCCGGACAGGGAGGACAGCTGGTAGGCCACAGAGGGCGAAGCGATGGTGTAGGTGACGCCGGCCACGGTCACAGAGGTCGGAGCGCTGGCCGAGGGCGAGACAGCCGTCACGCGGCCTGCGGCACGCTTATTGTAGATCCACAGAGTGCGGGCGCTCTCATTATAATAGTAGACATCATAGGGCGAGAGGGCCGCAGAGGTGGTGACTTCGTCGTTGCGGTAGATGGCCGCCGGGGCGAAGGGCAGGACTGTGGAAACATCAGCCACGAAGGGACCCTTGACGTTGTCCAGCAGGACGGAGGAGATGTCCACCTGACCGTTGCTCACCGCAAAGCCCAGCGTGGAGGCGTAGACCTGACCGCTGCCGTTCATGGCCGTGAGGGCATTGTAGAAGAGCACGGTGCCCTGCTCGAGGGTCAGCACCTCGCCCTGACGGGCGCTGATGTCATTGCGCAGGCCCAGTGCGCTCGCCTTATTGAGCTGGGCCGAGGGGAAGGTGCCGCCGAGGCTCGCCACATCGTAGCCCAGCAGGCGGAGGGCCATGGTGCAGGCCTCCTCCAGCGTAACGGCATTGTCCGGGCGGAAGCTGCCATCGGAGTAGCCGGTCATCCAGCCGTTCTGGACGGCGGTGCGGATGTAGACGGCGTAGGGCGAATCACTGTCCACGTCGCTGTACAGACGGCCGGTGCGGCCCTGTGCTGCGGCGGTGTCACGGTAGGCCGAGAAAGCCGTCAGGAGACGGGCCGCCTGCCCACGGGTGAGGGGCGCGCCCAGAGAAGCGGACTGCTCGGCGGTCAGACCGCCCAGTGCCGTCGCCGTCTGGACTGCCGCGTTGGAGCCGACCGCAGAGGCGGGCAGCACCAGCATGGAAACAGCCACGCAGACAGCCAGCAGGAATGCGAGGAATCGTTTTTTCATGGTAAACTCCTTAATCATATCTGAGCGCTTCGATGGGGTTCAGGCGGGCGGCACGGCGGGCAGGCAGGAAGCCGAACAGGACGCCGATGCCGCAGGAGATGCCCACGGCGATGGCCGCTGCGTCCGCCGAGGGGGTGACGTTCAGGGTGATGTCCGTCAGGACGAACGGAAGGATCTGATTGATGATGGCCGAGACGATGTAGCCCAGCACGATGCCGAAGCAGCCGCCCAGCGCCGACGTGACGCCGGCCTCCACGACGAACTGGGTCAGGATGGTGCTCTCCTGTGCGCCCAGCGCCTTCCGGATGCCGATCTCGCGGGTGCGCTCGGTGACAGACACCAGCATGATGTTCATGATGCCGATGCCGCCCACCAGAAGCGAGATGCCTGCGATGGCCGTCAGGACGCCCACCATAATATTGATCATAGAGGACATCTGCGACATTGCCGCACTCAGGCTCATGACGAAGACGTAGTCATCCTTACTGACCAGCTTCTTGAGCCGCGACTGCAAAAACTCCTGTGCCTCGTCCGAGTGGTCTGCATCCTGCAGCACGACGTAATACTGGCTGACGCTGCTTCCGCTGCTGAGGCTCAGCAGGGTGGTGTAGGGGACAAGAACAACGTCGTCGTTGCCGCCCTCGTACTGGGCGGCGGGCTTGGAGCGGCCTTCCAGCACGCCCACGATGCGAAACTCGTTTGCGCCCACCTTGAGGGTGCTGCCGAGACCGTTGCCGCCGAAGATCTTGCGGTCCACATAGTCGCCGATGACACAGATATTCTTGTTGTCTATCAAATCGGTGTACTGGATGCCCCGGCCCTTGGCCACCTTGTAGTTGTTGATGGTCGTGTAATCTTCGTTGACACCGCTGATGCCGGTGCGGCGGTACTTCTCGCCCGCCACCCGCAGCGTGTCGCCGCCGGCACTGGCAATAGGCGAAAGACCCTTATAATACTCGGGCTTCTGGTTGATGATGTTATACACATCGCTGACCTCCACCGTGCGGGTGCTGGCGGTCATGACGTTGACCGACAGAATATCGCTGCCCATATCGGAGTAGAAGTCCTGCATCATGTGGGTCATGCCGTTGCCGAGGCCGACGATGACGATGACGGCCATAACGCCGATGATGATGCCCAGCATGGTGAGGAAGGTGCGGACTTTGTTGCTCAAGACGTTCTGGACGGCCTGTTTGAAGGTCTCCTTTATCATGCCTGCGTCCCCTCCTCTCCGGCTTTCGGCTCCGCCATCATGAAGTTCGGCTGAACGACTGCCTCGGGTGCGTGGGCGTCGCCGTCGTAGACGACGACACCGTCCTCCAGACGGATGATGCGCTCAGCCTGCACGGCGATGGAGTTGTCGTGGGTGATGAGGACGACCGTATTGCCCTGCTTGTGCAGATCCTGCAGCATTCCCAGCACTTCGCGGCTGGTGTGGGAGTCCAATGCACCGGTCGGCTCGTCGGCCAGGATGACCGCTGGGCAATGGACACACGCTGCTGCTGACCGCCGGAAAGCTGGTTGGGCAGGTTTTTGAGCTTATTGCCCAGACCCACCCGCTCAAGGGCAGCCTTTGCCGTCGCGTGGCGCTGTGCGGCGGGGATGCCCGCATACACAAGGGGAACTTCCACATTCTCCAGAAGCGTCAGCTTCGGCAGCAGGTTGTACTGCTGGAAGATAAAGCCCAGCTTCTCGTTCCGGATGCTTGCCAGCTCGCGTCGGCTCATCTTGCCGACATCCTTGCCGTCCAGCAGATAAGTGCCTTCGGTAGGCACGTCCAGACAGCCGATGATGTTCATACAAGTGGATTTACCAGAACCGGACTGGCCGACGATGGCCACGAACTCGCCTTTGTTGATTTTGAAAGAGACGTGGTCGGCGGCCTTTACGAGGGTATCACCCATCTGGTAATACTTGCAGACCCCATCAAATTCTATCAGCGTGCTCATTCGTCATCTCCTTCGGCGGAGGCCATCATGTTGCTGTAGAAGTCGGTCGCACTGACGCTGGAGTTGTCGTAAGCGATGGTATCGCCCTCCTGCAGGCCGCTCTTCACTTCGATGTAATCGTCATCGCTGATGCCGGTGGTCACCTTGACGTAGACGTAGCCGTCGGGAGCGGTCATTGAAGTCTCAGCATTGGCAGCGCTGGGCGAATCCTTGGTCACCAGCACATAGCTGCCCCGGACGAGGGCGGCGTTGGGCAGGGCCAGAACGTCTTTGACGCTGGCGGTGGTGATCTTGGCCGAGGCATTCATGCCGGGCAGCAGATCGCCCATCTCGTCGATGCGGACGGTGACGGGGTAGCTGGTGGAGCCGTTGGCAGTGGTGCCGGCCACGAGGATGCTGCTGATGGTGCCCTTGTAGGTCTCGCCCGGGACGGCGTCGGCGGTGATCTCCACCTCCTGCCCGACCTTGAGCGAGCGGATCTTCAGCTCATCCACGTTGAGCTTCAGCTCCAGATAGCTCATATCGTAGATGGTGCAGAGGTTCTGCATGGCTGCGTCGTTGGCGCTGAGCTTATCGCCGGCTTTAACCTTTTTGTCCACGATGGTGCCGCTGATGGGCGCATCGATGGTGTAGTGGCTGATGTTCCGCTCTGCGGAAGACATCCGCAGCTCGGCGGAGCGAAGATTGTCGGCGGCGTTCTGGGCCTGCTTGTCCAGATCCTTGCCGGTGATGCGGAGGAGCACGTCGTCCTGACGGACGGTGCTGCCCTCCCTGACGCAAAGCTCGGACACGGTGCCGGAGGCAGCGGCCACGACGGTCTCCTCGCGCTGGTAGGCAAAATGGGCCGAGTTGAGGGAGCTGACGCCGTTCACCTGCGCCACTGCGGCCTGCGCGGTGGTCAGGCTGCCCGTGTTGGGCACCGCGATGGTGACGGTGCAGGTCATGAGGCTGGCGTCACCGGAGGGGTCTGCGCCCGATACCGAGCGGATGGTGCCGTTCAGCACCTCAAAGGTGGTGTCCGGCATGACCTGTGCGGCCTGACCGGCGACAAAGCTCTGGGCCTCTGCGGCAGGGAAATCCACGGCCAGCAGCATCACGGAGGTGTCGCGGATGGTGGCCACAGCCTGACCAGCCTGCACGGCGTCGCCTGCGGCGACTGCAAAGGAGCTGACCTCGCCGCTGATCTTGGTGCGGACGTTCTGCATATCCGCAATGTCATCGTAATTGCGCTGTGCCTGCTCCACCGAGAGCTGTGCGCTCGCGAGGTTGTTTTCCACATCCGAAATGTCGATGGTGTAAAGAATATCGCCCTTCTCGATGCTGTCGCCCAGCTCAAAATCGGCGGTGAGCACCGTGCCGGTGACGAGGGACTTGACGGTGTAGGAATCGGCAGCGTTGATGGTGCCGCTGCCGTCGTAGACGTTCACGATGTCGCGGCGTCCCAGCTTCTCCTGCGTGTAGGCAAGGTCTGCCGATGCACTGCGGCTCTTGCGCGGCACGATGACCGCCACCAGCACCGCTGCGGCTGCGACCACCGCGATGCAGCGCTTTTTGTGGGTCTTGATAAAGTGGAACACCTTATTTTCTCCGCCGGTATTCTCCTGCGGAGAGGCGTCCTGTGTCTTCTTGTTGAAACCTAGCATGAAAAGCCTGACCTCCTGTGTTTCATGAAAAAGAAAAGTTCTTTCTGCCTGTTTTCATTCGTTCTGCGCCTTCCCCCACAGCGTCCGCCAAAAACGACCTGTCTGCGAGATACTGCCCCGGGTTAGCGGCACAAACCATTATAATGATACCACCTAACAAAACGGACTACAAGAAATTTTTCCTGCACAATCTGCAACTTTTTTGAAAATTTTTCCATCATCTCTGTGTCTGGAAGCTGGAACATCAGACAGAGCTTTCGGATGAAGAGTTCATCAACTCGCTCCGGCCCTTCGTGCAGCGGCTTTTGGGATACAGTCAGAAATAAGGCCCCGACTACGATTCATGGCAGGGATTTGGACATTTCAAAACACATCAGGGAGCAGCATAGGTCACAGCTGCTCCCTGGTGTGTTTTTTGTGGTTCTTTTCAATGTGTCACTGTCACGGATCTGTTGCCTGCAATACGCAGGCACAATACCCCGGTTCCGGCTGGTAGCAATGGATCGTAAGGCATTTGTCCACCTCCGGGCTGTAGTCGTGAAGGATGTGTTTTGTTCCGTTCAACGCCACATCCGCATACGATACAAGCCACTTCTTATCACCATTGGGGAACACTTCGTAAAACGAACGGCCAAGCATTTCTTCCACCGGCACGCCTTCGATCGTTGCCATTTCGGCATTGCAGTAGCGGAAAATAAAATCCACCCCGTGTCCGTCCTCATTGAACACCAGCTCAATAATGCAGAATGCCAGCGGCATATCGTCCAGCAGACTGCATTTTTCCAGCAGGCTCATACTCATTGGGCGTGGCTGTGCGTCCACCCGCCTGATTTCTGCGCGCAAGCGGCGATGGTCGCTCAGACCACGTCTACGTCCCTGAAAACTGCGGCCATCTGACATTGTATAAATACCGTCATTGCTAATATCTACGATCTGGCTGCGGCACACTACGATTCCCTTACTGATGTTCAGAAACATATCTTCCGGCAAAGCAGACAAGACGCTGTGCAACGGAGCATACAGCGCAACTTCTTCCCCATCCATGCGGTGAACGACCGTTTTGCGGTCGTTACGGTAAAGATACAAG
>ENA-OUUV01001425-OUUV01001425.1-human-gut-metagenome-genome-assembly--contig:-NODE-1425-length-11469-cov-11.273524_pt1 | contig 11469 bp, 9 predicted proteins | sample MGYA00237952_ERZ548838 | MGnify/ENA primary metagenome ERZ548838 (study PRJEB26490, sample SAMN05194705) | human gut metagenome | biome: terrestrial biome; feature: human-associated habitat; material... | reverse complement strand
TTTGCTTCGAGAGGCGGGTTAAGCGATTTCATTATTTATGATGCAGATGTTCAATTAAGAAATCAGTTGAATGAGAAATATAATGACGAAGTAAAAAGGGTTTGGAACATTATGAAAGACTATATTTAATAATGACTTCGTATAAGAACATCCGAAATCACAACTGAATATTTTTTCTTTAAATTTAGGACGCATTGTTTTCATGGCACTTGGTGCTATGGAGACAATGCGTTTTTTATGATAATTTTAATTCTTTTCCAGACTGCTTCTTTCGAATATCATGTGTTCATGCATGAAATGGGACTAAAGTACAATTGACGAAAATAATAAAGAAATTTAAAGTTTATTATGGAATATTTTTTTTGAAAATTTATAGTAATACGACAGCGATAGACATACTTTAATGAAAAAAGAAAGGAAAACACGATAATTACGCATGAATTATCGTATAAGGTGAGAACATGGGGTTTCAGGATGAAGAAATTTTAAAGAAGAAAAAAGAATTAGAGCAACAGAAAAAGCTAAGAGAATCACAGGATCGTCTGGAAAAAGAAGCGGAAGAATCCATATACGATGAAATTGTGCACATTATCGGAGAAGAAGTACATTTTCAGCGCAGAGAGATTCCGGATCTGAAAATCAGCATTTATATGCCGGAGACGTTCTTTCTGTTTACGGATGATGTGAAACATCTGGTGTATCCGGGAGCAAATGCACCGACACATGTTTTCGGAGGTGAGAATATCAACTTTCAGATGAGTTTTCATCAGACAGAGCATATTGTGCCGGATGATGGCATGAAGAAATTTATGGATATTACGGCGGATCTTATGAAAGCGGTGGGACCGCGGGTAACGATCATTGAAAAAAAGGTGTTGGAAAAAGAGGATTTTCATATTGGAGTATTGCAGTTTGTATCCAGGGCAATCGATATGATGGTGTACAACTTTCAGTATTACATAAGCATGGAAGACGATCGTTTGCTGATCGGTGGAATTACATTCCCAAGTAAATACAAAAAACGCTTTTTCCCATTGGCGAAAGAAATGATAGACAGCATTTGTAAGTTGAAGGAGGAGGCATAGTATGGAACCGATTACCTATACAAACATTGTGGTGGAGGGAGTACCTTTTACGAAAGTACTGGCATTGGAAATTGCTCATGCGATCAATGAGCACGGTACGGCTGCCATCGTAGGAGAGATGGAAGTGGATGCTGCGAGAGAATATCTTAACCGAATGGATGAGAATGCGGCAATTAAGATAACGACAACGGCAGAGGGACAGCTTTCGGTATTATTTTATGGACTGCTTACCAATGTTGGTGTTGAGCAGGAGGCAGAGTATGCAACTCTGACACTTACAGCTGCTACGACAAGTGCTTTGCTGGATATTCAGCCGGTCAACCGGAGTTATCAGAAGACTTCTGCAACTTACGGACAGGTTATGGAGGCTGCATTGAATGGAACAGGTGCAGTCAACATGAAAGTGACAGATCAGGCAACCGGAAAAATGCTTGTACAGTGTAATGAAACCAATTGGGCTTTCTGCATGCGTCTGGCATCCATGTTGAATGCCCCGATATTCTCTGAAATAGATGCAGTAAAACCACAGATTACCGTTGGATTACCGGGGAGGGGAAAAGTCGTTGATCTCTCGAAATCGGAGACGAAATCTACGAAAGAGACGGTTCGCGTGGGAACGAGCATACAGACAAGACAGTATATGTATCTGGGAAGTGAGATTTCGTATCATGGCATCCATCAGAAAGTAAAAGCATTGAGTTGTACGATGGAAAAGGGCGTACTTCTTACCACAATTGAAATCGCAGCCGAGGAGAAATTTGTACAACAGCCAATCGTCAACCAGCAGGTATCGGGAAAAATGTATTCCGGCACAGTTATGGCAGTACAGGCAGATAAAGTACAGGTACATATTACAGATATTGACAGTTCTTATGACGCCGGTGGAGATGTTTGGCTTCCATATTCCACAGCATATTCTTCTGGGGATGGAAGCGGATTTTACTGTATGCCGGCAGTAGGAGATACTGTCAGAGTGTTTTTCCCGGGTACTGATGAGGGCAGTGCGTTTGCTGCAAGCAGCGTCTGTGTGAGTCCGGGGGCAAAAGTAACGGACAAGCAGTGGAGAGGACCGAATGGCAAGCAGATCCTCTTAACGGAAGAAGGCATTTATATTACCACAAATGCGGATGACAGCAAAATATTTATTAATCTGACAGATGAGTCTGGAATTACAATTTCCAGTAATAAGGATATCAGTGTATGTGCAAAAAATAATCTGTCACTGATGTCAAATAATAATATTTCTATTACAGCGGAAAAGGATATCCTGATCAGTACGGCAGAATCATATATTGACATGACGCCAGATGGAATTGAGATGGGCGCAAGTAATATCGTGATCAAGTAAAAGGCGGATGGTCAAAGACAGGTGAAGAATGATGAAAATTACAATTGATGAATTCAAAAAAGAGTATCTGGAAGCGCTGCAGAATGTATACCATGACAGGATTGTACAGAATATTACCGCAGACCGGGACCGGACAAGAACGCTTTTTGACAATTATATGGATACATTCCTGCAGATAATCCAAAAGTTTCAGGAACACTATGCAATGGAGATTGGGGAAATTCAGATTTCCCTTTTATCCACATCGATAGCGTTGGGAACTCCACAGTTTGCGTTTACCGCTTATGATGCAAACGGCATGTTTGGAGAAGAAATTCTTACAGCAAAATTTAATGCAGGCTGGTATATGGACGGCTGGGAGGAGTATCATCAGGCAATCACAGAAAAATGCAGGGAATGTAATGCGCTGGCATATATTCATCCGGAAGGAATGGAACAGATGATGCGGGAAAGTATATCATTTGCAGTTTCCTGTCTGGCGGTCGTGTGTAAATATTTGTTTGCAGAGTTTGAACAGAGGGAAGGTTATGAGCAGATTATGTGGGCAGATGGCTTTCGGTTGACCGCAGGAAGCTACCGGGACTGGTCAAAGCTTCTGTATCGGAAGACACCGGAAGCAGATATATTCTGGAGTAGCAGAAGAAAGGACTTTTCATTCTGCCATTTCCAGGAACTGGTCTATAACAAGAAGATATTCGAAAAAATTGATCTGTCCCATGCACATTTTTATGGATGCGAATTTGTTCTCTGCAAATTTGAAGAAACCTTTTTACGGGATGCGGTATTTGATGGCTGCAGGTTTTATCATTGCAGCATGGATGGGGTTGATCTGGCCGGGGCAACGATTCGGAATTCAACCTTAAAGAAATGTAAATTGACTCATATGAACTGGGATGCAGAGTATGATAATCCGGACAAAATCAAAGAATTTTATAAACCGTTTGAGATGCTGGAAAATGTTGTGGAATTCTGTACAAATGACGGAGAGGAATGGAAGGGAGTCTAGGGTATTATGGAATATTATTTATTGGCACAAAGTGAACATGTGGTAAATCCAATTAAAGTTATTGGACCAAATCTGGAAGGGTATCCGCATGAGATGACCCACCGTCAGTTTGCCGGATTGGAGGATGCTGTCGTAGGTTATGTGCGTTACGATGAAACACAGGAAATCCCGGATATTCTTTCGCAACCGACGTACATGGTAAGTGAAGCAATTAAAAAAGTGTTGGCGATGTATGATGACAATATTTCCTTTAAAGCGGTGCAGATATTTCCAAATGAGCAGAGCCAGATTCCGAGCGTGGCAAGAGTATATTGGATTTATGACTGTGTTATGGAAGAATGCATACACGCAGATGCCATAAAGCTGCCCAATGGGGCTTATCAGGAAATTATTATTGATAAAAGAAAAATAAAAGGAAGAAATATCTTCCGGCCAAAGGGATTACAGCAAAATCAGATTGTTGTGTCGCTGGCGGTTGCGGAGAGCATTCTTCGAAGAAATCCCTATGGAGTGTCGTTGAAAAAAGTAGAAATGAGGTGAAAAAATGTCACAGGATAAAAAACAGTATGTGTATCGGTTAATGAAGGCGGAATGCAGCTGCGGTTCCAAAGATTTTCAGCAGTATCTGAATCTGCCAGAGGACCATGGAATTACATTTTCTACAGAAGATCAGCCGCTGATGAATGCAAGTGATCATGTGGCAAATGAGAACATCCTGCAGTTTGGAAGATGTACATCTTTAACAAATCCAAATGGTTTAGTGGGAACTGCAATCATGGGTGGATTGATTGGCCCTCTAGGAGCATTGTTTGCAAAAAAAGTGGCAGGTGTGAAATGCGAACCCATGACACTGGTGCCATGGATCAATGTGGATGAGGATTATTTTATAGACGGAGTCCCGGCATTGACAATAGAAAGCAAGCTTCCGTGCTATTACGGGGGAACTATTTCCATTTATCTGGAAAAGGAAGAGGATGCCGATGAGAAATCGGATGAAAGTGATGAAGAGCCAACGGTATATGATAAGACGGATCAGTTGCCAAGTGAGGTTCAGGAGCAGCTGGAAAGTTTTACAGAACTTGGAGAGATTAAGCAGGACAGGGAAGAGGCAGCTCAGGCGAAGGCAGCAGAAAAAGAAGCAGCTGAGGAAGCGGAACGCCAAAAACAGCAGGCAATGCTGGAGGAATGGAATGAAATGCTCAAAGATCCACAACAGTATATGTATAACCGAGATTTGGAAGGAATTGACTTGAATGGTATGTCTATAAAAGAAAAAGAATCCTCACTACCTTCGTTGAAATCAGTGGAAGAATTACAGTTGGATATAAATAAAAAGTGAAGAATAGTCAAAAGATGATGATAAAAAAGGAGTAAAGAAATTATGGTAAGTATGGCAACATTTAGCAGAATCAAGGCACCAATCGCATGTGCGATTATACTTGGAGCAATATTGGGATGGAGTATGGCAAACTTTCCAGATTATGGAAGGTACTTTTATAATCAAACTGCACCAGCGGATTATGATAAGTATACAGATCAGACTGGTTTCCCAGCAGGAGAAGGATATAAAGAGTTATCAAATAGAGCAGATATTGTAGAGGCGGAGGAAAATTATGTTGTAACAGTGGATGTGAAAGATTTAAAGTCTGCAAATATGTATAAATCAATATTAAAATCAGACTATTATTATGGAAAATTTTCAAAATACAATAACGCTAATACAGAAGGGGGTGTAGGTACTTTTTATATTGCAAAGTTAAAAAGTGGAGACAAAGTAATTGTTCTTATAGACGACAGAACATTTAAGATACCTAAAAGTGGCACTGTGAAACTTCCGGTGGCTGGGACAAAGGAGATGGAAAGCACAGGATTTATAGAAAAATTACAAGAATTGACAAGGCTTGCCGAGGAGGATCTGGATTATTATGTAGACACAACAGAAGCGTGGCGAAGAAGTGAGGAAGGGCAGAGAATAAGGGAGCGTGCATTAACTGTATGTGCAGTTGTCTTTGTGGGTGTTACAATTATATGCTCTTTTTTGTTTACATATATAGAAAAAAAGGAGGAAAAGAAAAATGGATAATAGAAGTTGGGATACGTTTTGTACATGTTTAATTACACTGGGAGTTATATCCTGTTTTATGGGAGGAGCAGGGCTTCTTTTTAGCAATGAATTTCATCCGGTTCCATTTTTTATAGTGATATTTGGCATAGTTATTATTTGGGTCGGTGTCAAGGTATACCGATGGTCAAAAGAAGATGATAAAAAGGAGTAAAAAAATTATGGTAAGTATGGTAAGCACAGCAGCATTTAGTAGAATAAAGGCATCGATTACATGCGCAATTGTATTGGCATTTTTGGTGGCAGAATTGGTTGAAGATATTCCGGATTATGGAAAGAATATATATAAAAGTGCAGAAACAGTGGATTATGATGAGTATGAGGATCAGACAGGATTTCCGGCTGGACAGGGGTATGAGGAACTTACAGGTAGGAAAGAAATTTTTGATGCAGAGAAAAATTATATTTTGAAAGTAGATGTAAAAGATTTGCAACCTGTTAAGTTGTATCGGAAAATACAAGAAGAAACTTACTATAAAAATAAATTTTCAAAGTATATATTTGCAAATTCAAATGGAGGGGTAGGCACTTATTATATTGCTAAATTAAAAAGCGGAGAGAAGATTATTGTTTTTATAGATGACCGGGTATTTACAGTTCCAAAGAGTGGAATGGTGGAACTTCCAGTTGCAAGTACTGATAGTATAACAGATCCATGGGTACTTTCACGTTTGCAGAATTTAACAGGGCTTTCAGAAGAAGAACTTCAATATTATGTAGATACAGCAGGAAAATGGAGACAGAGCACAGATGGAGAAAAAATGTCAGATAAGGCAACAGTAAGGGGAATGGTGACGTTTGTTATCGTAGTTGTTCCGTTCGGATTTTTGTTTGCATATATAGAAAAATTAGGAGCAAAGAAAGAAAATGAATAAATATACTACCATTGCACAAATGAAAGAGGATATAAATTAAAAAGGAGAAAAAAATTATGGTAAGCATGGTAAGCACGGGAGCATTTAGCAGAATAAAGGCATCAATCACATTTGCAATTTTATTAGCGACATTCATAGCTTGTGGGGTAACGTTGATACCGGATTATGGAAAAGCAATATACAAAAGTGCAGAGCCGGTAGATTATGAAAAGTATGAGGATCAGACCGGATACCCAGCAGGAGCTGGGTATGAAGAATTGACAAGCAGAGAAGAAATTATTGAAGCAGAAGAAAATTATATTATTAAAGTTAAAGCAGAGGATTTAGAAGCTACTACCATGTATAAGGAGTTATCGGGTACCGGATATTATATTAAAAAAAAGGCAAGGTATGAACATGGGAATACAGAAGGTGGCGTAGGTACCTTTTACGTTGCAAAATTAAAAGATGGACAAAAAATGCTTATTTTTATTGATGATCGGGCATTTACAATTCCAAAAAGCGGAACAATCGAACTGCCAGTGGCAAGTACAAAAAAATTAAAGAATGAGAAAGTCATAAATAAGCTGGCAGAATATACAGGTCTTTCAAATGATGCACTTACATATTATGTAGACGTTGCTGGAAAATGGAGAGAAGGAGAAGATGGACAGAAAATTGAAGAGAGGGCAATGGAGAGAGGTGTGTTGACATTTATCCTTGCAGTATTTCCATGCGGATTCCTTTTTAATTATATAGAAAAATTAGGAGCAAAGAAAGAAAATGAGTAAATATACTACCATTGCACAAATCAAAGCGGATATAAAACTTTCCTATGCAAAAATTCTGGATTTCTATTCTGAGATACAGGCCGATACACATGGAATGGCATATCTGATTGTGGAAATGAAGGATAATACAACACTGGCGGAACTTGAGGCATTGTATTTTACGCCGGCAGTGATTACCGATATGGAAGGGAAAAATATATACAGTGGAATCTGTGTTTCTGTGGCGATAGAGAATCAGGATGGATACCAGAAACTGATCCTTGAACTTTCTGATTTGGAAGTGGCAGCAGACATGTCACGTAAAACCCGTACATTTCAGAGTCCGGGGAAAAAGTTGTCAGACATTCTGGATGAGGTATTGCGGGAATATGGCTGCAACGTGCAGCTGGAACAGAATCCGGCAATACCAACGGTTGTATATCAGCAGAATGAAACGGACTGGCAGTTTGCCTGCAGAATGATCAACAGTTTTGGCATGCATATGTATTCTGGCTGCAGAGGCACACATATGGCAATCGCAGGGGGAAACAAAGGTGGCCGGACTTTTGAAAGTAAGATACTGGAAAAGCAAAAATCAAGAAGCCGTAATGTCAATGAACTGCGGGCTGTACAGGCGAATGCAGATGCCACGGTTGTCAGTTATCAGTTTGAAACCTGCGAATATACCACAGATGAACTGAGCGTAATGGCAGGGGATATTATTGGCGATTTTACAGTTGTTCAAAGTCGCATCGTGAATGAAAATGGAAATTTGGTCAATCATATCAAACAGGTACGGTCAATGGACGCAAAGGCAAGTTATGCCGCCTCTGTGTCTGCAGATTGTGTCAGCAATATTGTAACAGGAACAGTACTTTCTGTAACAGGAAATATTGTACAGGTCCAGTTTGATGCAGATGCAGCTGATATGAGTGGAAACTGTGTGGATATTCCCTATGAATCCGCATTGAGTAATTCATTTTATTGTATGCCGGATATTGGAGATAAGGTATTTGTCTATTATGAAAATAATGGAAAAATTGTGTGTCTGGGAAGTAGCAGAAGCAGCACAGACGGACCGGATTATAGCAAGCCGGACGAAAAGGTCCTGACAAACAAAGACAAGATGATTCGTTTTACATCTTCATCATTGATTGTTACGGATACAAGAAAAAAGTATGATGAGGAAGATGATACAGAGATTAGTATCAAGTTTGAGGACGAGGGAATTACTATTACATCGGGTAGTGATGTATCCATGGAAACAACCGAAGAAGGCAGTATGCTTCTGGCAGCAATATCATCTCCGGAAAAACTTGAGGATGCGAAGACAAAGGTTGAGAGTGGCAAGGAGAAATACCGTTCTGCTGCAGAAGATAATAATAGTTTGTATCTTGCAGAAGGAGGAATGAGTAAGCAGGAGCAGTCTGATGCTGCAGGAGAAGAAGAGTTTGACCGATTTAAAGAAGATTTAAAAAAAAATCTGAAGGAAACCGCAGACTCACTTTTGTTTAAAAACATCAGAAAGTCTGCAGGGGAAACACAGTATGTAAGCGATAGTGATGAGAATGAAGAAAATTTACAGGACACAAGTGAAGATGCTGCTTATGACAGTGGAGTGGTGACCATATATGGTTTAAATGAAATTACTTTTTGTGTAAAAGACAGCAACATTATCATAAATACAAATATTTCCATTAGTGCAAAAAACTTTGGCTGGATGGGCTATGAAAAGGGACAACATGATATTGTTGAGGAAACATATCAGGACTGGTGGTCTACGGGATTGGACGCTCTGCAGCTGGGGTTGGATATTTGTGGATTTATTCCTGGTATAGGCACTTTTTTTGACCTAGCAAATGCTGCAATATCATTAGCAAGAGGTGATTATTGTGGTGCGGCTATGTCTGCAATCGCAGCAATTCCAGGACTTGGAGATGCCTGTGCAGCAGCAAAGATGGGGGTTAAGGCTTATAAAGCAGCAAAAGCTACAAAAACTTTAACAAAGGGTGAAAAGGCAATCAGGGTTGCAAAAGTAATCTATAATGGGGTTAGATTTACGGATTCCGGTATCGGAGTTGTAAATGATATGAAGGAAATAGGACCGAGAGTGGATTTTAAAATAGAAAATGCAAACGATGCAGCTGCATTAGTAAGCATTGTTCGACAATTAGTTGGAATGACTGGAAATGCAAAGAATATGTATTCAGCGGGAAAAGCGGTTAAAACTGGGCAAGAATACGTATTGCCAAGTGAAAAAAAGAAAAGCAAGAGTAAAGAATCTGGAAAGAAATCGAATAGCGAAGAAAATAAGGCATCCAGCAAGAAACCACATATCGAAGGAAAAGAACAGTCAAATAAGAAGTCAACCGGTGAAGGTGGAGACAGCAGTGAAAACCCCCCAAGAAAAAACAACGGAGATAATCATCCAGCGTGCGATGCAGATGCTACTCACGACCCGATTAACCTTGCAACCGGAAGTCTTATGGCAGAATATGTGGATCTGGGAGTCGAGGATGCACTTGGACTGTATTCTCTGAAACGTTATTATGAATCTGCATACAAGAATACCGGAGGTATTCTTGGTGATATGTGGCGCTTTGGCATAGAAAGTACGGTATCGCAGAGAGGGGAGTTTGCCGATGTGCAGATGGAAGATCTGCATATGGAGCATTTCCGCAGAATTGACGGACGATGGGTCAATCAGAAGGATGGCAGCGAAAAGTTTCATCTGGTGGACACCATGGATGGATACCGGCTGACGGTCACGACAGAGGGAAAACATTATGGGTATGACAAAACAGGTCGTCTCATGATGGTGGCAGATATCCATGACAACCGGACGACACTTGCCTATACGGGAAATCTGCTGACACAGATGACCTTTTCCAGTGGCACATGGATCAGATTTTTCTATGAGAATGGCCGTCTGTCCCATCTGGAAGACAATACGGGCCGTCGGGTAAGCTATCATTATGAGGGAAATTTCCTTACGTCAGTCCGTCTGCCAAATGGTGGAACAATGTATTATTCCTATACACCGGAAGGCTATCTGACACGCCTGACCGACTTAAATGGCAAATGTTTTTCCACGAATTATTATGACCGCAGGGGACGTGTCATCCGGCAGGAACTGGAGGGTGGCGAGGAATACGTGGCATTTTATGATGATGCCAACCGCCAGAATACATTCCTTACAACTTCAACCGGTGAAAACGTGATCTATACCTATGACCAGAATAAGAAGATCACAGAAATCCTGCACCCGGACGGCACGAAGGAAACCCGTGTCTACGATGCAGCAGGCAACCGTGTGGAGGAAAACGACCGGTATGGAAGGACAACGAAGCGCACTTACGGACAACATGGAGAGCTGCTTTCCGAGACTGATCCGGCGGGACTTATGCGGCAGTATACATACAATGAAGCAGGACAGGTAATCCATTATAAGGAAAATACAGGTCGTGAGCTGATAAATACTTATGATGAGAAAAACAACTTAAGCAGTACAAGCGTCCGCCTGGATGCAAATACCTGGAGAAAAACAGAATACAAACATGACCACAGAGGCAGGCTTTTGCAAGTCATCCATGCGGATCAGAGCGTGGAGCGATACAGCTATAAGACAGAGTTCGGCACGCCGACAAGTTATACCGCGGCAGACGGTGCGACGACATACTACCGGTATGATCCGAAGGGCAGCCTGATTGCCGTGGAGGATGCTTTTGGTACTGTCTGGTATGGCAAAAATCATATGGGACATATCACAAGTATCCGGGATGAAGAGGGAAATGTTACCCGTTACTACTACGATAACATGGCCAACATCACAAAATATATCCGTCCAAACGGCTACAATCCGAAGACGGATGATGGAAAAGGAATTGAGTACCGCTATGATGCGTGGACGCATCTGTCGAAGATGGTTTCGCCCGAACGGGAAGTCACGCGATATGAAAATGACTATCTGGGCAACCGGCTCCGCGAGATCCGTCCGAATGAGGCGGGAAAGGAAACACCGGCAGCATATGTATACAATTACGACAAAGAAAAGCATCTGCTTTGCGTGACAGCTCCGGATGGAGGCGTGACCTACACGGAGCGTGACTTATATGGCAACGTGCTCCAGAGCATGACCCCGGAGGAATACCGCAGTTTCCAAAAGGATGAGGAAGAAAACACGGGAAAGGGAATCCTTCTTCGGAAGACCAAAAAGCCGGGGTATCACTATCAGTATGACTGCATGAACCGTCTGGTAAAGGTAACGGACACCGATGGTGTCGT
>ENA-OUUV01001423-OUUV01001423.1-human-gut-metagenome-genome-assembly--contig:-NODE-1423-length-11472-cov-2.811947_pt1 | contig 11472 bp, 9 predicted proteins | sample MGYA00237952_ERZ548838 | MGnify/ENA primary metagenome ERZ548838 (study PRJEB26490, sample SAMN05194705) | human gut metagenome | biome: terrestrial biome; feature: human-associated habitat; material... | reverse complement strand
CAAATGCCGCCTTCGGCGTCGCTTGTTTTTCTTTCGTGCTCTCGTCCGCTCTCGAGCCCGCGCTGACGCGCTTCCCAGCCTGCTTCGCAGGCTGCTCGTTCGCTAATGGCACGCGAAAAACAAATGCCGCCTTCGGCGTCGCTTGTTTTTCTTTCGTGCTCATTACATTATAGCATGTCCCCATGTATTATACCAGTTTCTTTTTTCCGGCGATTTTCTGGAAGTAGTCTGCCCATTCTCGGTTGACCTTTTTCGGAAGGTATTCTGCCTGAAGCTTCGCTGCATTTTTCCCCATTTGCTGCATCAGATCAGGATTTTCCAAAAGTTTTGTCAGTCTGTCTGCCAGCGCATCTGAATCGTCCACCGGTACTAAGAATCCGTTTTCTCCATCACGGATCAGATCCTTTGGACCGCCGCAGGGGCAGTCCGTCGAAATACAGGCTGTGCCCAGCGACATCGCTTCGATCAGGGTGTTGGGCATTCCCTCCGTAAAGGAGGTCAGCACAAACGCATAAGCCTTTTCCAGTTTTTCCGGGACGTCCGTGATCCTGCCCGGCAGCAAAATTCGCTCTGACATGTCAAGGCTTCTGACTTCTTCTGTCAGCTCTCTGCGCAGGGGTCCGTCTCCGTACAGAATCAGGCGTGCGTCCGGGAATCGCTCTGCAATTTTACAAAATGCCCGGATTGCCATTCTCTGGTTTTTATTTTCGTCCATCCGTCCGACTGCAACAATATCCTGCGGGCGGTCGCCCTCATACCGTAGCCGCACAAATGCCGGATTCAGGGAATTTTTCAGAATCACGCATTTTTTCTGCAGCGACGGTTGAAAAAAACGCACTGCATCCGCCGTCTGCATCACGATTCCGTCTGCCGCGTAAAACAGTGTTTTTGCAAGCAGGCGCATCCCCTTCGTCGGATACTCCTCCGTAGGCTCCGCCACAACGGAAACCACAACCTTCGTCGGCAAAAAAGCATTCGCCAAAAGTGCCATAAAATTATTTTTGCCAATCGTAGACAGCACGACATCCGCATGGATTTCTCTGAAGATCCTGCGCAGCTTTTTGTAGCGTCGAAACAGGTTCACGATCCGGCCGCCCTCTTCCTCCGGCGTCAGGTCGGAGATCACGCGGCGTATCCCTGCAGGCAGCTCGTATTCATTTTCTTTTTTATATTGCGTTACCATCGTCACACTGCAGCCCTGCTCCAGAAAGTAGGTCGCAAGGTTGACAAAAACGCGCTCGGCACCTCCTTTTTTCAGGGAGCCGATATAAAATGCAACACTGCCCATGGTTCTCCTCCTAAAGACTTTCTTCCGCAGTCCATTGTCCATCCGGCGCATGTCTGCGAGTCATCGAGCGGTCTGCATCCCTTTGCAGTCGGCAGACTCGCTTTCGCTCGGTTCAAAACGCAGCGGGTGCGTAGGGCTGCAGAGTACGCAGCCCAAGCACCGGCGTTTTGAGACGGTCCGCTTGTCTGCATCCAGACCAAATGCCGGTCGCAGCACGCAGTCTCCGGGAACGTCCGCAAAACTGCTGCATGGGCGGACAAGAGGCGCTGTGTCGGGCGGATGGAAGGTCAAGGTCAAGGGCGTGAAGGTCAAGGTCAAGGGCGTGAAGGTCAAGGTCAAGGGCTGAATTTGTGGGATTGCGTGGAGGAGGGCAAGGCGTTCCTGCGGAGCTGTTGGCTGTGTGTGTAGGACGGCAGGGTGCTTCTGTGGAGCAGTTGTCTGTGTGTGGAGGACGGCAAAGCGCTCCTGCGGAGCTGTTGCCTGTGCGTGGAGGAGGGCAAAGCGCTTCTGTGGAGCTGTTGTCTGTGCGTGGAGGAGGGCAAGGCGTTTCTGTGGAGCAGTTGTCTGTGCGTGGAGGAGGGCAAGGCGTTTCTGTGGAGCTGTTGTCTGTGCGTGGAGGACGGCAAAGCGCTCCTGCGGAGCTGTTGCCTGTGTGTGGAGGTGGGCAAGGCGTTTCTGTGGAGCTGTTGTCTGTGTGTGGAGGACGGCAGGGTGCTCCTGTGGAGCTGTAGGCTGTGCTGGTGTAGGGCGATTGGGGCGTTTGGATAGAGCAGTTAGGAGTTTTGGATGGTGAAGGTTTCGATTTGTGTGCCGGCGTATAAGAATCCGGTTGGTGTAGAGCGGCTTTTGGAGTCGATAAAGGTGCAGTCTTTTACGGATTACGAGGTGGTTGTGACGGATGATTCTCCGGACGGGTCTGTGGAGGAGGTTGTACGTAGGGCAGAGGTTCCGGGGATAGTTTATGTTCGGAATGCAGTTCGCAAAGGTGCAACAGGGAACTGGAACGAGGCGGTGCGGCATGCTTCGGGTGAGTATATCAAGATCATGCACCACGATGACTGGTTCACGGATCGGGATTGTCTGGCGCGGTTTGTAGAGATGCTGGAGGAGCATCCGGAGGCGGATCTTGCGTTTTGCGGGAGTCGGCAGGTGATGTTGGATGGTGTCGGAAACCGGACGGGAGAGGAGTTTGACCGGGCGATCAGCGATGAGCATTTGAAGATGATCTCGGAGGATTGGCGGGATCTTTATATCGGGGATTATATTGGGGCGCCGAGTGCGACGATTTACCGGAAGGGCGCGCCGGAGTATGAGGAGAAGCTGACGTGGATTGTGGATGTGGAATTTTATATGCGTCTGCTTCAGAAGAATCCGAGGTTTGTGGTGAGTAAGGAGCCTCTTGTCAGTATCGGGGTCAGCGAGAATCAGCTGACGGAGAGCTGTCGGACGGACGGAACGTTAAATATTTTCGAGTATGGGTTTGTGATGCAGGAGTTTTCCCTGCTTTCAGAAGAAAAATATCGGCAGAAGTTTATTCAGATCGCGTTGAAATATAAGATGCCGTTTGCGTCGCTGGCGCCTTATGGGATTCCAAAGAAGGAGTATGAGAAGGCGGCTGCGAAGAAGCGGCGGGATGATTTTGTGTTTTATATCGGTGTTGCAAAGCGCAAGGTTCGGGAAGCGTTTGGGAAAAAGCGGTTCGCATGAAAAATGGAGGTCAGGATGGTTCAGATTTTACAAAAGCTGCTTCATATTTTGAATAGAGATCAGAAGCGGAAGGTTGCGGGACTCGGCGTGATGATTTTTATCGGCGCGTTGATGGAAATGATCGGCGTCGGGCTGATCATGCCGGTGGTTGAGGGTGTAATGGCACCGGATCAGCTGCTGAATAAGTGGTATATTCAGATTTTGGAACGATGGATTCATTTTGATACACCGAATCAGTGGCTGCTGTTTTTGATCGGTGTGATCATTGCGGTTTATTTTATCAAAAACGGTTACCTGCTTTTGCAGACATATGTACAGTCCCGTTTTGTCAATACGAATCAGTCCAACACGATCAGCTACATGCTGGAGGAATATCTGAACCGTCCCTATGAATTCTATTTAAATGCGGACATTCCTACGATCTTTCGTACAATTGACGGTGATGTGCCGAAGGTATTTACAACTCTGATGGAATATATTCAGCTTGCGACGGAGCTGATGGTTTCGGCGGTTCTGTGCGTGACGCTGCTTGTAACAAACCCGACGATGACGATTTTTATTGTTGTGGTCATGGGCGGAACGACGGTTGTAATCCTGAAAATTTTAAAGCCTACCTTAAACCGGCTGGGGCGGACCTCCCAGCGGTTGCAGAGTCAGATGGGAAAATGGCGTCTGCAGTCTATTTACGGAATCAAGGATGTAAAAATTTTAAATAAAGAGCATTATTTTGCATCCAGCTTCGGAAAATATTCTCAGGAGAACGCGAAGCTGACGACAGAATATGCGGTGCTTAACAACATGCCGCGTCTGCTGTTGGAGACGCTGAGCATCTGCGGTATTTTGGGATATCTTGCAATCTGTATTTTAAACAGCGCGGACATGACGGAGCTTGTGCCTCAGATTTCTGCGTTTGCAGTAGCGGCGATGCGTTTGATGCCGTCGGTAAACCGGATCAACACGCATATGAGCAATATTGCGTTCTATGAGCCAAGCGTGAATTATGTTTATGAAAATGTAGACTTCACATCCTATCGTCTGCATGGAAAATATGAAAAAGACTATGATCCCCATACGCCTCCGATGGAGCTGAAAAAAGAGATTCGCATGGAGGACGTCAGCTATACTTATCCCGAAAGTGACAAGGTGATTCTGGATCATGCACAGATGCTTGTACCCGTTGGAAAATCGGTGGGTGTGATGGGACCTTCCGGTGCGGGAAAGAGTACCGCAATCGATATTTTAATGGGACTTTTGCAGGTGCAGGGCGGCGAGATTTTATGCGATGGAAGAAATATTTTTGAAAATTATCCATCCTGGCTGTCCCATATCGGTTACATTCCGCAGACCATTTATCTGACGGATGATTCGATCCGCGAAAATATAGCGTTCGGCGTGGCAAAAGAGGATATCGATGATGAGCGCGTATGGCATGTACTGGAAGAAGCTCAGTTGAAGGATTTTGTAAAGGAGCTGCCGGGCATGCTGGATATGGAGATCGGAGAGCGAGGTGTGCGTCTCTCCGGCGGTCAGAGGCAGCGTCTTGGCATTGCGAGGGCGTTGTATCATAATCCGGAGATTCTGGTATTTGATGAGGCAACGAGTGCGCTGGATACTGATACGGAAACGGCGATCATGGAGGCGATTGAGAGCTTCCACGGAAAGAAGACGCTGGTGATCATTGCGCACAGGCTGCGGACGATCGCGGGGTGCGATATTATTTACAAGGTGGATAACGGAAAGATCGTGGAGACGACGCTGGCGGCAGAGGAGCACTAGACCGGACGGTCAGCCGCCGTGCTGTTTTGCACCTGACGCTGTCGTTCCCGTCCGCCATGCAGACTCGCTTTCGCTCAGAAGAAAAGCGCAGCGGGTACATAAGGATGCAAAAGACGCATCCTAAGTACCGGCGCTTTTCTATGGTCTGCATACGGCGGATCGGGAACGGCAGCGCCGGCGCAAAAAGCGCGCGGCGGCTGACCTGGCTGTGTAAGGCGGAAGGGAAAAGGTCAAGGTCAAGGGCTGAGTTTGCTGCTGAAACATAGCTGGCAGGAGGACGGCAAGGCGCTCCTTGTGTAGGACGGCAAGGCGCTCCTGCGGAGCTGTTGCCTGGTAGTAGAGGCAGCCCCTGAACACTTGCTGTTCAGGGGCGTGAGAAAGTGAATCAGGAGTGCGCAGCCCCCTTTGCGCAGCAAAACTAAAAATGGGGCTGGGCAGTCGCAGTTTCCGAAGGGAACTGTGACCTGTGACCTGCTTGCATTGGTATGGCGGATGCAGTATGATAGTAGAAAATGAGCAGTCTGTGCGGCAGTTGGAGCGCAGGCAGCGGTTTGAGATGAAATGAGGATTTATTATGGAGTGGAAAGACGGCAGGCTGCAGCTTCCGAATGTGACGCTGATGGCGATGACGAGTGTCAATGTGCGGCAGACGATCAAGGCGATGCAGTACAGCATGCGTCAGATTGATTTTGGAGATTGTGTGCTGATCACGCATCGGAAACCTTTCTTTTTGCCGAAGGGTATTCGGTATGCACATACCTCTAAGCTGACGAATATTGACTGTTTTAATTATAAGATGCTTTATGAGCTGGGAGATTATATCCATACGGATTTTGTTATGGTGGTGCATGCGGATGGGTTTATCGTGCATCCAGAGATGTGGCGGGATGAATTCCTGGATTATGATTATATCGGTTCTCCGTGGCCGATTCCGAAGGATGATATCACATACCGGGACATCAACGGAAATCTGTGTCGGGTCGGCAACAGCGTGGGAATCCGCAGCCGGAGGCTTGTGAATTTTCCGAAGGAGGCAAATCTGCCCTTTGAGCCGGATCACGGTTCCCTGAATGAGGATGGTTTTTTGTGCGTAAAGAATCATCATCTGATCGAGGCAGCAGGGATGAAGATTGCACCGTTGGAGGTTGCAAAATATTTTGCGCATGAGACGATGATTCCGGAGATTGAGGGGATCACACCCTTTGCGTTCCACAAATGGGCGGGGACGAATGCGCAGTATCCGAAGTTTTAGAGCGGACAGCCGTTTGGCGGTCTGACAGGGCCGGTATCCAGAAGGAGCGGTCAGAGAGGGTTGTCCACAGGAAAGGAACAGCATGGCAGAGCAGATTGCACATACGAAAAATGGAAAAATAGAACAGTTCGGCAGGATCTGCTTTTATGCAGGGCTTCTTTTGGAGCTTCTGATTGTCATCCTGGACAAGAGTTCGTGGATCAATCCGCTGGAAGGACAAATGTTCCGGGTCAGCTTTCTGCTGTTTGCCTGCAAGCTCTGTGTGACGAAGTATTCCAAAAAAGAATGGCTCGCTGTGCTGGCGGCAGGAGTCATTGCTGGGCTGTGTTATCTCGGCTCGGATCGGGATGAGGCGGTTCGAGCGGTTGTGTTTGTTGCATCGATGAAAGGGATTGACCACAAAAAGGCACTGCGGGTTGTTTTTTATGTGACGCTTACCGGAATGGCAGTGCTGGCGGCGCTTTCGCTGGCGGGCGTTTTGGGCGAGGTTTGGGACGCTGGCGCTGGCTATGGGATCAAAGAAGGCAGCAGGCGGCTTTGTCTTGGCGTCGGCAACAGCAATGCGCTTGCGATTATGATCTGGGCGTTGATGACGCTCGGCATTTATCTGTTCCATGAAAAAATGAAGCCGGTGCACTGGATGCTTCTCGGCGTATTGACAGTTGGCGTTTACGCTGCGACGATGACGCGGACGACGTTTCTTGTCATGGCGGCAACGCTGGTGCTGGCGTTTGTGATGGACAAGTCCTCAAAAATCTGCGAAGGCAGCGTTGTCTATATCGGCGGAATGGCAGCGGTTGCGGCAGGCTTTGTCTTTTCTTTATACGCAGCGCATATTTCCAACTGGTATGAACTAATGCCGGACTGGGTGGTCAGGATTGACAGGATCCTGACCGGGCGCATTTCCAGCATTTATGCCTTTGAAAACGGCGGCGGCGTGCTCAGAAACTGGAAGCTGTTCGGCGATCCGAACTATGTGGAATATTTCGATATGGGTTATGTGCGCCTGTTTTTCTGGTATGGAATCATTCCGGGCGCATGCTGTATGGTGCTGCTGTTTCTCCTGATGCGTGTCTGCAGAACATTAAAGGATACCCAGGGCTTTGTCCTTGTGCTGTCCTTTGCGCTGTTTACGGTAGTCGAGGCACATGCGGTATCGGTCTATCTGGCGCGCAATTATGTCTTGTTTTTGCTGGGAGCGTACTGGACGGCAATGCTTCCGCTGGGTGGGGAAGCGATCTGGTGGTGGCAGCTGCCGGGGGCTTTTTGGAAGCACGGTTCCAAAGCAGCGGATGGCAGCTTTGGGAGGAAAGCGACGGTTGGCAATTGCTCCGAAGTACAGGAGAAGGCTGCAACCATAAAGGAGGCTGCGAGATGACAGAAAGAGCAGCCGGACGAAAAAATACAACGCAGTTTGTTTTTGCAGAGAACAGTCTGGATATTCTCCGCCTGTTTGCGGCGCTGCAGATTGCGATCACGCATTATCTGAATCTGACAATGCTCACATATGGAAAAGACGGACCGGGGGATGGACTGCTGCTTGGCTTTAAAAGAGCGCTGACACTGTTCCCCGGCTTGATTATTCTCTTTAGCATCAGCGGATTTCTGATGGGAGAGACACTGATGCGGACACAAAACCGAAAAATATTTGCCCAAAAACGGATCCTGCGGTTGTATCCGGCGCTATGGGTCAACATTGTGCTGACGATTGGGACGCTCTCTTTGCTTCTCGGCGTCGTTTCGGGGCATGGGAAAGATCTGCTGACCTGGGCAGTTGTGCAGGGCGTCGGTCTGGCCTATACGCCGTCCTTTTTGCAGGCGTTTGCGATAGAAAGCATCAACGGGACGCTTTGGGCGCTGATGGTGGAAATTCAACTGTACGTTCTGGTTGCGGTGGTCTGGAAACGGTGTCTTGCCTGGAAAGACCGTACCTGGCATGTCCTCTTGGTGCTGACTGCGCTGTTAAATCTCGCCTGCGGCTTTTTAAAGAATTCGGGAGCGCTTCCCGGCGCGGCTGCTTCCCTGCTGGATCGAAGCTTCCTGCCGTATTTGGTCTGGTTTTTTGCAGGGCTATATCTGTGGCATTTTAAAGAGACAATTTTACAAAAGCTGACAGGAAAATGGTTTATTCTGCTGATTGTATTTATCTGCTATAAAGTGTGCTGGCAGACCTTTGGCTGGAAGCTTCCGGGATATTATGCGGATCTTGTGACGAGCCTTTTGCTCCCGGTGGTTGTGCTTGCCTGCGCCTATGGCTGGAAAAAGCATCGCCTGAAAAATGATTTGTCCTATGGAATATTTTTATACCACTGGCCGTTGATCAATCTGGTATTTTACTGGAATCTGCCGAAAAAGGTGCATCACATTCCGCTGTTTCTTTTGTATGTGGCAGGATTTCTTGCGTTGGCGTGCGCGTCGTGGTTTTTACTGGAACGCCATGTGTTGAAACGAAAACGCTGAAACTTATGCAGTGGAAGCAGCATAACATCATGAAATAGGGTACAGCAAACCGCGCATAAAATCACTGGCGCAATGGGAGAAAACGTATGAAAGTTGTAATGCTTGGTGCGGACCGCAGCGTAAAGGGCGGCGTATCTGCGGTGGTCAATAACCTGTACGAGGCGGGACTCGATCAGCGTATTGACCTGACCTATATCGGGACAATGGTGGACGGAAGCACGGCTGCGAAGCTGTTAAAAGGTGTTCAGGCGCTGTTGAAATTTGTCACTGTGCTGCCGAAAGCAGACATCGTCCATCTGAATATGGCGGCGGATGCGAGCTGCTACCGGAAGCTGATTTTTATGCAGATCGCCCTCTGGTTCCACAAAAAGGTTGTGATTCACGAGCACGGCGGAGATTTTCAGGGCTTTTATTATAAACGATGCAGCGCGAAACGACAGGCGTATATCAAAAAAATGTTAAACCGTGCGGATTTGTTTTTGGTGCTGACGGATGTCTGGAAAGATTTTTTCGCAGACATGGTGGATCGGGACAAAATCCATGTTCTGCAGAATGCGGTTCCGGTTCCGAAAATGCCGAAAACAGATTATAGCAGCCATACGGCGGTCTTTTTGGGACGGCTTTGTCCGGAAAAGGGAGTGGACGAGCTGTTGGACTGTGTAGAGGCGGTTTGGAAGAAGCACCCGGATTTTCATCTGATGTTGGGCGGCTTCTGGGAAAACGGGACGGAGGAGCTGCAAAAGAAAGCAAAAAAGCTGGAGGCGCAGGGAATTGTCGAATGCCCCGGCTGGGTATCTGCAAAGCAGCGCACCGAGCTGTTTGAGCAGAGCAGTATTTTTGTCCTGCCGACGTGGTTTGAAGGACAGCCGGTTTCTCTGTTAGAGGCGATGGCGGCGGGAATGTGCAGCCTGACGACTGCAGTTGGCGGGATTCCGCAGACCCTCGGGGAGCCGGAATGGAACAGTCTGCCGACCGGAAAAGACGGCTGCGGCGTGATGGTAGAGGCAAAAAACAGCCGGATGCTGACAGAGGCGCTGGAAGAGCTGCTTTTGGATGAAAATCTGCGCCGCGAAATCGGTACAAAAGCGCGGATGCGGGTGCAGGAGTATTATGCGATAGATAATTATGTAAACCAACTGGTCAGCTATTACGAGAAATTGAGAAAAGAGGGCTAATGTTGCATGGAAAAAAAGGTGAGTGTGATCGTTCCGGTTTACCGGACGTTGGAGTGGCTGGCGCGCTGTGTGCAGAGCATCACGGGTCAGACCTATAAAAATCTGGAAATTATTCTGGTAGACGACGGTTCGCCGGACGACTGCCCGGCATTATGTGACGACTGGGCGCAGAGGGACGACCGAATTCGCGTTTTGCATAAGGAAAACGGCGGTCTGGTGTCCGCATGGATGGCTGGCGTATCGATGAGCACCGGCGATTATCTGTGTTTTGTGGACAGTGACGACTGGATTGATGCCTGCATGGTGGAAAAAATGCTGGATTTTTCGTCCGACTGTGGAAAAGAGATCATCTGCGGCAATTATGTACAGGAGGAAAGAAACCGCAGCATCGAAATTTATCAGGCGATGGAGCCGGGCATTTATACGGGGCGCAGCCTGCAGGATCGGATTCACGGAAAACTTCTGGGGCAGGAAAAACGTCCGATCACATTGTCCCGCTGCATGAAGCTTTTTTCCCGTACTTTAATTGTTGAAAATATGAAATACTGTGACCCGTCCATTCGAATGGGCGAGGATATGGTCATCACCCTTCCGGCGCTTCTGGATGCGCAGCGGATTGTGGTCATGGAGGGCGCAGCGTGGTATCACTACCTGTTTTTGCGGGAGTCGATGGTGCACAGTTATGATGCCGGAATGTATGAAAATATCCGCAGTCTGGACAAAATTGTTCGCCAAATCTTTGCAGACAAGCATGCGCCGAACGCCCAAAAACAGGCGGATCGGGAGCTGCAGCTTCTGATGTTTCTGGAAATCAAGAACGAGGCGAGAAACGGACGGGAAGGCTGGAAAGGGCGGCTGCAGAAGGAATGCAGGGAAACAGAGCTGCAGGAAGCGGTCAAAAGAATGCCGCTTACTCCGACTGTTACGGAAAATAAGCTGATGTATCAGGTGCTGGCGCATCCGGAAAATACGGCAATGATGCAGCTTGTCCATTTTCTTTTGTGGGCAAACAGTAAGCGGCAGCGCTGAATGGAGAGTTGTATGGAATCAAAAAAGCAGGGACGGATCAGTATTATCATGCCGGTTTACAACGGCGTTTCCTGGATCGGGGAATGTATCGAAAGCATCCGGCAGCAGACGGATACGAACTGGGAGCTTCTGGTGCTGGACGATCATTCGACGGACGGAACGACGGAGCTGGTGTTTAAGCTGGCGGAAGAGGATTCGAGGATTTTCCCGATTTTGCGCCAGAAAAACGGCGTATCCGCAGCGCGCAACGAGGGACTGGAAAAAGCGCAAGGAGAATTTATCATGTTTGTCGATGCGGACGATAAGCTGGATCCGCAGATGCTCTCTGTGCTTCGGGCGATGCTGGGGCAGACAGAAAGCGACCTTGCGGTCTGTGATTACTATAGATGGAACGGTAAATCGGACGGAGTTTATAACCGGTCAGAGGAGCTGTTAAAAACGGATGTAGAGCGGGAGGAAAATGCTGCTCGGGCAAAAAAAGTGCTGCGTGCAGACGGCACAGAAAAAGCCGGGGCAGAAGCCGTTTCTCAACAACGCGCAGTTCGTGCGGAGGGCGTCCGTGTATACAATCGCTCAGAATATGTTTCGGACTATCTCCTGCGCGGAAATACCCGTTGCTGGAGCGTGTTATACCGCCGCAGTGCGATTGGGCAAATCCGTTTCCGGGAAGACTTGAGCATCGGTGAGGATATGATGTTTCTGATGGATTTGCTGATGCAGATTTCCAGCGTGAGCATCACAGAGTATCGCGGCTATTTTTACCGGATTAACGAGCAGGGCGCGAT
>ENA-OUUV01001419-OUUV01001419.1-human-gut-metagenome-genome-assembly--contig:-NODE-1419-length-11518-cov-5.473698_pt1 | contig 11518 bp, 8 predicted proteins | sample MGYA00237952_ERZ548838 | MGnify/ENA primary metagenome ERZ548838 (study PRJEB26490, sample SAMN05194705) | human gut metagenome | biome: terrestrial biome; feature: human-associated habitat; material... | reverse complement strand
CCAGGTATTGAATTTTCAAGGTGCATAGCTAAAATCTATGTGCGAAGTTTGAGTTAATAATATTTATTTGTATTTCTAATCATCAATTATTTCCCAATGTCCATTGGAACCACGACCAATAAATCGTACAATACCTATATCTTTGATGTAACGTTTTACAGTCTTGGAACTTATTCCTAACGTCATTGCCATTTTTTCTGTACTGATTTTATTATCCTTTTTTATCATATTCAATATTTGAATTTCCAACGGATTGCTCTCTTTTTTCTGAGGGACATTCCGAGGGACATCCTGAGGGACATTGTAATTCAAATTTGGCATCACAACTGTAAACTGGTACCGATCCGATCTAAAAGACGGCTTTTTACTTTCATCATAGTTGATCTGAAATTCATAGCCGCCGATGATTTTTCCGAATCCACTACCTTTACGTTCCATATATCCCAGCCGATTAAATATATCTGCCAAAACCGGGTTTCTTCTTGTTGACGGAACTGTAAGCGGATCTCTGTCCTGAATAATGGAACCGTCCGGCATACCTCCCGGCGAATAAATTTCCATACGATCATCGTAAATATCAATATGCACTTCACTGCCATTCACAAGATAATCTCTATGAGCCAATGCATTAACCAATGCTTCATGATAACTACGTTCTACATATTCCGGCATTTCTTCTCTGGAATTAGCAGTCTTTCTCCACATTAATTTCGCATTTCTCTTAATAAAAGCTTCTCCATTATCAATTAATGACAATACACTTCCAGAATATTCCGCATCGTCAAATGCATCTATTGTACCACCGCTTTTATTTAAACCATTCCACCGGGTACAAAACAATCTTGACCATCGAATAGGGCTTTCATCTACAACCAAGGCTCCGGCATTTTGCTCATAAGTCGTAAACTCACAATTTCCTGTTCCAATTTAACCTTATTTTTGAGCATATAGTCTACAACATCTTTGTAGTCTGGTATATCTTTCAGTTCCTGCATTCTCGTAATATCATTCTCACTAAGTTTACGCAAACATTTCTTATATACCGGATCTGCCAATTCTTTTTCAGACATACAAAATAATCCAAAATTTATTCCCGTAATCTTGCATAGATGATTATGTATCCATAATCCTCCAGCATCAATATCTCCAAAATGCAAATAGTTTTTATCTGGATTATCTTTATATACATGCTTAAGAAAATCTCTTTGATCACGATTTGCATAGCCACCAAGATAAAACGTAACTGTATTATCATTTTTATATCGAAGATAAGACGTTCTATTCTCAATCGTTATAAAATTTGATGCCAATATCTTTATTTCATCTATTTTTTCCAATTCTGAAGCTGAAAATTCAATTCCGTCTGCAAACCCAGTAATATCTGCATCTCTTCCATCTATCCTGATTATTGCCCTTCCCTTAATTGACAATTTCTGTGGTTCTTTGAATATATGATATTGGGATAAAATCTCCTCTTTCAATTCTATTTCATCAGCCTGATTATGATTATACTTTCTTAATATCGTGCATACGGACTCCATTGTATTTTCTTCAAAGAATTTGGAATCACCATATACTTCCATTGACATTTCCCGAACATACAAATTCTTCTCATTATTGTCTATAAAAGCAACAGCTTTCAAAATATTATCTAGCTCATCCAAGTTATTAGGAATCTGTCTTTTTATAAACATTTCATTTAATTCTTCACATTCCATTTGGCAAATTTTCGATGCATGCTGGTAGGATTCAATCAATGCCTTTACTTTTTGAATCTTACTATCTTTCGATTCATATTGATAGTGTATCATCAAATAATGTTCAATTTTCTCAATATACCGATCTACCAAATATATACTTTTAAGTTCTGTCCCGAAATTTTCTCTTTCTGTTTCAACATAACCCTTTTTTTCCAGTTTTTCGACAACATGATTGATTGCAGATATCCTTTCAAAATCACCATCATTTGCATGGTATTTGCTATATAATTTTTCTGGCTTTACTTTTGTTCTTCTGTGTGTAAGGTTTTCACCTGTATCCTTTTTACTTTTTCTATATCCATCTACAAGGTAAACTAACAACTTTTCTTCATAATTCATGCCGAAACTCCTTCATGTATTTCAACAATTCCAATTTCCATAAGATCCGGTTTTGTCCTTAAAACAGGAAGAATCACCTGACATTCATTTCCAATCAGTTCTGTTTTATCTGGAGCACAGAAAATCATCTGTAGTTTCTGACTTTTCATAAATTTCAACATTGTTCTTACATTGGTAGGATCCATTTTTGCAAATGGTTCATCAATAAATACTAACCCTGTCTCTTATACACATCTGACGCTGCCGACGAAGATTATAGAAATTATATGAATTATGAAATCCTGACAACAGAATCAACATATATGGAATCTGAACTTCTGCGCCTGAATTATAACCTGATTGTTTAGACAATTTTGCTTTATTTAATACATCATCGTTAGACACCAGGATTTCATAATTCATATAATTTCTATAATCTGCAAAACGTTCAATCTGTTCTTTGTCATTACTTGAAACAATTTTGCTAATGATCCTTTTTATCTCCTTTTCCAGTTCTTCTCCTCTGTCATTAGAATACATTGTCATACTTTCAAAGGTCATCTGCCCATCTGTAGTTCCAAGTTCCTCTCTTTCTTTGAGATACTTCGCATATTCAAGAATTTTCTCATAATCCGATCCATCCTTGATATAATTCACATCAAACGAATAAACAGATTTAAAATCAAGCATCTTTAATTCTGCATTAATATGTTTCAGATCATCACGCGCAGCTTCGCATGATTTTAATACAGTAAGTACAAATTCATTTTTAAATATAGACTCGTATTTTTGAGTTTGACTTTTTAGTTTTTCCTGAATTTCCTGTCTATCATCCATCCATATCCTATCTTTTCTGCTACGATATTGTGCCTGAGAGCCTTCTTCAACAGCTATTTGATTTTCCACAGTTCTCGCTGCATTATATGTATACTGCGCTCCCTTCAGGTCATCTGTTGCCTTACGCAATGCCCGTTCCGACCGTTCTCTATCCTTGAGGATTCCGCCATTTCCAGCCTTTCCTGCTTCAAGAAAATGTTCATAATCGTCAATTGCTTTCACATATATTGTATAATTTTCTAATTCATATTTTTGCAGACTTTTCTCTGCCTCTTTAGCATTTTTCTTTGCTTCGTCATAATCATTTTTACTTATGCTATAAACAGTCTGCTGGCTTGCTTTATCATCCCTTATCTGATTCATTTCACGCTGTATTGCTTCAAGCTCCTGTTCAAGATCCGATACATGCTGTGATAATTGTAAATATTCCATATTATTGCTCTGCGCATCTTTTAATGCCTTCAATTCAGATTCTTTTTTACTATATTCTGTTAATATTTCGTTAAATTCTCTGCAAGCATCATAATTACAGTGTTTCAAAAGCGGTAATTCTTTATCAAGATATGATTTCTTATTTTTTCCCTTCATCAGTCTATCCTGGCAGTCGTCATTTTCTTTCTTTAATTCAATTAGTTTTTTCTCTGCCCGTTTTTTGTTCAACTCAATAGTTTCCCGACCAAGATAATAATATCTGATACTATCGAATCTTATAAAATAACTGTCCATTGCAACAGATACTCTGCCCTCTTTCGACATCGCATTCTCAAAATCACGTACATTACTTATATCAACCGCATGAAATCTTCCCAACTGATAATCAAAATATTTTTTTGCAACAGTATTTTTTATCTTTACGAAATGCGTAACAGAATCTTCAACAGGCTGAACTTCTTTCTTCATCAAAAGCTTTGTATTGAATAAGTGTGCAAATTTGTTTTTTGAAGCATTTAGGATATCATCTGCCAGATCATAATATTCCGGTTCTACAAGAATCGTATATCTTCTACGTCCCAGATAACCTTCTATAACATCTCTCCATGCTTCATCCGTAAGTCCAATAACATATTCACAAGCGAATCGAGCCTCTGATAAAATACCTCTTTTCTTAAACTCTTTATTTATTTCGTCCTTTAATGCTACATAATCCGGGATTTCAGAAAACGTTGTTTTCTTTGTATTACATTCATCTATGATCTTTTGGTACTTCATTTGGACTTTTTCATTCTCTTTTATACTATCATTTATTCTGGTAATCGTACCTATGGTCAGATCTCTATAATCCTTTACGAAACTGATAAAATCATCAACGCATTTTTCTTTTTGAACTTTACTGTAAGAATCTAATGATAAAGAGGACAGTATTTCCCTATTTTCTGGCTCTTTTCCTTCCATATGCATCCAATTCATCAGTTCACTTATCCTGTTCTCCAATTCCAGAAGCTTCTTCTTTTCTGTCATCAAAATATCTTTTCGTTTCTCTGTCTCCGACAATACATTTTCTGCTTCTCTTATTGCTTTGGCACAGTCCATCTGATTAAGATTGTAACTTGCCTCTTCCAATACCGAACGAGTTTTTTTCTCCTTATCTTCTACAATCTTAAGCTTTCTGTCATCCTCCTCTACCTGTTTCGAAGCGAGGATCATCTGATTCTCTGCTCTTTCTATATTTTTCTTATCCCTCCGATATCTTTTATATGCAATTTTTATATCATCAGTTAAAATAACATTCTGTTTTCGCTCTACTTCTTCAAACAATCTGAGAATATTTTCCAGTTCCGAGATTTCTGAATCAATTGTCATAATGGTTTCCGTAAGCTTATCAATGTTACTTTTTGTTTCTACCAGTTTTGTAAAATCGACTTTCTTTTCTTCCAATACACTTTCACGAATAAACTGATCAATTTTTGCATTTGGATCATAGGACATAATACTTCTAAGTTTTCTGCGGAAGGCAGCAAGTTGACCTTCGTTTAGACGAAGCCCTGTACGTTGCATAAATTTTGCGAGCCCATCTGTTGCTGAGAACATCTTAAGTCCGTATTTCTTCTGTAGCTCACCTGCACTATAAACAAAAACATCCGTTCCTTTTTCATAAGTGTGTTCTATTTCATTCAGATGCTTTTCCTCTATCACGTAACGTTGTGTTATAATTCCATTTCCTGAATTCGTCTCAATTACAGTTCCGAGAATAAAATACTTATCAAGTTCCTTCTCATGCATTTCCATAACAATATGGGTATAGACATTAGGCATCTTATCCGCTGGTCTCATATAAGAATTCGCTGTTGCATCCAATAAGCCTCTCGTATAAGATGGAATTGTTCTACTCCCCTTATTTTCTGTCGACTTATTAAATACTGTATCTCCATATAATGCGTATTTAATTGCGTCCAATAACACTGATTTTCCATTTCCGTTCTTTCCCGCAATTAAAGTAAACGCACCTATAGGAACCGTCATACTACTAAAACCATACCAATTAACCAATCTGATCTTTGAAAGTTCAATCATTCATCTGCCTCCCATTCCCCATCATCTTCTACATCTGTATTTTCATCCTCGCGTTTTTTCATATATTCTTCTGTCACAGTTTTAAACTGTGTCAAATCCCATCCGAACTGAAGTGATGGATACAACGTAATAATTGCATCCTCAGAATTATCTTTAGGGTCATAGTCGATCAGACTGTATTTCTTAAACAAATTTAATGCTGTAGTGAGATTTTTCTTATCTGCATCAACTTCATATGCTTTCAATTTGTCAATAAGGTCACCTTTTAATACTACATTTTGATCATTATATCCAAGATTTTCCAAATAAATTTCCCAAAGGACTAATAAAATATGGTACTGTTCTGTTGAAAAGGTAACTACATTAGCACGTTTAAGTCCCACTGTTTCTTCGTCTGCTTCATATGGTTTTAGCATAGCAATCCGAACATTCGTGTCAACTAGTACATCAAATCCAATCATCCGGAGATAATCTGATATATCCTGCCTATTTGATTCTCTTGAAATAAAAGAATATAGTTTTTCTTCTTTTTCGCCTACAATAAATGTAGAATCCAGCAACTTACGAATACAGCGTTTGAACAGAATATTATTTTCTTCTTTTATAGAAATATTTAATTGGATATCACTCATTTTGTTCTCCTTCTTATCCTAATATTGCTTATCGTCGCAATTTCAGTTTCAATTGTTCCATCTAAGAATTCTACTTCGTAAGGGAAATCTGCCGAGCCGGAATAAATAATACTTGCTGCAATCATCATCGCATCGTCTCTTGTCTTTACCAGCTCTTTATCTGGTTCAATCACTTTTTCATCTTTAAACAGCTTTCCAAAATAATCTGTAACCTGTTTAACACCATACCGATCCGGATATTCATACAACAATTCATTTGTAAGTCTTGCCCTCTCTTCATCTGACAATGCACTCTTTACTACTGTTGCACTTTTTGTATTTGGATTTCTTTTTTTTCTTCTTTCGATCGATTTTCTTCCAACATATTTATATGATTCCAACGTAAAACTCTTTGATATTTCAGTTAAAATTACATTTCTCTCTTCTGTTCCCATATTCTTAATTTGCATCAGCAAATTATTCAAATATGTCTGCATATTAACTTTGTTGCTCAAAACCATTAATATTCTCGTAGAATACAAACTATAATAACTATTGATCTTCTTATCAATATAATCCATTTCTTTTACATAATCGTAACTGATAAAACTCTTTATCTCATCAAACTGTGCCTCAACAATTTCACGAGCCTGAATTTCTGTAACATCGTACAGATTTTCATATTCTGTGATCATATTCTCAAAAGATTCTGTTGTTACAAGACGTCTCAGCATCCGCTCAATCTCATCAATATATCCCGGAATTAATCCATCTTTTTTGATAAAAAAGTAGTCATTAAAGAAGGTCTGCATCATTTCATCTCTAAGAAGAAACTGTCCCAATGCATTCGTCTCTGTCATTTTAATCACGACCCTCATAATAGAACGAATACTATCCTTTAATATCAGTAATTCATTTTTTAAATCTGACACATGATCAGATACAGGAACAAGAATATTAGAATATGGTCGAATATTGCGTGCATGATCTACCTTAAATGCAGAACTCAAAATATCATAAATTGCAAAAATCTGATTTGTAAGTGCTGCACTGTTCTCTCTGTTAAAAATACGCTCAATTGCATCCATCATCTTTCTGCAATATGGCATAACCGTGGCAATATTATCACCATTTCTTCCAAGTTCACGCTCTGAAATCCATCCACAATGTCTAAAATAATGAAGTACCGCACTTGCATTTTCTGTTTCTGATTTTTTACTACTTATATTTTCATCTGCATTTCCACTATTATCTTCATCTTCGACAGCATATGAAAGATTCCGGAAATACAGTGTTAATGTGTCCCTTGCGTCATTTTCGTATAGTAATGTTACCTGTTTCGATTTTTCTATCAACTGTAAAATACATTCATAATATATTTTCTTATTTTTGCAACATAATGGATTAAAGAACTTTTCATAATCCGGATTCTCAAATAGTATCATTGAACACCTCTCTACGGAAATATCACCTTAGCAAATAATTTTATTTACGCCACTGCATTCGCATTAATCTGGTCAATTACCTTTCTGATTTCCATCCATACCGTCATATCGGTAAATATCTCTGCCACACTGCCCTTGTCAGTAAACGGTGACTCCTGAAGTACAGACAAATCTTTCAGCATACCGTTATGTACGATATACTCAACAATCTGATTCACAAAGTAAATCTGTCTGCTATCGAGGTTTGTGTCATTTAGGAACTCTGAAAAGGCTTCTTTGGCTGCATTCATGTCAAGCCCTACTATCTCGCGTACAAACTCGCCCAACGGTTTATGACCATATTCTTTTTTGTAATCATCTTTTGAGCCAACTTCCTTCCAAATTATTTGCTCTAAATTTTCTATATCTCCCTCTGTAAGTGGCTGATTTGTTTTAAGCTTCGCGATTGCAATATTGTCCTGATGCTGACGGACATAGAACTCCGCCTTTGCCTTGTAATTTTCCAATTCGTCATTCTCAAGTTCAGACTCATTCCACTCTGTAGACAGAATTTCGTCTGTAAAATTTGTATCGTATTTTATGGTATTATTCTTAGGCAAATACTTCATAAGATTACGAAGGCTTACCCTGATATGCTCAAATTCATCAATTCCGGCATCATCTACATAGTTTGTATGAAGAATCTTATTTATAAGTTCGGACTGCACCTGAATCTCAGGAATATTCGCTACGCTTGCAATACCTTCTACCTTTTTGAAAAGATCACTTCTATGTCTACCATATCCCTTCCCGGCAAGATAAGCCAATTCCATTCCATACATCAAAGCATCGAAACGGACCGCGCTTGCTTCGTCACCATCGGGCATAATAAGCGGTGCTAATTCTTCACGAACCATCAATGTATCTTCAAATGTGATAGATTGATAGTTTTGTTTAACAGAATAAGTATCTACATACTTCAGGTGCTGCCTTACTGCAAAGTTTTCACGGTTCAGTTCCTGTACCTTACCTGTCATCATCTCAACAAGCCTGTTTCTATATGCAATCAGTCTGTCGATCTGATATTCAATACTCTGAAGCTTATATGCAATTTCAAATTCAAGTGAGAAGACCGCCCCCTGCAAAGCAATCATATTCGCTGTCGGTCTTCCCTGGTTCATGCGGAAAAATTCAAAATTTCCGCAAAAATCAAAGATGTAAAACTTGTCTTTATCTTCTCCATCCATAAGTTTCGGACAGAGTCGGGTACCACGACCAATCATCTGCCAGAACTTTGCTTTACTCATAACCTTCTTGAAAAACACAAGGTTCAATACTTCCGGGACATCAATTCCTGTATCCAGCATATCTACAGAGATCGCAATCTGTGGCATTTTCTTAGGATCTGAAAACTCGTCAATTGCACTCTGCGCATAGGTCATATAATTATCAATTACCTTTGCAAAAGGCTGTCCATTCTTGCTAAGTTCCGGATACTGCTTATTGAACACTTCCAAAATTTTCTCCGCATGATCATGATTCTTGGCGAAGATAATTGTCTTACCGATTTTCTGACCATAATCCACCTTAAGTCCGTCCCGCATAAGAACATAAAGCACCTGCTTAATGGTGTCTTCGTTAAATATCCATCGGTTTAAAGCCGACGAATCAATCCGCTCCGGCAATTTACCATCTTCAAATTCAAAAGTTTCTTCATAAGCTACCTTGTCCTCATCCGACAATTCATCATATGCGATACCTTCTTCAATGAATTTCAACTTTGTTTCAACAGTTATAAAGTCTACAAGATAGCCATCCTTTACAGCCTGTGCAAGCTCATACCCATATGTAGGCACACCATTTTCCAAATCAAATATTCCGTAAGTATTCTTATCAATCTCATCCTTCGGCGTTGCCGTAAGACCTACCAGCGGCGCATCGAAATAATTAAATATATCTCGATACTTGTTATAAATGGATCTGTGTGCTTCATCACAGATTACAAGGTCAAAATGTCCACAGGTAAATAACTTTCCATTATCGTCCTTAACAGAATCAATGCAGTTCATCATCGTCTGATAGGTAGAAAAAATGCAGTGTGCCATGTAATTATCTTTCTCTTCCACAAGATTAGAGCATGACAAATCCGGCAAAAGATTTACAAAGTTTCTTTTTGCCTGTGTGACCAGCGAATTACGATCCGCAAGAAACAATATATTTTTAACCCATCCGGCATCCAAAAGGACTTTACATAATGCAATTACCGTTCTTGTTTTGCCCGAACCGGTAGCCATCACAAGAAGCGCTTTTCTGCGGTTACGATTATCAAACGCATCACATACCGCCTTGATTGCCCCTTCCTGATAATAACGACCTGCGATATTCTTATCTACAGAAATATGTTTCAGGCTTGTCCTCATTGTCTGAAGATTAAAAAGCTTCTCCAAATCCCTCTTAGAATAAATAGTCGCAACTTTTCTTTCGGGATACTGATTATCTATGATTCTCGTTTCAAAACCATTGGTAAGAAAAACTACCGGTCTTCTCTTGTACTCTGCTTCTAATAAATCCGCATAGAGTTTCGCTTGTTGTCTGCCCTTTGCAACATCCACACAAGTTCTCTTTGCTTCTATTACCGCAAGCGGTTTATGACTGTCATCATAAAGGACATAATCTGCGAAGCCCACTTCCGACTTATTTGGCATGCCCGGAAGTTCCACTTCATTGATCCAGTCTTTTCCTTCTGTCCAACCGGCATCCAGCAACATCGAATCAATATAGATTTTCCTTGTCTTGTACTCGGATAAATCTATCGGCTTTGGAACATAGGTCTGCTGCTGTTCCTCACGTTTGGCGGTCAATTCCTCCTTAAGTGCTTTGTTCTCAGCAATTAACGCCTTTAAATCCACATCATCATCCGAAGATTTAACCACCACCGGTTCTTTATCTGTTTCCTTCAACAGATTTACATTATACTGTCTCTCTTCGTAAAAATCAGAATAGCAATAGGATAGATAATCCATAAAGATAAACAAATTCTGTAAACAAAGAATTGCCTCATCCTCTGTGATTTTTCTACCATTATGCGCAGCTCTATTCCCAATCTTTCGAATCAAATCCAGTCGTTTCCACAAAGTATCATCCACAAGATCATGAAAATCCTCTGTGCTCATAAGACTCACAAGCTTGTCCTGGTATGGCATCTCCAATGACTTGTCTACAGAATACATCCACTTGATGGCAAACTCCATTGCCCGACGGCAGTTAATCACACTGGATTCCTTGTCAATCTTAAGGACTTTCTCTGCTGCAATCGCTACATCTGAGAAACTATTGAATTTTGGTTCTTGTTTCAAAAAATCAAAGTTGGTCATGCTGGAAACTTCCTTTCATACTACTAATGCTTTGTTTTAATCTTACATATTTTCACCTTAATCATAATTTGAATTACTAAATAAAAAAAGAAAATAATCAGAAATGGAACCTTTTCTGAACTATAATCCAAAGCTAAGCTTAGAAATGTTAATACTGCTACTATTATACTTGAATATAAGTCTAATTCGGCTGTATTATCTTCTTTAATCCGAATTTGATATATAAACCACAGCATAGCAATAATAATCGTTACTACTGATGTGGCAATAATACTACTTTGTATAATATCTAACTTCTTTAGCTTACCGATAATGCATCCTATAATAATACCAGCAATAACTGAATAACACACATTCCATGTAAAGAACGACCAGATAGATGTTTTTTTAAATTTCGTTTCTGTTAAAATGCTTGGCATTCTCAAAAACACAATAATTATCATTATTGATATAGAGTATCCAATCATAATTATTTTCGTCCAAATATTACTTTGAACAAATAACATAAAGATTGACAGCCCAAATAATAAAACAATAGAAATGTCTAATATAATTTTATATAACCTTTCACTCAATAAAACTTTCTTAATAATTTCAAATATTTTTTTCATAATTACGCTCCTCGATTCCTATAACTTCTGATTTCTCTGCTTCATTTTCTGCAAATGTCTGTAGAATAACTT
>ENA-OUUV01001416-OUUV01001416.1-human-gut-metagenome-genome-assembly--contig:-NODE-1416-length-11554-cov-5.046613_pt1 | contig 11554 bp, 17 predicted proteins | sample MGYA00237952_ERZ548838 | MGnify/ENA primary metagenome ERZ548838 (study PRJEB26490, sample SAMN05194705) | human gut metagenome | biome: terrestrial biome; feature: human-associated habitat; material... | reverse complement strand
GAGGCTTCTTTATGAGCAGCGATCCAGATCACGCCTGGCTGAACAGATAACAGAGTAGGCCTAAAACATGCGGAGGATGAAATAGTATCAGTATGCGGGGACTATACAGAGATGTCAAAGTCAGATAGGTTGCGTGCTAAGGAATCCGCCGCATTGTTTCGTAGCGGGTGTAATTGTGCGCAAAGTGTAGCGGCGGTATATGCAGATACCTGCAAAGTTTCAAAAGAACAGTTCATGAAGATACTATCTTTTCTGGGGAGAGGGATTGCCCACCAGCAGGAAATATGTGGTGTCGTGGTTGGTGCGCTAATTGTAATGGGAATGTGGTATGGTAGCGCCGACAAAGAGGATCGAAAAGAGGGATATCAAAAGGCTGAGCGCTTTTGTAATGGGTTCCGGATGCGGTATGGTACCCTGCGCTGCAGGGAATTGTGTCAGAGGCATAGTCGAAGAGTCTGTGCCGCATATGTGGCCTATGCGACTATACTTTTGGAGCATATACAAAAGGAGAAGCAGGCAAATGGAGAAACAATCCCTGATTGAACAATTGAAATTAAAGAATCCGGAGATAGCTCTATATACAGTAGGAGATCCAGCTTTTTCGGACTATGGACAGGTATTAAGTTTTGATACGGTGTCCCTTGAAGAAACGGCAAGCAAGCTTTCTACTCCGGAAAGCGGAGTGCTATATACGGCTATAGAACCGACATTGGAATCCTGTCCGCAGATGAACGCTATACAAGATAAAGTTTTTGGAGAATTGCCGATACAATTGGGATACTGTCGGGGATATAATAACTGGTTGAACGCTGTGGAATGGCATACTTCTTCAGAAATCAATATTGCGGTGACACCTATGATCCTTCTGCTGGGAAAAAGGCAGGATATCTGGGATAGCGGCTATGATGCGGGGCTAATAAAAGGATTCCTGCTGGAGGCAGGACAAGCGGTTGAAGTGTATGCTACCTCCTTGCATTTTACGCCATGCCAGGTAAGGAAGAACGGATTTGGTTGTATTGTAGGTCTACCGCGTGGAACCAACTTGCCTTTGGAGCGGCCAAGCGGAGATCCACTGTTGTTCCGGAAAAATAAGTGGCTATTGGCTCATGTGGAAAACAAGGCGTTGATACAAGAAGGGGTGCAAGCGGGCATATATGGAAGCAACATCCGTGTGAAAGAGGTGTAGCAAGTGAAGTATCTGTTAGGGGTAGATTTCGGCGGAGGCGCATCTAAGGCCACATTGTTAAGAACCGACGGATGGGTGGTGGCCACCCATTCGGTGGAATATCCTACGAGCTATCCCGAATCCGGCTGGGCGGAACAGAACCCAAAGGACTGGTATGTCGCTGCCAGTCGAAATATTCGGTCTGTTCTGGAAAAATCCAGAGTAGATCCATCTGACATTTTGATGGTGGCTCTGGATGCTGCTACCCATACGGCAGTGTTACTGGATGAAAATTTCCAGGTGCTTCGCCCAGCTATCTACTGGACAGATACCCGTAGCAAGATTCAGGTCAATGAACTCAGAAAGGAATATGAAGATTTCATCTATCAGAAGACGTTGCATAGTCCGGATACTATTTGGACCTTGCCTCAGCTTTTGTGGGTCAGACAAAATGAGCCGGAGATATGGAAGAAGACCCGACACATTTTGTTTGCCAAGGATATGGTGCGTTATTGGCTAACAGGGGAGTACGGGACGGATGAAATTGACGCACAGGGAAGCATGCTCCTGGATTATGAGACAGGCTGGTGGTGCGATGGACTGTGCAGTTTGTTGGGGATTCCAGTAGAGGTTCTCCCACCTATCCATCGTTCTACCGAATTAGCGGGTTGTGTCACTAGCGCGGCGGCTGTGGATACAGGATTATGCCAAGGTACGCCGGTGTGTTTCGGTACCACAGATACAGTGATGGAAGTATTCGCAGCTGGTGCAGTGGAGCCAGGTCAGATGACAGTGAAGCTAGCTACGGCGGGACGGATTTGCGTAATTACTGAAAAGCCATATCCCCATCGGGATCTGGTGAACTATTCGCACGTAATACCGGGGCTTTGGTATCCAGGAACAGCAACTAAGTCGGCAGCGGCATCCTATCGTTGGTATCGGGATACTTTTGGAGAGAGTTACCGGGAATTGGACATGGCGGCGGAACAAATCGAGGCGGGATGCGGAGGGTTGTTATTCCACCCGTATCTTAACGGAGAACTAACACCATATGCCGATCCGATGCTGCGAGGTAGTTTTACGGGAATCCAAGCAGGACATACCAAAGCCCATTTTAGCCGGGCGGTGATGGAAGGCGTGGCGTTTTCACTAATGGATTGCCGATGTACGTTAGAGGAACTGGAAATTCCTCTTGCAAGCAAAGCTGTAATCATCGGAGGAGGATCATCTAGCGCGTTATGGAGACAAATTGTGGCGGACACTTTGGGACTAACGCTACAATTGATGGAAAACAATGATTCTTCGTTTGGCTCGGCCATGCTGGCAGGAGTGGCGGAGGGAGTGTTTTCAGGTTTTTCCGATGCCGCTCGTACCTGTATACGACTCCGTTCTGAAACACGTCCAAAGCCGGAGAATACCAAGCGGTATGCATCCTTGTACCCTGTGTATCGGCAAATTCACGATGCGTTGGCTCCGGTTTACCACCTTATGGAGAAAGCCGATAAGTGAGGATAATATTGAACATTAAGGTGCGCTGAAATATCCATGGAGACATTGTAAACAAAGAGCAGGAAACAGCCTTTTTGCCGTTGCTATAACGGAGAAATATTCTCTCCGCAATACGGTAAAAAGGCTGTTTTTATACGGGCAATCTCTCTGGAAATCATTTCATTTAAAATGTTCACTTATACGCTATTTATTCTACCTTATCAATGGTACATTTGACGAGGATCTGTTTCAGGAGCTGTGTATTGTTTTCCTGCGCTGTGTCCGTAATTTCCGGATATAGAAGCAAAAAGAAAGGGGGCGCCGCAAGGCGTCCCCTTTTCCCGCTGAAAGCGGTGCCAGAATATACGCCACCGGCAACCGTTCATTACGCTGCTGTTTTCCATGAGGTCGCCCATCAGGACATCGCCAAGCAGTTTCCCGGACAGGGTTCCCGTGAGTACAGTAACCTGATCCTTGCGCAGCTGTCCAAATTCTTCCGTCCGCAGAACCCGGCTCTGCCCGGCAAGTGAACGGTCTTCTTCTGTCTGGCGCTTTGCCACAACTGCTAATATACGACTCCCGGCTTTCAATTTGATTCCAGTAACGGGCACTGTCCGCAATACAGTGGGTGAGAGCACGCCCTTCCAGGATAATATCCTCTACACAGGTAGGTGCAACAATCATGTATCTTCACCGTTGTACTCGTACTTTTCCTTGAGCGACTGGCAGATTTCATCAACATGGGGATACTCCTCCAGGATTTTGCCCACACGGATCGCCATGCTCGACCCGTACTTCTGGCAGCTTTGGACCAATTCATTGTGCCGCCTCTTGAGATCCCGCACACGATAGATCAGTTCACTGTCCGTGTCCATATGCAGCCCTTTTGCCATGGAAAGGTAGTCGGTCCAGGTAATGACGCTGTGGCTGCTCATTTGACTTTCTTTCATCTGCTGGACAATATAATGGTGGATTTGGGTAATGCTCATTTTCCCATAGGTAAATTTTAAGTCTCTGGGGGTGATTCCTTCCTTGCAAAGCCAGGAAATTGTATGGTCGGGGATTTCCTGGCCGGAGGTCTTTTCGTATTGCAGCCAGTTCAGAAAGTCACCGCCGCCATCGTTTTGACGCAGCCTCTTCAGTCCCTGCCCGTCGATGCCGAGCAGCTTTGTCAGGCTGCTTTCCTGGATAGACAGCGGAGCGCCATAGCCATATTTATGTTGCCCTTTCACATATTCCTTTGCCAGACAGGAAAGTCCTGCCTTAACAAACTTTTCAATATAAGGGCGCTTTTCATAGGCGATAAGGTATTCCTGGATCGACAGACTTATGACACGTCATATGTTTCCCTTTTTGATAGGTGCGATGACCTTCAAATTCCCGGACCATGACGACATCCTTACAGCGTTGCATCAGTTAGAAGTAAACCTTCCATGTATGGAAATTTTCTACCCGCTCGATGCTTTTGAATGTAATCTAATGGCGGTAGAAGGGACAGCGTCCTTCCTTGTTGTAAAGAGGCCGCTGGATAGGGACTTCCTTTTCACAATAGGAACAATAGCCGGTTTTGGCGCCTCCCTTAGATTTTTTAACTATTTTTCAGAGCGCACCTGCTGTGGTTGTTTTTTAGTCGCGGCAGGTACGCCTTTTTATTACATACGGGCTCCATAGCGTCACCTCTTTCCCCAAAAATTGGAAAGATGGTTGGCTTATGAAAACGTTAAGGAATAATGGAACCAGTGATGATAATATTGTCCAAAACAGATTTATTGCTTATCTGAAAATTTCTATCAGCCGTCAGAAGGTTAAATATCTGGACAAGCTATTTGATCAACGAAAATGGGAATTATCTTTTGAAGAACACGAGGACACACTGAATAGTCTACCAAGCAGCGGGGGTGCATATTTCAACAAAGAAGTTGAAGATGAATCTCTGTGCCGTGCGTTGAACAAACTTAAAGATCATGAGAGGGTGATTGTCTTTCGCCGCGCCGTATCGGAAGAATCCTTTATCAAGATAGCCGCGGATATGGGGTTAAAGTATGTCACAGTCAAAGCAATTTACAGACGGGCTCTTGAAAAAATCAGGAAGGAGATGCTGAAGAAGTGACTTTTGTGGATTTATTGACCGATGCCAAAACGAATAGTACCAGCCAAGAGCAGATACTGGAGATGTATAAGCCGCTCCTTATAAAAGAATCCATCTATGACGGCGCATTCGACGAAGATCTGTATCAGGAGCTGGTAACGGTTTTGCTGCGGTGCATCCGTACTTTTACTATTTAGGCGCAAACGGACGGTCGGCTGTCGAAAGACAACCGGCCGTCCTGCTGGTCTGCGACATTTCGGAGACGGCTTACCGGTTCTCAGTGCTTCGGATGGGCTCATCCTCGATCTCCATTCGGAAATGGCAGTATCGGGGACGGACAAAATATACATACGGCCCGCAAATCAGACGTTCTATCGCATTCCCCATATCACATACGCCGGCGGATAGATGGCCGCAGCCATGACAGCCCGCATATGGAAGTCCTTTTCTGTCCGCCTATCTCTGTAGGTTTTCTTCTGCTTTTTCCCGGCTGGCGACCGACGGCATACTTTTGTAGGTCAAGATGCGCCAGCGTTTCCCATCCCATTTAGCCGTAACGAACCGTTTCCCATTCCAGAGGGATTTTACCGCTACAACTGTGTCCATATAGAAATAAACCGCTTTCATAACTCTCCTTGTATAATAGAGTAGTAGTTTATTAGAGCCCCTCTTCAAGGGCTGTGCTACACTGAAAGGGATGCTGTGGATTGGTGAACGTCTCCTACCACAAGATGGTTCTTAAAAGGTTCCAACCACAGCCCCTTACACTTTTGTTAATCAGTTAAATACCGCCAGACGGTTGATGTGTAACAAGGCTACAAAAGTAAGGCGCACTGTGGATGCAGCATCACAATTCTAACCACTGGAGGTTTTTACTATGGTAGTTTCTGTTGGTATTGATGTTTCAAAGGATAAACACGACTGCTTCGTTCTCAGTTCGGAAGGAGAAGTGCTGGCAGATGTGTTCACTGTCTCTAACAACATGGATGGGTTTCACTACCTGTTGCAGAGGATTCAGGACTGCGCAGCACCGCAGGATAACATAAAAGTAGGGCTTGAGGCAACCGGACACTACAGCTACAATCTGCTTGGGTTTCTTCTTGACAACGGTCTGGCCACCTATGTCCTGAATCCCTTGCGTACAAACCTTTACCGAAAAAGCCTCAGTCTCAGAAAGACCAAAACCGACCGGGTGGATGCACGAACGATTGCGTCTATGCTGTTATCTGATGCGGGCCTCAAACCCTACACAGATACAGCATACCACAATGAGGAGCTAAAGTCACTGACCAGATACCGCTTTGACAAGGTGAAAGAACGGGCGAAGCTAAAAAGCTCGATTTCCCGATTGGTCTGTATCTTGTTTCCTGAACTGGAAAAGCTGGTTCCCACACTTCACATGGCCTCTATTTACGCCCTGCTGGAGGAGTTTCCCGGCGCTAAACAGGTCGCAGGTGCACACTTGACCAGACTGAGATCACTTCTCGAAACCGCCTCTAAAGGCCACTACAAACGGGATATGGCGCTGGAAATCCGAGATGTTGCCAGAAGCTCCATTGGCTCTCGAATGCCCGCCAAGTCCCTTGAATTGCAGCACACTATCCGTCTCATCCGTGAACTGGATACTGAGATCGCTGAGATTGAGGAACAAATCCAATCCATTATGGATGAGTTGCATTCTCCCATTACCACGATTCCAGGGTTGGGTTTCCGCATGGCAGCTATGATTCTTGCTGAAGTTGGCGACTTCACCCGTTTTGATTCCCCAGACAAGCTATTGGCCTATGCCGGAATGTCGCCATCTACTTACCAGTCCGGGCAGCTCAAGAACTGCTATCCTCACATGGAAAAGCGTGGCTCCCGATACTTACGCTACGCACTTTACAACGCAACTAAGTATGTCTGTCACTGGGAACCGACCTTTGCCGATTATCTCGCCAAGAAGCGGGCTGAGGGTAAGCACTACAATGTTGCTCTTTCTCACGCTGCGAAAAAGTTAGTACGCCTCATATTTGCTATGGAGAAATCCCGAGCACCGTACCGTTTGGCATCTTGATTACTCCCCTTTTAATAGTTAGCCGGGGCTTCTCACGGCCTCTGCTTTGCTATACCTTTTTTGAACCATCTGATTTTTACCACCACCCTTCATTTTTGGGGTTGACTTTTAATAGTTAATCTTTCACATACTATCCGCGAAGGTAAATACTACATAGCACGTGATTTTTCAAAATAAAATTTAGAAATCCACATGACTCCGGCACTACCACGGCATAACAGGTCTAAATTTTGTACTGCCAAATGGGCCTTTTTTCTGCCCCAAATGGGCCTTTTCTAACCGCCGTTCTAATCAGTTCGGTTGGAATTTCGTTAGAACTCCCTGCCATCCCGCACCCGCCCACGACATCGGAAACGCCTCGGATTCCGCCCCTGCAACCGCGAAAAAGCCCGCAGCCATGCGGGCTGCAGGCATCGGCTATCCTCCAATAAGTTCTAACAAAATCCGCCAACATCCAAAATTCCGGTATCACTCGAAATGCTGTGTCCCGAAAGGGACCTAGGGTTCGAATCCCTATCTCCGCCAAACAAAAAGAGACAGGTATTTACCTGTCTCTTTTTGTTTGGCGGAGTTGCAGTAAGAAGTTGCGTGCAAGGCGTGCGGGAGAAATATATATAAAGCGCATTAAAACAAACGAACTAAATAAGGCAAAAGGGTTTTGAATTATTAGACGGTACCTTTTTATTATATGCTTGTTTTTCACTCGCTAACGATCATGATCGTGACGGAAGAACTTGCAACACTACTCCATGTAGATAGAAGCACCTATGCGTATTATGAACTTGGAAAAACAAAGCCGTCGTTTCACACAGTAGCTTGGCTGGCACACTTTTACCAAGTCACCTTAGATGAGCTTCTGACAATAAATTTAAAAAACTTACAGATACCCTTTAGCAATCTATTGACAAAAGATGAACGGTAATATATAGTAATATTGTAAATAGGTTTGAGTGATTGCTCCTTGAGAGCATTGGTATGAGTTATGAGGTCGGATTTATCTAAGAAAGATAAGTCCGACCTTTTTTAGTTCCTGTTCGTAAGATCAGGAACATCAAGCGAAAGATTCTAACCCAACGCAAGGCACACTATATATAGAAAATATTTCGGAATATATATTGACAAACACAATATATTGTGCTATATTATGGCTGTAACTGATTTTTGTGCCTTGCCGCTTTACCAGTGGCATTGCATACGTTGTTAAGTTTGTACGTTGTTCGACAGATGGGTAATGCCAATTCACTGTCGTGTTTTGAGTAACCGGTGGGCATTCATCGGCCTCAGCGCCATGAGCGCAGTTGAGAATGAAAACACCGCAGGGATAGTGTGCCCTACGGGAATCCATGAAATGAAAACTGGCTGTAAAGGCCGCAAAACCGTGAAAGAGATTGGTTTTGCGGCCTTTTTCTGTCTGAAAATAAGCAAATGAACGCTTCCTCTATACTGGGACAGCCATCCCGGTATGGAAGCCAACCGATGAGAGGAATGAAATCTATGACAAGCAAAAAGTTTATCGTCCCTCCGGCCATCAGCAAAGGCGCCGGAGGAAGCAGACGAATAGCCGACATAAATAGGCAGCCTTTGCAGGAACCGCGTGGCGGCGGTTTCCGAACCGGCAGGCGGGCGTTGGTCCCCGCAGACGATGCCGGTACGTACACATATAGACCTTGTCTTCGTCTGGACGGGTCGCCGAGCGCCTGCAGCCTATCCGGTTGCAGCCGGTTCCTACCGGCCAAGACGCTCCCCGTTGAGACAATAAGATCCCGGAACGCTTCCTTTACGGGGGATGGAAAATGCCGCGGCAAGTGCGCCTTGCCGCATGGCATATTTCTGGCGGGGGGCTACCCCCGTGTCTCAGGTTTATTAAAACCCATACGGGAATTTACTAAACATTCAGAATCGAATATCCGGTCATAAACCTCTCAGAGACAGAAGCTAAAAAATCCGCCAAACGCAGTAATAGTGCGGGATTCAGCTCTCTAGCCACGGGAAATTGGCCGGAAACGGTCGAGGTTGTCAACGGGGATAGTCTGTCCTGATTTCGTTGCGTGGTGCTCCCGATTAAAAAAAGGAGTACCTATGAAAAACAATACGTATTTTCCCCTGTTGGAGCAGGCTGAGAAGCTTCGCCGCCACAATCGTCAGTGCAGCTACAAGACGAGAGAACGCTATTATCAGGCGTTCCTGCGGTTTCTGAGATTTGTAGCGGCGGTTTTCCATTTGGAAAAACTTGCAAACCTGTCTGGCAAGCATCTGATCGCTTATGTCAAGGATATGAAAGAGAGGGGACTGTCGCCCTCTACCATTAAAACCGAGCTTTCCGCAATCCGCCTGTGGCACGACCAAATCCCCAATGCCCGGTACAAGCTGCCGGCCAATACTGAGCTGGATCTGGAACGGCGGGCGTACGGCAAAGAGGACCGAACGTGGAGCTGTCGGGAATTTAACCGGATGATCGGCGAGTGCTGGAAAGCCAACCGAAAAGACTTCGAGGCCTGTATCGTCATCGGGCGGTATGCCGGTCTGCGAATCCATGAGGTCATGCGCATCGACACCGCTATAGCCCGAGCCGCATTGCAGAATGGGTATATAACGATTAAGGGAAAGGGCGGTAAACCCCGGGAGGTTCCCATCAACGACACGATCCGCATTGAATTGACCGATATGCTGAAAATTACGCCGCCGGGCCGCAAGCTGTTCGTCCCACTTGAAAAGGATACCCGGAGCGTCACCTATGAGCTGGGGGCGTTCATTCGAGCGCATTGGAAAGAAGTCAAAGATAAAGGCTCCATCCGACCCATGACCTTCCACGGCCTGCGTCACACCTGTGCGGCAGACTGGTATCTTCGGCTTATCCGTGAAGGGAAGACGCCGCATGAGGCCCGGCTACAGGTGTCCCGCTGGCTGGGACATGAACGAGCAGAGATCACGCAGATTTATCTGGCTGGCTCGGAAGGCAAGTCGGACAGCTACTGGAGCGGCGGTGACGGCGATGCTTGACAAGTACGGCGACGTCCTCACTGTCAAAGAGGTCTGCGTAATCCTGGGCATCAGCAGAAACATGGCGTATGAGCTAGTGCGTGAGGGAAAAATTCGCTGTGTAAAAGTAGGAAACCGCTATCGTATACCCAAAACAGAAATTGTACGATTTCTTGAAAGGTGTTATACTATCAATAGTGATGGGGCTTCCGCAGGAAGGAGGACAACATGACAGGAAGCCTTCAAATAAAAGGGAACATCTACTACGCCGTGCTCAACATTCCGGACGATGCCGGCAAGCCGCATCCCAAATGGATCAGCCTGAAGCTCCGGGTGGACACGGTGAAAAAGCGGGAGGCGCAAAAAGTTTTCCGGGATCTACTGAAGCAATACGAGGACAGCCATGTGGCCTATGCCAAAGACGTGCTGTTTGCGGACTGGCTGCGGCAGTGGCTGGAACAGATGCAATACGCCGTGGAACGCTCCACATGGGATTCCTACAAGGTGTTTGCCGAGCGGCATATCCTGCCCTATTTCGAGCCACAGAAGGTCACGCTCATGGGGCTGACGCCGCAGATGCTGCAGCGGTATTACAACGCCATGGTGAAAAGCGGGCGGCTGGACGGCCAGGGCGGGCTATCCGCCAACACGGTGAAAAAACACCATGTCGTCATCCACAGCGCCCTCAAAGACGCCGTGCGCAAGAACCTTATCCCCTATAACCCGGCGGAGCGGGTGACCCTGCCCAAGGTGCAGCAGTACGTCGGAAGCTACTACAATGCGGAGCAGGCAGCGGCGCTCATCGAGGCGATACGGGGTGATCCATTCGAGCCGGTTATCCTGCTGACCCTGTTCTACGGCCTGCGTCGCTCCGAAGTGCTGGGGCTGAAATGGACGGCGGTGGACTTTGAAGAGGGGCGCCTCCATATCCAGAACACGGTGGTGCAGTCCAAAGTCGTGGTGGAAAAGGAGCGCACCAAAAACCAGAAGAGCCGCCGCACCCTGCCGCTGATTCCCGAGATGGAGGACTATCTCCGCCGTCTTCGGCAGGAACAGCGGGAAAACCAGATTCTCATGGGGCCGGGCTATGTGCGCAATGATTTCGTCTGCAAGTGGCCGGATGGAACACCCTTTCGTCCCGATGTGGTGTCCCGGGGGTTCCGGCGACTTCTGAAACGGCACGGCCTGCCGGATATCCGGTTCCACGATCTGCGTCACTCCTGCGCCAGTCTGCTGCTTGCAAAGGGTTTCCAGCTTAAAGAGATCAGCGAATGGCTGGGGCACAGCGACATCGGCACGACCGGAAATATTTACGGGCATCTGGAATATCAATCCAAGATGCGGCTGGCGGACGGCATGGGAGAGCTGCTGCATATGAAGAGTGTTTCGGGCGATAAATAACGGGGTTTACCCCACTCTTAGAAAAAGTCTTAGAAGAATGGGGAAAGCACCCCCAAAACGTGCTTTCCCCATTTCAAAACAAAAAGAAAAAAGCCGCATAAACACTGGGTTTACACGGCTTTTATCATTGGCCCGCCCGGAGGGATTCGAACCCCCGGCCTTTGGAATCGGAATCCAAATAAAAAGCTAGTAATAATGCGGGTTTACAAGTTTTTTACTTGCATGTTTACTTGCATACCAGATTTATCCATAAGATATTCGTCCAGTTTGCTCATGCTTTTGCGCTTGTGTGTTTGATCGAGATGGGTGTAAATTGATAGTGTAGTTTTAATGTCGCTGTGTCCAAGCTGCTCTTTCGCCGTTAGCACATCTACAC
>ENA-OUUV01001415-OUUV01001415.1-human-gut-metagenome-genome-assembly--contig:-NODE-1415-length-11555-cov-6.792870_pt1 | contig 11555 bp, 10 predicted proteins | sample MGYA00237952_ERZ548838 | MGnify/ENA primary metagenome ERZ548838 (study PRJEB26490, sample SAMN05194705) | human gut metagenome | biome: terrestrial biome; feature: human-associated habitat; material... | reverse complement strand
GTTGGGGCGTTGCCCCAAACCCCACCAGAGGCGCCGCCTCTGGACTCCGCAAGGGACATTGTCCCTTGACCCTTTTTTTGATTGCCCGGCTTGGTCGCGCTTCCCTTACTTATTGATTCCCTGCGCTTTCAGGCGTTCTTGGCGCTGGTTCAGGCGGCGCGCCCTCTGCCCCATCGCTTCCACCTGCTCCATGAACGCTTTCACTTCTTCCTCACTCATGCCCTCAAACAGCGCATCCGCCAGGTCATCCGCCATCCGCCGTATTGCCGTGCGGTACTGCATCGCTTTCTCCGTCAGATACACCCGCCGAATCCGTCGGTCGAACGTATCCACTTCCCGCCGCACAAGCCCTTTCTTCTCCAAGCCCTGCAGGCTGCGGGTCGTCGCGGCACGATCCACCGTGTACGCCTCCGCCATCTCGTCCTGCGTGCGCCCGTCCTGCTCATACAGCAGCGCCAGATACAGCACGTCCGACGAGGTGAGCTTCTCGTCCAGCAATTCCCGGTTCAGAAACAGATTCATCTGCCGAAACAGCACAATCACGGATTTATCCACGCGCATGGATTGTTCCTCCTCTTCGTTGTCACAACCCATTGTAGCGCATTTTTATTGACGTGTCAACAATGTAAAAGGAATTTCCGTCATTTTTTCTTGTTCCACAGCGCAAATCCGGCGGCACACAGCGCCAGCACGAAGCAGCCGCTGCTGTATATGGACAAGCCAAACACCTGCGGGCCGTTTCCTGCGACCGCGCCGCCGAAGATGAGCAGCCCCAGCGACAGCAGCATCAGGCAGAGCTTGCGCACCATGGCAATAACGAGCTTGCGGACGTCCTCGCCCGCGTGATGCTCAACGCCGAGATTCGCCTCGCCCTTTAAGCCTGTGCGCAGGATATCCGCCAGCAGCGCGGGGATTTCCAGCGACTTCCGGCTGCTCTCGTAGATGGCGCGGGCATCCTGCGTCAGGAGCGCACGCCAGTCCACGTTGTCAAACATCTGGTCGCCGATGCGCGCGGTGATGACGTTCATGATGTTTAGTTCGGGGCTGAGGTCAGCGACGACGCCCTCAATCGTCGCCAGACCGCGCGCAAGCATCGTCAGGCTGCTGGGCATGGCGATGCCGTTCGTCTTCATGACGCTGGTCATGTCCTCGAACACTTCCGCCAAGTCCATCGTGCCCAAATCCGCCGAGCCGTACTTATCCAGCATGGCCTCAATGTCGCGGTAGAGCTGCTTTTTGTCCGCCGTTCCGTGGAATTCGCCCAGCCCCAGCACCGCATCGCGCACAAGGGCGATATCGCCGCGCGCCACGCCGACAATCGCGTTGCCGATGAGCTTGCGTTCCTTTTCGTTCAAGCTGCCCATCATACCCATGTCGAGCCAGACGATTTTACCGTCGCGGATGCGGATGTTGCCCGGATGCGGGTCAGCGTGGAAGAAGCCGTCCTCCATAATCTGCCGGACGTAGTTGTCCGCCAGCTTCGCGCCGATTTCCGCGAGGTCGTAGCCCGCTTCCACCAGCTTGTCGTGTTCGTCGATGCCCATGCCGTCGATGCGCTCCATCACCAGCACGTTCGTCGTGGTGTACGCGCGGTAGAGAATCGGCGACGTGACGAACACGACGTCCTGATTCAGCGCGTGGAAGCGCTCCAGATTCGCCGCTTCGGTCTGGAAATTCATTTCTTCCTGCGCAACAACCCACATTTCGTCCAGCACCTGATTGAAGTCCACCAGACTGCCGGCGGGGGTATACTTCAGCACCTTGCACGCCTGCTTGAGCAGGATGATGTCGCGGCTCATGACCTCGTGGATGCCCTCGCGCTGCACCTTGACGACGACGCTCTCCCCGCTCTTGAGGACGGCGGCGTGCGCCTGCGCGATGGACGCACTGCCCAGCGCCTTCTCGTCAAACGACGCGAACACTTCCTCCATCGGGCAGCCGTAGGAGATTTCCACCACGCGCTGCACCTGCTCAAAGGGCATGGGCGACACGTTCGAGCGCAGCTTTTTCAGCGCCTCGCAGTAGTCCCGCGGCAGAATATCCGACCGCATGGAGAGGATTTGCCCCAGCTTGATGAACGTCGGGCCAAGATCCTCGATGATGGCGCAGAGTTTTTCCGGCGTGATGCCGTGCAGGATGTCATGCTTGCGCACCACGTCCACAATTTCGCGCAGGCGCTGGCGATTCTGGGCGATTGTCCGCTCCCGCTCCGCCTGATTTTCGCCGCGGCGGCGCTCGTTTTTCGGCGGATTGTCATTTTCGGGCTTATCTGCCGCTTCGGTAGGGATTTCCGGCGCAACCGGCTGCTGTTCCTTCTCTGTCATATGCTGTCTGCCCTCAGTTCTCGCTCGATTCTTCGGATGCCGCGTTCTTCGCCGCCTCGCGCGCCGCAATGTGGGCTTTCAGCGCCTCCAGCTGCTCATCGGAGAGCGAATCCACCGCCGAAATCACGTCATCCGGCGGCGTGACAATCGTCACATTCTCGCGGATGGCATCCTTAATATTGTGCTTGAGTTCCTCGTTGAGCACCTTGCCCTGTTCAATGGTCAGTTCGCCTTTTTTGACCAGTTCATCCAGCACATCCGCGCCCTTTTCCTTCGTCACCGCCGCGACCCCGACACCCGCCAGAATCAGCTTGCGCAAATTTTCGCCCAAATCCAACATTGCCCGCACTCCCTTCACATTCGCCAAATCGGCGGATTGTTTGCATTTTGATTTTGCGGCGATTTTCTGCCGCTTGTATGTTGATTCGCCGCGGAGGGGGCGCATTCCTGCAAGGAGGGGGATTTTTCCGCCTGACAATTTGGGGGATTTGTTTAGGAAGTGAAAATGCGCCGCCGGTAAGGGGATACCGACGGCGCAAGGGGGATTGATTAGTCCTCGATGTAGGTGTATTTGATGTTGTGGGATTTGGCGTAGTCCTCGGCGTAGGAGTTCGGGAGGACACGGAGGGTGAGGTTGGAGCAAGCATCAAAAGCGTAGTTGCCTATTTCGGTAACACTGCGGAGGTCGCCCACGCTCGCAAGCGAACTGCATCCATAGAATGCCAATCCCCCGATGCTCGTCACGCTGCTCAGGTCGCCCACGCTTACAAGCAAACTGCAGCCATCGAACGCGTACTCCCCGATGCTCGTCACGTTGCTCAGGTCGCCCACGCTTGCAAGCGAACTGCAGCCATAGAACGCCATAGCCTCGATACTCGTCACACTGCTCAAGTCGCCCACGCTTGCAAGCGCACTACAATCATTGAACGCACTATCCCCGATGCTCGTCACACTGCTCAGGTCGCCCACGCTCGCAAGCGAACTGCAGCCATAGAACGCCATAGCCTCGATACTCGTCACACCGCTCAAGTCGCCCACTCTTGCAAGCACACTACAGCCAGAGAACGCCTGCCTCCCGATGCTCGTCACGTTGCTCAGGTCGCCCATGCTTGCAAGCGAACTACAATGATAGAACGCCCAATCCCCGATGCTCGTCACGTTGCTCAGGTCGCCCACGCTTGCAAGCGAACTACAATCATTGAACGCACTATTCCCGATGCTCGTCACACTGCTCAGGTCGCCCACGCTTGCAAGCGAACTACAGCCACAGAACGCACTTTTGCCAATTGTCTCCAGTTTCGGCATATCTCCAATTTGTTTCAGTGCCGAACAATAAGCATCCGTATACTTGTTATTATTTTCATCGTAATAGGTGTATGAACCAAACGCACTGTTCCCAATGCTCTTTACATTTTGCAGGTTTCCTACGCTTTCCAAGGAAGCGCAACCTGCAAATGCGCTGTCCCCGATGCTCGTCACGCTGCTCAGGTCACCAATGCTTGCAAGCGAACTGCAGCCCCCGAACGCACTCATACCAATGCTCGTTACACTGCTCAGGTCGCCCACGCTTGCAAGCGAACTGCAACCAGAGAACGCAAAATACCCGATGCTCGTCACGTTCAGCAGATTTCCAATACTCTTCAGCGACGTGCAACCTATAAACGTATTTCTGTTAATCGCCGTCAGCTTCCCTAGCCCTTCAACCTTCTTCAGTTTTTCGCAATTCTGAAATGCCCCAAACGCAATTTTCGTCACATTCGGCAGTGCTCCAACACTCTCCAACTCCCTGCACCCTGAAAATGCTTCCGAGCCAATTCGCGTCACGCTGTCCAAATTGCCAATCGTTTTCAATGATTTGCAGGAAATCGTTGTATACTCTCCGTTGTCCTCGTCCATAAACCACTGTTCCGCAAACGCATGGTTCCCGATAGTTTGCAGATTCGGCATATCCCCAATGCTCTCCAGCACCTCGCACCCGCTGAACGCATACTCCCCGATGCTCTCCAGCTGGTTCATGTCCCCCAGCCGCACCAGCGCTGTGCACCCGTCAAACGCATGGTTGCCAATCTTCGTCAGCCCATCCGGCAGCTCAATCTCCTGCAAATTCGTGCAGCCCGAAAAGGCGTAATCGCCGATTTCCGTCACGCCGTCGGGAATTTTCACGCGCTCCAGCGTCGTGTCGCCCGCAAAGGCGTAGTCCTCAATCCGCTTCACCCTCGCCGGAATCGTGTATGTCGCCGGATTCCCGCTGCTCTGCCCGTCCGCATCCTCCGCCAGCGCGGGAACCATCAGGCAGCCGCCCGCCAAAAGCCCGGTCAGCGCAAGGGTCAACAGTTTTTTAGCCTCCATAATTGTCAGCTCCTTTCTGTATTTCCATTATACAACACCTGTGTCATTTGTCAATCATTTTTCATACTTTCTGCGCGCTTCTCCCGCGTTTTTTCTCCCCCGAAGCCCTTGCAGAAATCCCCCGCGTGATGTACAATAAAACCGAAGCGTGATTCACGCAAGAGTAGGAGGAGGAAACACTATGGCGATTACCACCCGCGCGTTCGGCACGACCCAAGACGGCCAGAACGTGACGATGTATACCCTGACGAACCATTCCGGCGCGTCCGTGTCCATGCTTGACCTCGGCGCGATTGTGACCAATATCCTCGTGCCGGACAAGAGCGGCAAGCTGGCGGACGTTGCCCTCGGCTTCGATACGCTGGCGCATTATGAGGGCGGCCACGGCGCGATGGGCGATACCATCGGGCGCTTCGCAAACCGCATCGGCGGCGGCTGCTTCACCCTTGACGGCACGGAATATCACCTCTACCAGAACGACGGCGAAAACACCCTGCACGGCGGCAAAATCGGCTTCCAGAAGAAGGTCTGGCAGGCGACGCCCGTCGCGGGGGATACGGTGGATTCCGTCAAGTTCCACTACGTTTCCGCCGATATGGAGGAGAACTTCCCCGGCAATCTGACGGTGGACGTGACCATCTCGTGGGATGACGACTGCAACCTGACGTTCCGCTATCAGGCGACAACCGACAAGGCGACCGTCATCAACATGACGAATCACACCTATTTCAACCTCGCCGGCTATGACCACGGCACCGTGCGCGACCACGCCATCTACATCGACAGCGACGTGGTGACGGCGGTGGACAGCGGGCTGATTCCGACGGGCGGCTACATGCCTGTCAGCCAGACGCCGCTTGACCTGCGCGAGGAGATGCTCATCGGCGATGGGCTGGATCGCATGAGCGAATCCGTCTCCATGGGCTACGCGAAGGGCTATGACCACAACTACGTCCTGCGCAAGGGCAGCGCGATGGGCTTGTGCGCGTGCGTGCACCACGAGGAATCCGGCCGCACGATGGAGGTCATCACCGACCAGCCCGGCGTGCAGTTCTACACCGCCTGCACCACCGATTACGCGGATGGCAAGGGCGGAATGCACTATCTGCCCTACTCCGGTCTGTGCCTGGAAACGCAGCACTACCCGGACTCCCCGAATCACCCGAATTTCCCGACGACGACGCTGCGTCCCGGCGAAATCTACGACACGACGACCATCTACGCCTTCCGCGTCGATGCGTAATCCAAATTGAACTTATGGCGGAGCGGCTTTTGCGGCTGCTCCGTTTTTTTGCACCCCAAACCGCCTTTTCGCATAGGCTGAATCGGGGTGAAAACATGACCATCGACGAATTTCTGACGAATGTACGGCGGATTCAGGCTGCTGATCCGCGCTACCGATTGGGGCGCGACGGCTCGGACGGCTACTGCGACTGCATCGGGCTGGTCATCGGCGCAATTCGCCGCAGCGGCGGGCAGTGGCGCGGCATCCACGGCACAAACTGGACGGCGCGCAACGCCATGCACGACTTGAATCCCCTGCGCGGCGCGGGGCAGCTCCGGCGCGGCGAACTCGTTTTCCGCGCGCATGAACCGGGCGCAAAGGGATACGCCCTGCCGAGCCGATACGCCTCCTCCGCCGACCGCCGCGACTACTACCACGTCGGCGTTGTCATGCAGACGAACCCGCTGCGGATTCTGCACTGCTCCAGCGGCGGCGTGAAGGCGGACACGAGCGCGAGCCGCTGGCAGTTTCACGGGATGCTGACGATGTTCGCGGGGCGGATGGGGCTGATGCAAATCGGCGATTCCGGCGACGCAGTGAAAGGGCTGCAAAGCGCACTGATGGCGGCGGGATTCCCCCTGCCCCTGCATGGCGCGGACGGCAATTTCGGTGCGGAAACCGAGCAGGCGCTCCGCCAATTCCAGCAGAAAAGCGGCCTGAGCGCATCCGGCGCGGCAGACGCGGAAACGCTGGCGGCGCTTCGGCTTTTGAACGGATAAGCAAGCAGGGCAGTCCGCTTTTTATGCCGACCGCCCTGTGTTTTGATGCAATTTTGCTGATTATGCCAGCTTGTCCGCCGCCGCTCGGCACGCCGCCAGCGCGTCGTCATCCGGCGCGTCCTGGCAGATGACCGTATCGACGATATTCATCCCCGCGTTGTCACGCTTCCAAATGTCCATCCACTCGCCGCCGCCCCAGCCGTAGCTGCCGAACAGCACCACCTTCTTGCTGCCCAGCACGGGCGCAACCGCGTTCCACATCGGCTCGAACTCATCCTCTTCCAGCTGCTCCGCGCCCATCGCGCTGCATCCGAAAGCGAACGCATCGTAGTTCGCCGCTTTTTCGGGGGAGAACTCGCTCGCGGTGAAGAGATCCGCGTGCGCCTGATTCGCGATGGCTTCCGCCATCTGCTGCGTGTTGCCCGTGCCCGACCAGTAAATAACCGCAATCTTGCTCATGAGAATTTCCTTCCTTTCATGTTATGTGCGGACGGTCAGCCGTTCAAGCGGCCATCCGGCGCGGAAAAGCGTCTGGTATGCCGCGCGGCACGCCTTGTAGCGCTGGAAAATGCGCATCGCTTCGCACTCGTTCGTGTACGCCTTCCAGCATCCGCTGCATCGGCAGCCGCGCCCGCCGTCGCGCATAAACGCGATGACGTCGCTCAAGGGGTAGCCGAGGAAGACGCCGATTTCGTGCGGGAAGCAGGGCGATTCCGCCAAGCGCTGCCGCAGGAACGCCAATGCGCCGTCGGGGGATGTGTCCCCGTAGCCCATTGCCCGCAGAAACGCCTGAACATCCGCCTGTGCAAGCAGCGCTGCGAGCGCCTCCTGCCGATAGACGTACACCAGCGCGCGCTCCTGCTGCACTCGCAGGATGGTCAGCGACACGCCGCGCGATTCAAGCGCTGCCTGCACACGCCGGAACTCCGCGCGAAAGCCCGTCGCATCCGCGCAGGACGAGGTGAACAGGCTGCCGACCTTCATATTCGCCAGCGTCGGGGAGCCGTGGTCAATCAGCGCGCGTTCCAGCATGGGTGGTGTCCTCCTGTTTGTGTTAGTCTTGGCTAACACAGATATTTTACAGGATAATGGGTTGTTTGTCAAGCAGAAAAGTTAGTGAAAGCTAACTTTTTGACGAAAAAGTGCGCGATGAGCGGAATTCGCGACATTGAGCGGAAAAGGAAAACGAAAAAGTAAAGAAAAAGCTGCCTCCGATGCGTTCAGAGGCAGCCTGCTTATTTTTTTGGGATTACACCGTCCCGCACGCATCCGCGTAGAACGCGTTCATCGCGTCCTCCGTCGGGAAGTTCGCGACGTACATCATGTTGCCCATCGCGCCCGACAAGGCGTCCGGCACGCGGCCGACCATCTTCATCTGCGCGGCGTACTTCGTCATCAGCTGCTCGTGGGACAGGCGGAAGTGCTTGCCGTCGCGGCGACCCGCAAATGCGCAGAAGGCGTGCTCACCCTGCGGCATCAGCGTGCTGTCATAGGCAATCATGTCCGCCCAAATCTTGTACACGTCGGTCGAGTTGGCAAAATTCATCATGTCCGGCGAGAAGCCGCCGCACGGCCGCATGTTGACCTCCAGCGCAACCACGTCGCCCTTCTTGCCCATCGACGGCTGATCCTCGGTCAGGCGGAAGAACTCGAAGTGCACGAACCGGCTGCGCACGCCGAAGGACTTCACCGTCGCGCGACCCGCCTTGCGGACATCATCGTGCAAATCCTTGACGATGTAGTACACGGAGTTGTCGTCGTTGTTCACAATGTCCATGATAGAGACGGGACTGACGTTGCCCGTCTCGAAAATCGGCTCGCCCTTGCTGTTGATGATGGCGTCGTAGCTGTTGACTTCGGCGTGGATAAACTCCTCCATGATGTAGGAAACTTCCAGCTCTTTGACGATGAGGAAGTGGCGGAGGTCATCGTCGCTGGACAGCTTGTAGGTGTGGGACGCGCCCACGCCGTTATCCGGCTTGACAATGACGGGGTAGCCGACTTCGCTGATGAACGCTTTGCAGCCGTCGAAATTATCCACCATATGGTAGCGCGCCGTCGCGATGCCGGCCTTCTGGTAGTATTCCTTCATCTTGGACTTGAACTTGATGCGCGGCATATCGCTGACTTGGAAGCCGCTGGTGATGTGGAAATCGGTACGGAGCATGGCGTCGCGCTCCAGCCAGTATTCGTTGTTGCTCTCCAGCCAGTCGATACGGCCGTATTTGCTGATGAAGAACGCGACGGCGCGGTACACCTCGTCGTAATTCTCCAAGCTGCCGACCTTGTAGTATTCGTGCAGGGCGCTCTTGAGTTCGGGCAGGAGGGTATCATAGGGCTGATCGCCGATGCCGAGGACGCGCAGTCCGTTATTGCGCAGCTGACGGCAGAACTGCCAGTAGTTGACGGGGAAATTGGGGGAAATGAAAACGAAATTCTTCATAGTTTGTTTCATCCTTTTGTTTTTACTGAACCGAAGGTTCATTGGATAAACACGCGGGCACTGTATGCAAGTGTCACCAACTGAATCGCGCGAAAGGGTCAAGGGGCAGCGCCCCTTGGTTTTCCCCCTTGTCACAGAATATGCGGGACATGGTATGCCACTTGCTGGTACCACCAGTCCCAGTCGTGCTTCACATCGTAGCCCCAAATGTCGAACCAGACGTGAATGTCCTTCTGCGCACAGATGTCACGCAGGCGGAATGTGCTCTCCGGTACTTCCCACGCGCCCTGCCCGACGACGACCACCGCCTTGTGGTCGTTGTACAGGCGGATAAACGGGTGGTCAGGCGAAATTCCGGCGAGATAATCCACCGGGGAATTGGCGTACACCAGCTCATCCATGTAGCCGGGGAAGCCGTATTCGCTGGTGTAAATGCCGCTGAGCGCCAGCAGACCGTCGAACGTCTCCGGGAAGCGGAAGTACAGGTTTGCCGCGTGCGTCGCGCCCAGGGAACAGCCGAACGCAATGATGCCCGGCGTGCCGTCCCAGCCGTTGCGGTCGTTCGTCATGGACTGGATGAACGGCGCAACCTCGCGCACGATGTAGTTCATCCACGCTTCATGGCGGCGGATGCGGTCGTGCGGGTCGTAGGTCGCGGAATACGTCTCCTTATCCAGCGTGTCGATGGAAAAGACCATGCACTGCCCGGATTCAATCCACGGTGCCCATGCGTCGGTCATGCGGTAATTCTCGAAGTCGAAAAAGCGGCCGTCTTGGCAGGGAATGAACAGCACCGGGCGGCCGGCGTGGCCGTACACCTTGATTTCCATCTCCCGCCCGACGGAGGGGCTGTACCATTTTGTGTAATATGTCTGCATGGGTTGCGCCTCCTATTATTCGCGATTGTAGAACAGAATGTGCATGAAGAAGGGAATCTGCTCTTCCCAGCAGGCTTCGCAGTGGTCGCCGTTGGGGACGATGCGGCTCGTCAGCAGCACCTGTTTTTCCAGCAGACGGCTTGTTACGGCGGCGTACTGCTTGCGCATGTTGTCGTGGTGCGCCATCTCGCGCGAACCGTAGTCCATATAAATCACGGTGTCCGGGGCAAATTGCGCGTCGCGAATCAGGCGGTCCAGGCTGCGCGTGGCAAACCAGATGCTCGGCGAAAGGCACGCCGCGCGCGAATACACGTCGTTAAACGCCGTCACCGCGTACAGGCTCATCAGCCCGCCCATGCTCGACCCCGCAATCCACGTCGTTTCGCGCCCCGGCAGCGTCGGGTACTTTTCGTCAATCATGCCTTTCAGCGTATGCGCGAACCAGTCCATCGTCGTGCGCCCGCGCCCGCGGATGTAGCCGAGCTTCGGGTCTTCAAACGTGAAGGGGGAATATTCGCTCAGCCGCCCGTTATTCGGCGAATGGTTGCAGTCCACCGCGACGACAATCAGCGGCGTATCTGTCGATTCAAGATATTCCTTCATCCCCCAGCACTTCCCGTAGGTCGCGTCGGAATCGAAGAAAACGTTATGGCCATCGAACATATACAGCACAGGATAGCGCGCTTCGGGGTTTTCCTGCGCTTCGTCGGGGACGTACACATAGACGGTGCGTCCCTCGCGCCCGCTCAGTTTCGGGATGGGGGTTGTCCATTTTTCAATCATGATGCTTATTCCTCGGTGTTGGTGTCGGGAAATGAAATTTTCCCAACGATAGTGTAGCACAGCGCGAAACAGAACTCAACCGTTTACACCGGAAAAAACAAAAAAAAGCATTTTCGGCGGACGCAAACGGGGCAACAGGCAGTTGCTTGCGCAGGAAAAGCGAATGTGATATAGTAAGGGCGAGGTGATGATAGCGATGGAAGCAAAAGATGTGCTTTTGAAGCTGCGAACAGAACGCGGGCTGTCGCAGGATGCACTTGCGGAGAAGCTGTTTGTGACGCGCCAAGCCGTGTCCCGCTGGGAAAACGGCGATACCCTGCCGAACACGGAGACGCTCAAACTGCTCTCCAAGCTCTATGATGTGTCGATTAACACGCTGCTCGGTTCGCCGCGGACGCTGATTTGCCAGTGCTGCGGCATGCCGCTCGACGACACGACCATCAGCCGCGAACCCGGCGGCGCATTCAACGAGGACTACTGCAAGTGGTGTTATACGGATGGGAAATTTGCGTACAGTTCGGTGGAAGAGCTGCTGGCGTTTCTGGTGCCGCACATGTCAAATGATGCGTGGCCGCCGGAGCAGGTGCGCGCGTATTTAGCGGACATGCTGCCGAAGCTGAAGCACTGGGCGAAATGAATCAGGCAGATGAAGGCAGCAGGGCGGCGCGTTCTGCTGCTTTTTCGTGTTGCGCCGGGAGGGGCGGTCGCGCCCATAATAGTGGATAAAGCAAGTTTGGGGGGCGCTCCTGCGGGAGCGCAAAGTTACTGGCAGGG
>ENA-OUUV01001414-OUUV01001414.1-human-gut-metagenome-genome-assembly--contig:-NODE-1414-length-11561-cov-13.639492_pt1 | contig 11561 bp, 15 predicted proteins | sample MGYA00237952_ERZ548838 | MGnify/ENA primary metagenome ERZ548838 (study PRJEB26490, sample SAMN05194705) | human gut metagenome | biome: terrestrial biome; feature: human-associated habitat... | reverse complement strand
AAAAAAGGAAAAAGAGCTCCTTCGAGCTCTTTTGAGTCAGTTCTGCAAACTTGAATTTCACAGTCGTTTCTCATACCTATTATCCTAATAACGATTGTTTAATTTCCAAGCAAATGAAACAGTAGTCCAATCAAGAAACATACCACTATTGTAACAATTCCGGCTACAATCCCTTTCAGTACATTTTGATATGGTCGTTTTCCGATTTCTCGTTGCTTCTGTATTTCGTCCAATCTTTTACCTTCTAAAAAGGCTACAATCTCTTTGTATGTCTGAATATCGTTGTCTTTTTTCACCTTTTCCACTTTCAAAGCCCAATACATCGTAATTACAAAAAGAATTCCAAACGGAATAAATGCAAGCTGTTCCAACCAAAAGAACAATGGGACTGCCGATAAAATCGTAATTGCCAAATGCACGCAAAAAATGTTACCATAGTAATTGAGTTTCTTAATTTCTTGTTCATTAATTTTTTCTTTCATAATTTCAATATCTCCTTTGATTAATTTATCAATGGAGGTTTGGAATACTTCACTCAAAAGAATCAAACTATTTACATCTGGATAACTTTTCTCATTCTCCCAATTTGAAATAGTTTGTCGAGACACATATATTCGGTCCGCTAATTGTTCTTGTGAAATTTGAAGTTCCGAACGATATTTCTTAATTTGATTCCCGAGTTCCATTCAATACACCTCCTTGCACTTGTATCTTAATCAAAAACAGATATTAATGCTATCAAAAGTCTTTGACAAAGGACTTTTTATCCTTGTCAAAATCTTTTGACACACACAATTGTAGTCAAAAGAGCATAAAATTCAAAGTTTCTGTTCCTTACAAACTTGAATTTGTCTCTTTCTTACCCATTAGCAATCTGAACCAATTTATCAATTATAACTTGTGGTATCTCTCTATTTTCATAACCTTGTTTAATAGATTCGATTGCATTATCTATATCGTTATTCTTTGCATATAAAAACGCCTTGATATGACACATATACGGAACATATATATGGGGTAAAGTTACTATCCTCTGATTAAGAACAGTAATGGCATCATCAACTGTTTGTACATTATTTATCCACTCTCTTATCAGTGGGATATTTTTATCTATCACATTTTTTATATATTCCAATGCAAATTCTATATCGGACGTGTAGGTAGGTATTTGATATTGAAAACTTGTGCATTTCCTTGGATTATAAAATTCTTCCTTTGTATATCCACAGTCTTGTTCTCTTTCATCCTCTATGTGATTATACCAAGCATCAGCAATGTGTATTTTTACAGAACTTTCTGTCCGATGCCATGTCAACTTATTTTTACTATTGATATCAGGGATAAAATCATAATTATATCCCCAGCGCAAGTATATGTGATTTCCTCTTGGATAACATAATTCGACCACAAAACGCCGATTAGCACTCCATTCAGAGTGCCATTTTTTTATCTTTTCATTATATTTCAACCCGAATTCTTCTGACAATCTTCGAGATATGTATTCGTCATAAAATTCTCTTTTAATATATTCATCACCATGTAAAAACTTATCTTTATACTCTTCTTGTGATAATATTTCATTTGATTCCCTTTTTTTTGAACAAAAACCCTTACTCAATACATCAAATAGACTCATAAGTAACCTCCATTATAGTAAATCATCTCTTGCTTAAATCTCGATTTTCTCAATTCTCCAAACTGGAATTTTCATGTGCTTTACATATTAAGATTTTTTATATTAAAGGTATTCTTCAATAAATTGTTTTTCTATATAAGCAATCACTCTACTCGTATCTACAAATTCCATAAATCTTGGAAATCCATTTTCGTTATGCGTTGAATATGTCAAATGATAAATCCTATATATATTATTATCAAGCATAAACAAAACATCATCACACGAATAACTACGTGCAATTGCTTTAACATCACTATATTGAGAAATATCTGTTTCCTTTTCAAGTTCCCTGACAAAACCATTTACTTCAGGAATTATTCCCCAATTAAAATCTTCTCCATATTTATTACACAAACGACTAATCTCGTTTATAATGCTAAACATTCTCTTTACCTCTAACAAATTCAAATTCATGCGCGCTTTCAATCTCACCGGAAGACTGGAATTTTATAACTTATCAATCCCAATATAATATTATCATATGGTCTATCTTCTTGCGGTCAGTCAGCTCTATAACATGAGGATTATTCTCTTCCTGAGCTATAAGCCATACTTTATAGTTTCCACATTCATCACTATCTCCAACAAAAGAAATATTACTTGGTTCAGCAACACCACTTTTTTCAATATATCTCTCTATTTGGGAAATAGGTAAAACTGTGTCAATCCAAAGAGCATCGGCATATGTTGATTTTTCTCCTTTACTATTTGTGATTTCATAGCCATAAGTAGATACATAAATTACACTATCTGAGTCAGCAGACTTAATCTGTGCTACAAAGTTTTGTAAAGGATTAATATCTTCTTCGTCTAAACAAAAACTATTATAATCCTTACTTTTTTTATCAAAGTAATTATCAAATCCCATCAGAACATCATCATTCAAATCAAATTTTCTTGAATTAAAAACTATTTCTAATATGCCCATATTTTATTCCTCAAATTCCGATTTTCTCAATTCTCCAAACTGAAAGTTTATTCACTCTCTATATCATCGATTATTTCTTTTGCTCGATATAAGATAGGTAATTCTCTATTTGCTACAAGTGTTCCTAATCGTGTATTCTTTCTATTTTCATATTCTCGAACTGCTTCTTCATAAGACAATTGCAATGTAGATAAATGAAAACTATCTATTTCATCCTGCGTTAAATTTTTTTCCCCAAATGATTTTACTTTACACAAGAAATAATTATTAATATTATGCCTATGAATCAGGTTATAATAATCACTTACAACTCCTATTTTAAAAACTATTTCTACTGATACACCTAATTCTTCTTTTAGTTCTCTTTGAATGGCAGTTTGTAACTCCTCGCCTACCTCAACTCCTCCGCCAGCAGTTTCAATTAATGTTGCTTTGCCAAAATCATCATCTCGCTCGGCTCTTACAAAATAGAATATTCCGTTTTCATCATATACAATTGCTCTAGCAATATTTCTATCATGGTCAATATAATCAAATTGCCATTGCGTATCCTGCAGTTCAATATATATTTCTTTATGCACCATATATTCCCCCTGATAATCGACATCAAAATTCCGATTTTCTCAATTCTCCAAACTTGAATTTACCTTCTGCTCATATAAAATATATCAATAGCTTTACTTGCAAACTCTGCTGTGCCAACTCCTCCAACATCATCAATATTTTCCGTAAGTTCTCCTCCACCGGCATACATTCTTCCAAGACCGCATAAAATCTTATCAGAACATGTATAAAAATGATCTGTAATGTAATCCTGAAGTTTCCTTACCTGCAACTGCACCTGTTCATCTTCTGGGTCCATTTCTTTCATTTGTCCGAATTCAACAAATAATTGCATAAACTCATTTGCAACAGTAGCTTCATCGTCTTTCGTCCAGTTCTTTGTTTTCTCTTCAAACTCCTTATACTCAGAGGTTTGTCCCCATTGTTCTTTTGCTCGTTTAGAATACTCATCAATCTTTGTTGTATCAAATACTTTAAAATCCATATATTTCACTCCTATTCCTTTTATTCCTCGAGCGAAACTAATAAGATTTTCAAGATGCTCTTTTTTCATAGTAAGCAATTCAATCTGCTGCTCTAATGCTTTGTTCCTGTCAAAGTTAGGGGCATCAATTATCTTTTTAATCTCCTTAAGCGGAAATTCCAATTCTTTAAACAGTAAAATTTGTTGCAGCCTTTCCAAGGATGTATCGTCATACAACCTATAACCTGACTCTGTATATTCAATAGGTTTTAAGAGACCAATGGTATCATAATACTGCAGAGTGCGTATACTCACTCCTGTTAATTTACTTACCTCATTCACTGTCATCATTGTCATTTCCTCCTCTCGATAAACATATCGTAAACTATTACGTTGCGTAGGAGTCAATAGTTTTTCAAAGAAATTTTCAAAATTAACAGCTTATTCAATGCTAAGTTATCTTTTTCTTCCTAAATATCTGCATACTTTTGATTTGTATTGCAGGTACTCATTTCCGAATGCTTCTATCAAAAAATCTTCCTCTACATTGACTATCTGCAAATGAAAAAATACCACTGCAAAACCTGTGGCAAAGCAAAGGAACCAATTAAAGAACGAAAACAATATTCCTATATACATTAAATCAAAACCCAAAAATGCAGGATTTCTGCTAATAGAATAGATGCCCGTTGTTACCAAATTTGTCTTTTCTTCTTTTTGCACACCTGCTCTCCAATTCTCCTTCATCTGTGTAACAGAAACAATAAAAGCAAGTACACCGAACATTGTTATTACAACTCCTATAAATTGCGTCACAATATGTGCTGTTCCCGAATAAAACACAATACTGATAATCTGTATTACTGGAAGCAAATATGTGATTATTTTAAGAGTTACTTCTATAAATTTGACAAATCCCTCTTTTCCTTTTCCTAATTGATCTGTCTTTATGCCTTGCTTTTTCTGACTAATCACCTTTGCAAAATAGCAGATGTAGAAAACTGCCATCAGTGAAATTGTAACAATTTTTATTATCATCGTGTAACTCCACAAATCCAATTTATCAAACTCATTTTATCAAAAACGGTAAGAGATAAAACGGTTCTAACAATAGATTTTCTTCTTTACCTACATCTTTCTGAGATATTAAATACGCCTTGCTAATATTCTGAGAGAATTTTCTGCGGAATTCCCTTATGGATTCATGTTTTCCGGATCCTGAGGACTTAACTTCAAATGCATTTATTTTACTTCCTTCCGAAATCAGGAAATCCACCTCATAATAATGCGTACTCCCTTTTTTCTCCCAGGTATGATAGTACAGTTCTCTCCCGGTGGCTGTAATCATTTGAGCAACCAGATTCTCATAAAGATATCCCAGATTTGCCGGTAATTTATCGGAAAGTAACTTCGCATAAATATCATTTTCCGTCACCAGACGGTCAATAAACATCAGTGTAACAAATAATCCTGTATCTGAAAGATATAACTTGTAACTGTCAAAATCTTTCGTGTCCGTCAGGCAGACTCTTGGATTGGTAGAATTATAGCATGGCAGAACTGTTTTTGAATCTATCAGCTCGTATAATAATTCTTCTGCTTTCGTGTTATTTCTTTTTCCAATTGCTGTGGTAATCCGATATTTTCTTGCATCCTTTGCCAACTGTGCCGGAATCGCATGATATAATGCCGATATTCTTCCGGACGCATCAATTTTCTTAAAGTCTTCCTCATACAGAGATATGATCTGCCTTTTTACCATATCTATTTCTGAAAAGTTTTTTCCATTAACATAGGCTTCTACTGCCTGTGGCATCCCCCCTACTGCCATGTAAATTCTCAAATCTCTCATTAATTTACGGTTAGTTGCCTGTCCAATAGCTGCTCCGCTATCATAAATCTGTTGCAGCAGCCCATAATTACTGCCCGTGGCATCACAGAATTCTTCGTAATCCATGGGATATACTTCTATCTTCATTTCCTCGGATGGAATCAGGATATCCTTTACATTTTTCTTTATCGAGATTAAAGAGCCTGTTTCCAAATAACTGTATCTGCCGTCATGTATAAGATGCTTTATTGCCTGTCTGGCTTTTGGAAATAACTGTACTTCGTCAAAAATAATGAGGGACTCGTGTTCATACAATGTGATTCCGGTTTCTGCCTGCAGCCTCAGAAAAAAGATATTCAAATTTCCTATATCATCGAAACATTCCAGAATATTACTTGTTGTTTTGGAAAAATCAATTAAAATATAAGACCTATATTCATTTTTTGCAAAGGTCTCCGCAATAGTCGACTTGCCAACTCGCCTTGCGCCTTCCAACAATACCGCATATTTTTCTGAATATATCTTTTTCCATTCCAACAATTTATCGTATACTTTTCTTTTAAAATACATAACTACCTCCACCATTATAAATATGTTATATCACATAATATACGTTTCTTCAATTTGCACATTGCATATTATGTGCATTTCTTCAATATTTATCGCAACGGTTTTGTGCTTACATTCAAAAAGTTCTGTAGTTATGGTAAATAAATTTTTTCTGTTCAAAAATGCTGAAAATCTTTCTAAAGCTTAAAAACAAATCGAAAGAGTAAATGCATCACTAACCCCGTGCACGAAAGCAGCAGCCCCATCTTTACAGGCTTTGTAGATGCCTTCTTTAATTGTATGCTTCCAATAATAATTCCCGCCAATGATGAAACAAATGGTAATAAAATCATTATAGCTGCAACCCAAATAAACTTCCAGCCATTTTCCACCATCCCAAACCATCCCCTATGCGAAAGAACAGGAATTACAGGTAATATCACATTAATAATGCCTAAAATTAACACAAACTGATGTTTCTTTTTCACTCTTTTCTCCTTCGTTAACTTCCGATTTGTTATATTGTTTTTATCTATACAATAATTGCCGCCATTGAATGACGGCAACTCCTTATGCAATCTTTTCACTTACATTTTCCAATCCATACAACATATCCGGATCTATATCCAGACACTTACTACAATCTCTGGTTCCAGTAACATCCCATGCCAATGTCCCATTCAAAATGGTGCACGCATTCATAAAAAATTTAATATCTTTCAATGGTTCAAAAACTTTCTTTTTCAATAACGTTTTAGCATCATAGCATACAATCTTTCCATCTTCAAAATATACATATACGGTATAGTCTTCATTAGGAATTACCTGCACAATATCATAAAACATATCTGCCTCCTACACTAATGGATTAATTCTATTAAGCGGAAGTCCATCTTTGGACAACTCCCAGTTTTGCATCAGTTCATCCTGATGTATCACACACCATGCTAATATCAATTTTAACTGCCTGGATGGTAAAGCCCCTTTTATTACTCTTGCTTCGATAATATCTACAATCGCTTTATTTCCATTATATTCTGCATGAAAATGTGGGGGATTGTGATCTTCATAATACATTGTAACCCTTATTCCATAAAACAACGAAATTTCTGGCATAGATACACCTTCTTTCTTTTCACTCTTAAATCTTTATGACTACCTATATTATATCAATAATTTATCCTTTTGACCATAATTGTATTACTTCTATGGTGATTCATACCTTTTTATTCCAAAATAATTATTCTATCATCTCTACAAACTGTTAAGGAAACAATCGGAGTTGGTGTAAACGAAAAAGCAGCCTTGAGTTCTGATAAAAACTGCCCTTTCGTTTACATCAATTTCGATTTTACCTTGGTGAACAAAGTCGCGTCCCTTTAGCCGATAGCTATGGGGATTCAATCGTTGCTCTTTTCCTTAAGTTTATCATACCGGATGTTTTGGTAAAAGTTTTTTTATTCAAGAAATCAATTTCAGGCATGACAAACAAACCTCCTATGCGGAAGTCATTTATTCTATGCAATTGTAGATCTTAACATCTCATATGTGCACGAAAAGAAGAACTGTATTTATCTTTGCAGGGTGATACCATATTCCCTCCACAAGAAGAACATTTGCATACATCGATGTTATACAAAACCTTTATCATTTCTACTGCATTTAGATTTTTTAATGTAGAAATGTATTTCTTACATCCAAGCAGGTTTCTGCAGTAAGTTATCTTTTTTCTCTTGTTTCTACATGATAGCAGACCATAGTGCCGGATTCTGACAAATCGTTTGGGAGGAACATGCATCATAAATCGACGGATGAATTCTTCTCCTGAAATTGTTTTCTCTTTCCAGCAGCCTTCGTTTTTATAGTCTTTTACTACATATGTAACTGTTGTATCTGTCATGGATTTGATTCGATGATTACTGATTGCTATCCTGTGGGTATATTTTCCAAGATAATTGATAACCGACTGTGCACCATTGAAAGTTTCTTTACAGTAAGTGACCCAGTTCTTTTCATAACACTTATCAAGAAGTTCTTTAAAACGATAGCTGTTCTGATATTTCTCTGCTGTACCATGAAATTTAAGCTTAGAATCATTCCACAGGCTTTTTAACTCATCCATATATTTTCCACGAAACACTTTTGAGATAACACCATATGGGAGAAAAAATTTTCCACCTGTATCTTTCCAGTTGTTTTCATCATCAAGTCCACCTCCAAGAACAATGGTATGAATATGCGGATGATAATTCATTGCAGAACCCCAGGTATGAAGAATACAGATATACCCTATATCAGCTCCTAGATACTTTGCGTCTTTTGCCAATTCATTCAAGGTTGCTGAGGCAGCATGATACAGTGCATCATACAACAGCTTCTGGTTGCTGTAAATGATGGAATTCAATTCCTCAGGAACTGTGAATACTACATGATAATAGGGTGCATCAAGTACGTTCTCTTTTTGTGCATCAATCCATTTCTCTTTCGGAAACTCCTGGCACATGGGACAGCATCTGCTTCTGCAGGAGTTATTATGAATGCTGATACATCCGCAGTCCTCACAAACACTGATGTTTACACCAAAAGCGCCTGTTTTACAGTTCATGATATGATAAGCTGTTTTTCTATGATGAGCAGGAGGGCTATTCCTCTTTTCATAAGAAGGATAAAACCGTTCAAATACATCTTGTATCGTATATGATTTCTCCATAATTACTCACCGCCCATCTCATCAAATGGGCTCCTAATTCCAAGCAGAGTTTTATTGCTTACATGCAGATAAACCTCTGTTGATTTTGGATCACGATGTCCCAGAAGCGCTTGAATATATTTTACATCACAGCCGGATTCAAACAGATGACTTGCAAAGCTGTGACGTAAACAATGCGTGGAGACGTGTTTCTGAATGCCTGCTCTTTTGGCACTTTCACGAAAAAACTGAATGACACTATCTTTTGTAAGATAATCCCCTGTCCATGAACTTGGGAACAGAATCCCTCTTGGTCTGCCACATTGAAACCAGTATTCTGTCAATATTTCGAGCGTCCGGTCTGCAAGCAAAGTATAACGATCAGAGCGACTTTTCCCATCACGGATGTGTATGGTTTTGTTCGTGCGTGAAATATCATCATAATGAAGATGTGTGACTTCTGAAACACGAAGTCCGCCTGAATACATAGTAGCAATCATAGCTTTGTGCTTCAGATTTGGAGTAGCATCAAGAATAGCCGATATTTCTGCTTTTGTAAGCACTGTCGGTAACTTTCTGTCCCTTTTCATACGAGGTATGTCATCATCGTCCCAATTCATCTTCAATACTTTCTTGTAAAAGAAGCGGATTCCTGAATGGTAGTGATTGTATGTTTCCGGAGAAATCCCGGAAAGTTTCTTTTCAGTTAGGAATATATCAACATCGTCAGTTGTTAATGCATCTATATCCTTGGCTGTGTGGTTCAAAAAATGAGCAACACTGGTACAGTATGCATGAATCGTGGAATCCTTGAGATTCCGTTTATTCGCAGCAGATCGAATCTGATTAAAAATTTCTTCGTACATAATAAAATCCTCCATGTAAAATCAGTAGTTAATGAAAAACCCTGCTTACATGGAGGTGCATTAGCATAATAAAACCGCTTGTCAGAAAAGCGGTCAAATGGTATTCTTTTCATAGGCAGTGGTGTCTTTCTGTATTGAATTGTTTGGTGTGGTAACTTTACAATATCAAATACTGGTAAGAATTTCCATTGCCTATTTTATTATTGAGAAAAAGAAAACTGCGCCACAGCCTTGGCAGGCCATCGCGCAGCGATTTTGTTCAACAGGAATTTGTACATATCTTTTTACACAGTATAACACATACCTATTCTTTCTGCCTGCTTTCTTTTTAATGGCATCATATTTCATCTTGTAGGCATATGCTTTTTCACTTGGTGTAATCTACTCTCTCTGTAAATTAGAATCCACCATAGTTACTACAGCTTCATCATCCTGCATCATGCGGATAATGACAGGAATTTTCTTATACCCCAGTCGCTCCGCTGCATATTTCCTTCTGTGGCCTGAAATGGTTTCATAGTAACCTTCTTTCCTCGGCCGGACGATCAATAAATTAAGAACTCCGTATATATCGTTTATAGAGTCAGTTGTCGACAACTTTTTTGACTTTATTTTACTATTGCCGGTCACATCTGTGGTTGTCTTCTGCGCACCGGGTCCGGCACCCATTGAGCTGCCTTCTTTGGCGACTATTGTTGCTGTGCTTTTGAATGTCAGATTTCCCGCTGTGGATGCCTGTCCGATTGGAATCATTGCGGATGCCGCAAATGCAAAGGCATTTTCTGTCAGATAATATGCGTCCTCGTTTCCCTGAAACAGGTCATCCTTTATGCCGTTTACCGCCGTGCTGTCAATATCTCCAATGCTTCCATAGTAAATATCCTGCTTTATACAGAGTCATGTTATCTAGCAGTGTCTGCACCGTGACTTTAAGACTCGACAGCATTGTGATGTGAGCATCTTCCATATAGTTTTTTAGGCTTCTGCTGTATTTCCTGTAAATACTGCATTTTCAATGAAAAATTAATATCACAACTACTAATCATTATAAGTTTGATTTCCTATTCATAACAATTGAATTCCTAAACACTTTGAGTGTTACTGATGATTTTTCGATTATTTCATCTACAATTCTTTCATTTCTCTTTATATATTTCTTTTCAACAATATATTCTTCGCAATCATCAAGGTTTATTTTTTTTGCCGCTGCACCTTTTTCATATTGAATCCAAGAATCATCTTTCGCATCATGTGCTACATCAATTATGACTTCATTATTTTCAACATTTCCCTTCATACCAACGGCACGACCTTCATCCACCATCCATATATCTGTATCTTCTACAGTATCCCTATACTTAACATAAAAATGTATATCGTATATTGCACTCAAACAAGAATCATTTATATCAACTACTTTCTTAAAATAATCTCTTTTGGGTTCAAACCCCTCAATCATTTTACTTTGATCATAGGTCAATAACGTCACTTGTTCGTCCTTTATATTAGATATATATACATAACCTTCATATTCCGCTAACATATTTACCTCCTAATTATTATGGAACCGGATAAAATCTATTGGCATCTTTATCCCACATTCCAACCATTGTTTCGTTACCATCTGCGTCAATTTTATAAATAGCACCATCTGTTGGTGTTGTAGCTGGATATTTGTATTCTGGTATCAAATGATCATCACTACCAGTGAAGCCCGTACCCGTACATGGATGACCATCGTTTGGAATACCTATATCTGATGGATTGGCATCACTTGTAAATCTTATAATATATACATCTGCATTCTGTTCCAACTCCTTCACATTACAGCCTTCTCCATCATTTCCTTTATAATCCAAACGTAACTCTTTATATGCATCAGAGCCGCAAGAAATATATGGAGCAGTATCCTCCGCTTTAGAACAGCAGTTTCTAACTTGTGTCCATTCACCATTTAAGTAATTATCAACTTGACCTGATGGAATAACCTTTT
>ENA-OUUV01001412-OUUV01001412.1-human-gut-metagenome-genome-assembly--contig:-NODE-1412-length-11568-cov-3.363155_pt1 | contig 11568 bp, 7 predicted proteins | sample MGYA00237952_ERZ548838 | MGnify/ENA primary metagenome ERZ548838 (study PRJEB26490, sample SAMN05194705) | human gut metagenome | biome: terrestrial biome; feature: human-associated habitat; material... | reverse complement strand
GTTCATATTTTGCCATGGTGATGTCTAAAAACAGGGTGAACGGAGACACGCCTCTCTCTTTTTAAGAGATTGTATTTTAAAGATTGAATGAATTATGAAACAAGTAAAAAGAACGTTTTTTGTAATAGCAGCCATTGTTGCTGCATGTTTTTTCGGGACAAACGATGTGAAGGCACAGGAATTTACCGTGCAGGGTGATTTAGTAAGCTCTTACGTCTGGCGCGGCGTATATCAGACGGGAGCCAGCTTCCAACCTACACTGGGTTTCGGCATCGGCGGCTTCTCTCTGACTGCGTGGGGTTCCACGGACTTCGACGGTTATAAATCTACCGAAGGCCAGGCAAACAAGGAGATAGACCTGACGGCAGCTTATGCATTCGGCGAGTCCGGTCTGTCACTGTCTGTGGCAAGCCTTTGGTGGGCGGGACAGGGTGCCCGTCAGTATTTCAACTTCAAAAGTCATGAGACGGCACATTTCTTTGAAGCTGGTCTGGCCTATACGTTGCCTTGCGAGAAGTTTCCCCTGTCCATAGCTTGGTACACTATGTTTGCGGGAGCCGATAAGAATGAGGAAGGCGCGCAAAACTATTCTTCCTATTGTGAACTGAACTATCCGTTCAGCGTGAAGTCGGTAGGTTTGAATGCAACCGTAGGATTCGTTCCTTATGAAACTTATACGGTAGGATATGGAAACTCCGGTTTTGCCTTTACCAATGTAGCATTGAAAGCTACTACCGCTATCAGGATAACAGACTCATTTTCATTGCCTATATTTGCACAGGCTATCTGGAATCCTTGTTTGGAAGATACCCATTTAGTCTTTGGTATAACCTTAAAGCCTTAATGTAAGTGACAGAGGTATATTGTCTCTATGACTTAGTATAGAATCATTGGCATTGATTGTAGGAATCATTGGCATTGATTCTACCCATCATCCGTATTGATGGTACTCATCATCCGTATTGATGATACCCATCATCCGTATTGATGATATGCCAACTCACTTACCAATCCCAGCTAACCCATAATGATAACTACTTAAAGGTATGGACAGAGAACAAAACGTGCAACACTTCCTCGACCTGATAAAGAAATCCCGTCGTGGCAAGTTCAAGATTTACATCGGCATGATAGCCGGTGTGGGCAAGTCTTACCGGATGCTCCAGGAAGCCCACGACCTGCTGGACAACGGCGTAGACGTGCAAATCGGCTACATCGAAACCCACGGACGTGCCGGGACGGAAGCTCTCCTTGCAGGCCTGCCCGTCATCCCCCGCCGCCGGATATTCTACAAAGGCAAGGAACTGGAAGAAATGGATTTGGAGGGTATCATCCGCATCTATCCCGAAATAGTCATCGTGGACGAACTGGCGCATACCAACGTAGAAGGCAGTCGTAACGAAAAGCGTTGGCAGGACGTGATGGATCTTTTAGATGAAGGCATCAACGTGATTTCCGCCGTCAACATCCAGCACATCGAGAGCGTGAACGAAGAAGTGCAAGGTATCTCCGGCATCGAAGTCAAAGAGCGCATCCCCGACAGTGTCCTTCAGGAAGCGGACGAGGTGGTGAACATCGACCTGACTGCCGAAGAACTGATAACCCGTCTGAAAGCCGGCAAGATTTATCGCCCGGAGAAGGTGCAGACGGCACTGACCAACTTCTTCCGGACCGAGAACATCCTCCAACTCCGTGAACTGGCCTTGAAGGAAGTAGCCCTGCGAGTGGAGAAGAAGGTGGAGAACGAAGTCGTCATTTCGAGCGTAGGCGTCCGGCACGAGAAGTTTCTGGCATGCATCAGCAGTCATGAGAAGACGCCACGGCGCATCATCCGTAAGGCGGCACGGCTGGCTACCCGCTACAAAACTTCTTTCATTGCCCTGTATGTGCAGACGCCCCGCGAGAGTGCCGACCGCATCGACCTGGCAAGCCAGCGTTATCTGCTGAACCACTTCAAACTGGTCACTGAGTTGGATGGTGAAGTCCTCCAGGTACAGTCCCGGGACGTGCTGGATGCCGTGGTACGGGCCTGCCGGGAGCGGCAAATTACGACGGTTTGCATGGGCAGTCCTGCTTTCCGCTTTCCGCAATCCTTGTTCATGGTGTTGAAATACAGAAAATTTGTGAGCGAATTGGCGCAAGCAAACATAGATTTGATTATACTTGCATAAAATTTAATTAATCAGTGCATTATGAATATTCGTACTAAATTAATACTCAGTGTAGGCATTCTGGCCGGTATGATCATTCTGCTGGTTGCTCTCTCCGTAGTGAATCTTCAGATACTGACAGCCACCGAACCGGACAGTCCCGCCGCCATGCCGGGTTTACAGCGTGCTTTGCTGTGGATTTCCGTTACTGGAGGCGTCTGCATTCTTGCCAGTATCGTGTTGTTGGTCTGGTTGCCCCGTTGCATCAGCAAGCCTCTTCGTCGGCAGCGTCAGATGTGTATAAGAGACAGATCAGTAAGCCTATTCAGGAACTGACGCACGGCATCTTCGAAATAGCCAATCATAATTACGAGAAACGCCTCGACATGAGCGGGCACGAAGAGTTCAGCGCAGTGGCCGACAGCTTCAACCGCATGGCGGAACGGCTGACGGAATACCGTGCCAGCACACTGAACGATATTCTTGCTGCCAAGAAGTTTCTGGAAGCCATTGTGAATAGTATTCACGATCCTATCATCGGCCTGAACCGGGAGCATGAAATACTTTTCATCAACAAAGAGGCGCTCACCGTGCTGAATTTGAAGCGGGAAGAGGTTATCCGTCGTTCCGCCGAAGAACTCTCGCTGAAGAACGACCTGCTCCGCCGTCTGGTGCGCGAACTCATCACTCCCAGTGAAAAGAAGGAACCGCTGAAAATCTATGCGGACAACAAGGAGAGCTATTTTCAGGCGTCCTATATCACGATTATGAACACGGAAACCGATCCGGACGAACCGCAAAACCTGGGTGACGTCATCCTGTTGAAGAATATCACCGAGTTTAAGGAGCTGGACTCTGCCAAGACCACCTTCATCTCCACCATCTCCCACGAACTGAAAACGCCTATTTCTGCCATTCTTATGAGTCTGCAATTGCTGGAAGACAAACGGGTAGGAGCTTTGAACGACGAACAGGAACAACTATCGAAAAGCATTAAAGAGAATGCCGACCGCCTGCTGGGTATCACCGGTGAACTCCTGAATATGACACAAGTAGAAGCCGGCAAGCTCCAGATGATGCCGAAGATAACGAAGCCTATCGAGCTTATTGAGTATGCCATTAAGGCCAATCAGGTGCAGGCTGATAAATTTGGTATTCAGATAGAAGTGGAATATCCCGACGAGAAGATGCCGAAACTGTTTGTGGATAGTGAAAAGATAGCTTGGGTACTGACGAATCTTCTGAGCAACGCCATCCGCTACTCCAAAGAAAACGGGCGTGTGGTGATTGGTGCCAAGCATGAAGACGGAATCATTGAGATGTACGTGCAGGACTTTGGCAAGGGCATCGACCCGCGTTATCATCAAAGTATTTTCGACCGCTATTTCCGTGTGCCGGGTACGAAGGTGCAAGGCAGTGGCCTGGGCTTGTCCATCTCAAAGGACTTTGTGGAGGCTCATGGCGGCACGCTGACGGTGGAAAGTGAATTGGGAAAGGGGAGCAGGTTCGTGATAAGTATTCGGTATTAGTGATTGAATTATATTCATTTCTGAGTGGTTATGATGCACCACAGATTACACAGATTAGGAAAGATGTCTCTGATTATTAATAAATTAAATCTGTGCTAATCTGTGTAATCTGTGGTGAAATAATTCATTTCTGCACGGTTATGAATGAATTTCAACTCCTGATTCGCATGAATCACTAATCACTTCTTCACCTCGTCCCACTTCGGCGGGTTTCCCCCCATCAGATGTCTTACAAAGAAATCATACCGTTTATGTTCCCCGAAGTCTTCACCCATTGTATGGTGTGCGCCGGGGATGACTACCAGTTCAAAATCCTTGTTCGCCTTAATCAAAGCATTTACTACTTGCATGGTTGAAGCTGGGTCTACATTGTCGTCCAGTTCACCGACTACCAGCATCAGGGGACGACTCAACAAATGGGCATTCTCTACGTTCGAGCCTTCTTTGTACTGGTCGCCTACGGGATATCCGAGCCAGAGTTCGTTCCACCAGATTTTATCCATGCGATTGTCGTGGCAACCACAGGCGGAGTAAGCGGCTTTGTAGAATTCGGGATGCAGCAGCACGGCAGTGGTGGACTCCTGACCTCCGGCGGAACAGCCGTAGATGCCTACGCGGTCCATATCCATATACGGATACTTCTCTCCGGCAGCTTTAATCCAAGCGATGTGGTCAGGCAGTCCGGCATCTTTCAGATTCTTATAACATACATTCTCAAATTCGCGTGAACGGAAAGAAGTTCCCATTCCATCCACCATGACGACGATAAAGCCGAGTTCGGCAAGTGAAGTCATGTACCAATTGTACGGAATGAAAGTCTTGGGTACATATTGGTCGCCGGGACCTTGGTAAATGTATTCGATAACCGGATACTTCTTGTTCGGGTCGAAATTAGTGGGACGGACAATCAGTCCCCACATATCCGTTTTGCCGTCACGCCCTTTGGCGGTAAACACTTCCGGTGCTTTCCAGCCTTCGGCTATCAGGCGGCTGATGTCGGCAGTTTCCAATGGCATTACTACTTTGCCATCCTTGGCGCTGCGCAGCACGGCTACAGGAGCTTTGTCTACCATAGAGTAAACGTCTACCAGATAATTCATATCTCCCGAGAACCAGGCACGGTGCATCCCTTCTTCCGGAGTAAGGCAAACCAAGTCTTTCCCGTCGAAGCCGATGCGGTAATAGCGGATGAGATAAGGGTCTTCACCGGGTTGTACACCATTTGCGGAGAAGTAAATCTGCCGGTTTTCTTCATCTACACGAAGCACTTCGCGCACATACCATTCGCCTTTGGTGATTTGGTGGACGGGCTGCGCAGTGGTGCGGTCGTACATGTAGAGATGGTTCCAGTTGTCGCGTTCGCTCATCCAGATGATATGCTTGTTGTCCCTCAGGTCATGGCGGAAATGGCGGGTGTAGTTTACGTATTTATCACTGCTTTCCTCTATCAGTGGACGTACCTTGCCGGTCTCTGCCGAAAGTTCCAATACCCTGTACACCTGATGCCCGCGCTGATTGTATTCGAAGGTTACGGCACGGCTGTCCGGGTTCCATTCAGGGCCGTATATCTCATATTGTTGGGCAAACAAATCAGTGGAAGGGATAATACTGCGTCCTGTCTCCACTTCATAGATGCAAGGTACCTTAAATGGAAGCTCATCTCCCGGTTTGGCATACTCCTGCTTGTGGAGCTTAGGTTGCAGTTGGTCCGTTGGAGAAGACTCCACGTAATATACATAACGCTTCTCAACCGGACGTATCTTGCAGGAAGCCACTTTCTTGCTGTCCGGTGACCAGCGGATATAGGCTGAATAGTAATTGCTCAGTGTGCCGTCTATACTCAACTGTCTTTCTTTCCCTGTGGCAACTTCTTTCACGTATACATTATGATTCTTGATGAATGCTGTGTACTTGCCGTCAGGCGAAGGAATAGGATTGGCAGTCTTCTCATCATCCCGTTCCATCCAATGTTTCTGCTTTTGGGGAACGGGGAGAGCGCCTTCGTTTGCCAACTGGTTTTTCCGGGTGGCATACATCCATCGCTGGTTATTGAAAACAAAGCGAAGTGTGTCCAGACTTTTGTTTACATGCAGTCGCTCCAGATTGATGGCGGAAGATTTCACTTCTTTGCCGGATGCCTTGGTAAGTGCGTCAGCCAGGCGGCTATGGTCGAACAACTCTTTTCTCCCTTTCTTGTCTGCATTCACCGATACATACATACGTCCTTCCGGTGTATTGCGCACATACCAGAACTGATGTGTACCTTCTATCCACGTCGGTGTGACATTGGAGTAGAATATCTTGTTTGCGCTGAACTTCTCTCTCAATGAATAGGCACGGTTGTAATCCTCTACCGTACCTTGGGCAATAGCCATGCCCCCGCAAAGGAGCATGGCTACTGACAAACCTAATCTAACCATTTTCATATACCTAATCTTTACTTAACTTCCCATTCAAATAAGCCTGATGAATATTTATCCGGCTGTCTGATTTCCAGTTTGACGGCTTTTGTCTTTACCGGGTCAAAGTTAACCACATTTCCCGTACCTTTTTCAACTCCGTATTTGTCAGCACCGGTGACGGGTTGCCATTCGCCTTGTGCATCTTTATAATAAATCTTCCAATTCTTCGGTACGCGGCATCCACCCCAGGGAGCATCGTCAAACCAATATACGGTAGCACTGCTGACGGTTGCTTCTGCCGGGAATTCGTATGAAATCCATTCGGTGCTTCCCTGTTTCGGCCACCAGTGATAGTAAGGCATGGAGCGGTCGTTCTCATCTTTCGGCACCAGGCGGTCGTTGATGGCTGAGATAGATTTTACTTTGTGTGAAGCATCAATCTTGCTTTCCGAAGCCAGCGTGGCAGGCATGGTGGGGCGGGATGCGCTTAATTCCTGCGGCAACCATACTCCCATGGCTCCCGAACCACGGTGTGCCCATGCATAATAAGGAATCAGGGTCAAATTCACGTCAGTGGTAGTCAGACGCCCCTGGTCATCGTATCCAAGAATCTGCGCCCCTGTCTTCAGTTGGTTGATGCCATACAGTAAATCGGGCTTTTCCACTACTTCAAACTTCGGGTTGCGGTTCATGAATACACTGAAAATATCGAAGTTGTTATCCGGCCATTCAGCGCAATATACAATCGGACCGCGTTCCACGGCAATGCGTCCACGGTCGGCTTCCACTTTACTGTTGGCTTTCACGGTGCGTGGTTCCATGTCGAAGTGTATTTCCACTTTGTCACCCTTCTTCCAACGGCGGTCGATGCAGAAGTAGCCGTCTTTCAGTTCGCTTTGTGCGGGTTCTCCGTTCACGGCTACTGTATATTTCAGACGCTTGCCGTCGCTGTAGGCGTAAAGGTCGCTCGGAACTACCTGGCCCCGTACCCATCCCGGGATGCGTACTTTCATAGTGAACTGCCCGGCATTGTTCTTCTTAATACCGATGGCGATGTCTCCGTTCCAGGGATACTTCGTTGTTTGTTCGATAGAAACAGCCTTACCGCCTACTTTCAGGTCCGAAGTGTTGGACATGAAGAGGTTAACATAGACATCTTTGTCCTTCACCGCATAGATATATCCCGGCAATGACGGAATGAAACGGCAGATATTAGAGGGGCAGCAAGCGCAGCCGAACCAGGGTTGGCGTTGATGTTGTCCCATGCTTTCCAACGGATTCGGGTAGAAGAAACCGCCGCCGTCCAGTGATACACCCGAAATCAACCCGTTATATAAGGTACGTTCCAGTACATCATAATACTTTGATTCGCCGTGGAGCAAGAACAGACGGTAGTTGACATATACATTGCCGATAGCTGCGCAAGTCTCGCAATAGGCTGACATATTGGGCAACTCGTAGTTTTTACCGAAAGCCTCTCCGGCAGCGGTAGCTCCGATACCGCCGGTGATGTAATACTTCTTACCGACGATATTGTCCCAGATGCGGTCGATGGCATGAATGTAGGCGGTATCTCCGGTGAGAGCTGCCACGTCGGCCATTCCTGCGTACATATAAGCGGCGCGAACGGCATGTCCCACGGCTTCATCCTGCTGGACAACGGGTTTGTGTGCCTGACTGTATTCGTCCGTGCGGCTGGTGTAACCACGCTGGTCGAGGAAGAATTTAGCCTGGTCGAGGTATTTCTTGTCTCCGGTGACCAGATAAAGTTTGGCAAGTGCCATTTCGGCAATCTGATGTCCGGGAACACGGATTTGCTGTCCTTCGCCTGTACCTATCTCACGACATACGCAATCGGCGTACTTGATGGCGATGTTGAGAAAGTTTTTCTTCCCGGTTGCCTGATAGTGGGCGATGGCGCCTTCCACCATGTGTCCCAGATTATAGAACTCGTGACTTAGGTCTTCTACCTTTTCCCAGCGCTTGCTTCCCGCCCATTCGTGCGGATGCTTCGGGTTCATGGTGCGGCTGGTGTAGAGGTATCCGTCGGGTTCCTGTGCGGCGGCCACAATCACCAGTACACTGTCGATGTACTTAGCCAGTTTCTTGTCCGGATAAGTCTGCAACAGGTAGCTGGCGCCTTCAATGGTTTTATAGACGTCCGTATCATCAAAGGCCAGTCCGCCGACTTTTATCGTATCGCTGGGATGCGCTGCGTTGACGAAGTTCTGATATCGTCCTGTTTCCTCGCATTTGCTGAAAGCAAGAGGAATGGTTACTTCACGGCTTGCGTTGAGGCGCTGCCCCCAAAAGGAGTCGGTTACTTTTACCGAAGTGAAGGGCACAGGGTCAATGGGGTATCCGTGCGACTGATTTTTCACTTGTGCCTGACCGCCTATTGCAGTGGCAAGCATCAGAGTGCTTACTAAAAGTTTCTTCATGGTTATCATTCTATTTATGGTGTTATTTTTTCATCGGAATATATTCGTCCCAGAGTTTCAGTGAATGCAGGTAGCCCGTGAACGGCCAGTTGCGTTCTGCATTCTGCCCCAAAGTTACGTATTGTGACGGTTTTATCAGCAATTGAATGTCTTTTTCGCTGATAAGTTGTCCATTTATATATACCTGCTCCATCCGGCCGTCAAAGCAGATATAGACGTGTTGCCATTTGCCTTCCAGCGTTTTCATATCCTTATAACCGGCATCCTCATACCAACCGTAGTGGTTGATAACTCCGCAGCGCGGTTCTGTACCGTTTACCAGCATAATCTTTTCCAATTCGTCGTGCGATGTCGTGAAATCGGCCACACATTCGTTTTCTGCGATGGAGTCGTTCAATATCCAGGCTTCCAATGTATAGGGAGCATTGTCCAACAAGGTTGCAGGGAGGGAGAAACTGGAACGGAATACCTGATGCCCCTCAAAGTGGAAGCTTTTCTTTCCTTGCACTTCCCGGATGACAGAAGGCACGCGTTGAGTTTCGAAGTATCCGTCTACTCCATGATTGGAGAAGTAGTGCACGGTGTCTCCGGCTGCAAAGTCATCGGCAGTGATACTCACTACCAGACCGCGTTTTTGCTGGTCGGCTGCTGGCAGACGAACAATGTCCGTGGTGGTATCGTAGGCTTGTTCGGCAGGTTCCTGTTTCCAGTTATAATAACGGATATTAGTGATTATCAAAGGTTCAGCTCCGCTTTGAAGCGAAATCACACCCGATGAGAGGGCGGACTCCGATTCGTAGCTTTGCCACCTACCTAATCTATAAACTAACGCGCTAATTGTATGTTCTTTGGAAGGAGAAATCAGCGGATGACGGAATTCCAATGTAGTGCTCGATTCAAGTATCAAAGCATCACGTCCGTCCATACGTCCGGTGCGGGCTGCGCCTTCTTTGAGAGTGAAAGCTCCTCCCAACATCCCTTCGTTGTTTTGCCATTCGCGACCATTCCAGTCGGCGGCAGTCAGTCCGAGCCATTGCTGCGGGGCGGAGGCTTCGATGCCGGAGAATACTTTGATGTTCCAGATGGCACCACCGAAACCGTTCTTTTGCCCACCGGTATAGGTGAGGCGGACGTAGCGGGCTTTGGCTTTTCCGAAGTCCACCATCGGACTGCCTGCCAGATGGTTGTTCCGTTTATCGGCAAAGATATTCCAGTGTTTTCCATCGGTGGAAGTTTCAATCAGATATTGATAGAACTGCGTGCCGTATTCAAATTGTGTCCAGATGGTTTGTATCGGTTGGCTACGTCCCAAGTCTATTTCAATCCATTCCTGTCCCATACCACGCGGACGCCACAAGGTACCGTTGTTATCATCTACGGCATATTCGGGACGGAAATTGTCATCATAAGAGGAAGAGGCACGCACGCTTTTTCCAAAGGCGAGGTTGGTTGACTTGACTACAGCGGGAGCCAGTATGCCTACACCATCGTGGGTGGGAGTAATCTTCCGGATGCTTCCGTCTGCGGCAAACTCCATGCGGTCGATACAAAGCTGGCGGTGGAAGCCACGGTTGGAGTGCGGATTGTCGTGACGGTGGTAGACGATGTAGTAGTTGTCGCCCTCCTGCAAGATGCTGTGGTGTCCGGGACCGTGAATGGTGCCGTCAGTATTAGTTTCGAGAATGCAACCGCCATATTTATAAGGACCTAAAGGCTGGTCCGCAGTGGCATATTGCACACGGTAGGTATGGTCGTGGCAGGAACCGGAAGAATACATGAAGTAGTAAGTTCCATTCCGCTTGATGACAAAGGGAGCTTCGAAGAAATCCGTTGCTTCGGTATTGGGGATGAGGCGGGTTTCGGTGAAACTTTTCAAGTCGGGTGCCAGTTTTCCGGCACCGCAACCGAAGCCTTTGTAAATCCCCCAGGTGCCCCAGTACATGTATACCGAACCGTCGTCATCTACAAAAGTCTGTCCGTCCAGTGTGATGGCATTTGTTACAAAACGGTCCGGAATGAGGACTGCTTCGCTTTCTCCCAGAATGTTCTTCCACGGACCGCGGGGAGTTTCACTGACTCCGCAATGAATGATGCAGGGCTGGCAATAGAAATAGTAATACTTGCCATCGGTGTGCTGCATCACGTCGGGAGCCCATATCCAGTGGCTGTCGGGCCAGTTCATGGGCATCAGTGTCCAGTTTACGAAGTCTTTGCTCGTCCACACCTGGGCAGGGCCGAAGCCGGCACCACTACCATCGGTTGTGGCATACATATAATAAGTGTCACCGAACTTCTTTATAGTAGGGTCGGCAAAGTATCCGGGGATGACGGGATTGCCCGCGCCCGGAGCATTGAAATTGGTCTGTGCAAAGGCAGTGACAACTCCTATTAAAAGAGAAGTGATTAAAAGGATGATTCTATTCATATTATTACTTTATTATCTGAAAAATTACTTGCATCGCTGCAGCAAACTTTGCTCCAGCGCTACGCTGGTCATTTATGTATTTCATTATTAATCGGTATCTCTATCTCATAAAAGTACTCTTTCAGTAACTTATACATATCCGGGTCGTATGCTTTCAGCTTCACACGACGGTTCATGGAATTGTGCACTCCATTGGCAGGCTCGGCATAGCGATTACAGTTGAAGAAAGACTGTACACATTCCGCAAAATACTCTTCTTTGTTACTTAATGCATAAGTACCGGTCCATAGTCCTTTTTCTCCAGCACTTTTCCACAATGCCTCCAGTCGGTCATTGAAATCCGGTTCCACACCTGCTATTCCTACCATATGTATCAGATGGGCAAATTCATGAATCAGAATATTTTCGCCCGTATATTTATCTTGTGGTAAAGCCAACAGATTCTCTTCTCCGCAACTGGCGGAGAATTCATCTTCCGGCGCACCTCCGAAACCTCGGGCACGCCAGTTCCAGTAAGCAATGCTGTCGGGAGAATTGCAGATATGGGCAAACTCTGGTAAGTCGCAAGTTGCTTCATCTTTCCCTATTACCATCACGTGGCAACCCATCTTCACCATATGT
>ENA-OUUV01001400-OUUV01001400.1-human-gut-metagenome-genome-assembly--contig:-NODE-1400-length-11609-cov-3.467024_pt1 | contig 11609 bp, 9 predicted proteins | sample MGYA00237952_ERZ548838 | MGnify/ENA primary metagenome ERZ548838 (study PRJEB26490, sample SAMN05194705) | human gut metagenome | biome: terrestrial biome; feature: human-associated habitat; material... | reverse complement strand
GCATAATGAAGTCCGAGGCCGCCCGTAAAAAGGCCGTAACCATAAGATATATGTATATAATCTCCTTTTGTAGCACCTGCTGCCGATAAAGCTCGTGCAGCACTTTCGCTCCAAATGGAAATGTCATGCTTGGTATAACCTACAACAGTCTGTTTGCCTGTCGTTCCCGAAGAAGCGTGAACTCGCACAAGCTTTTCTTTTGGAACGGCAAAAAGGCCGAACGGATAATTATCGCGAAGGTCCTGTTTAATCGTAAAAGGCAGCTTAGTTATATCCGCTATTGATTTAATATCACCGGGCAGAAGACCGATCTCATCAAACTTCTGCTTATAAAATGGCACGTGCTTGTAGCAGTTTTCAACCATTTTAATCAGTCTTGCAGACTGTATAGCAGTAAGATAATCTCTTGAAGCGGTTTCAATGTCCGGGGTGAAATAGTTTTGCATTTGAATATCTCCGTTCTTTCTTACTTATTATAATTGTAACCGAGGTCAAATGCTTTGAGATTCATCTCAAGGAATTTCTCAGGTACAGTATTCTTAATAGCGTTAATCCAAACATCACGATTCAAATCCATATGTGAGGCCATAACACCGATAAGAACGACATTTACGGCTTTGGCAGAGCCTGCCGAGACAGCCAGAGAAAGTGCATCAAGATTTGTAGTTTTTGCTCCTGCTTTATTAATAGCATCAAGTACACCGTCAGGATAAATCGAATTGCCGATTATTACCGACATCGGGTCGATTTTTTGCGTGTTTATTATAAGTGTTCCGTCTTTTTTAAGATACTGAAGCCATCTTGCGGCTTCAAGCTGCTCAAATGCAAGAATCAAATCGGCTTCGCCCTCATTAACTATGGGTGAATTAACTTTTGACCCATACTTAACATATGTAACAACAGAGCCGCCGCGCTGACTCATACCGTGGACCTCCGAGACCTTAACGTCGAAGCCGTTACTTATAAGCGCTGCGCCAAGTATTCTGCTGGCAAGAAGAGTGCCCTGTCCGCCGACTCCGACAATCATAATACTTTTTGTTTCCATGTTATTTGCCCTCCTCTATTGCGTCAAATTTGCAGAGCTGACTGCATACATTACAGCCGACGCATTGTGTAAAATCAATCTCCGACTTTCCGTCTCTCATGCTGATAGCCGGGCAGCCTATCTTCATACACATTTTACAACCGACGCATTTATCTTTGTTTATCTTAAGCGGAGGATTGTGTTTAACATATTTTAAAAGAGCACAAGGTCTTCTTGAAATTACAACCGACGGCTCGTCTGCGGCAACTTCTTCACGGATTACATCTTCACACTCTTTAAGGTTATACGGGTCTACTACTCTGACTCTGTCGATACCGACAGCCTTTGCAAGAAGCTCTAAGCTGACTGCGGTAGTTGGATCACCCTTAATTGTCTTTCCTGTAGTCGGATTGTCCTGGTGACCGGTCATACCCGTAATGCTGTTATCAAGTATGATAACGGTTGAGTTACTTTGATTATAAGCAATATCAATAAGTCCTGTAATACCGGAATGAATAAACGTTGAATCGCCGATAACCGCTACAGAGTTCTTGCAGTTGTTTTCATCAGCCTTATTCCTGCCGTGAAGTGCAGATACAGAAGCACCCATACAAACACAGGTATCCATCATACCGATAGGCGGAAGTGCACCGAGAGTATAGCAGCCTATATCGCCGCTTACCGTCAATTTTAATTTTTTCAGCGCATAATAAAGACCTCTATGAGGACAACCGGCACAAAGCACGGGAGGACGTGCGGGAATATCAATATCCGCTTTCATAGTCGGCTTTGTTTCACCGAAAATGACTTTTGCTATAAGGTTCTGTGAGTATTCACCTTGTAATGTGAAAGCGTCTTTACCTATAACATCTATTCCTATCTGCTTACAATGCTCCTCAATAAACGGGTCAAGCTCTTCAAGAACATAGACCTTGTCACAGTTAGCGGCAAAGCTCTTAATAAGTTCAATCGGAAGCGGATTTACACAGCCGAGTTTAAGATACGAAACGCGGTCGCCCAATGCCTCTTTTGCATATTGATAGCAAATACCGGAAGAGATAACACCGATTTTCTTATCGTTATATTCAACGGTATTTATAGAGGCGGTTTCAGCCCATTCGCGCTCTGCAACCATTCTGTCCTCTACAACAATATGTCTTTTCTTTGCCATGGCAGGCATCATAACATATTTACCCGGATTTTTAACATATTCCTTAACGCCTATATCGTTTCTTTCACCGATATTAACTATGCTTCTTGAATGGGCGACTCTTGTTGTCAATCTTAATATGACGGGAGTATCAAACTTTTCCGAAAGCTCATAAGAAGCTTTGGCATACTCAAGACATTCCTCGGAGTCCGACGGCTCAAGCATCAATATCTTAGATGCCTTAGCATAGTGGCGGCTGTCCTGTTCATTCTGTGAGGAATGCATCCCCGGATCATCGGCAACAGCTATAACCATACCTGCATTAACACCTGTATAAGAAGCGGTAAACAACGGATCGGCAGCCACATTAAGCCCAACGTGTTTCATACCGCAGAAAGAACGTGCGCCGGCGATAGATGAACCGACAGCAACCTCCATGGCTACTTTTTCGTTAGGAGCCCATTCACTGTAAACATCATCATATTTTGCGATGCATTCCGTTATTTCTGTGCTTGGCGTACCGGGATAACTTGAAGCTACCCTAAGGCCGCCCTCGTAAAGTCCGCGGGCAACAGCCTCATTACCGATTAAAAGTTTTTTACTCATTATTTCACCCCAAATTAGTCTTTTTCGTGTCTTAAATCTATCACTCTTTTTGCTTTTCCGACAAATCTCTCAATTGTCATCGGCTCAACAATGCTGACCTTACACTGAATGCCGAGAACCGTATGAAGATTATGTTTTATGGAATTCTGGAGATCCTGAATCATACCGAAACTTTCAAGAAGAGAATTATCGGAAAGCTCAACCTGAACTTCAAGAGTATCAGCAAAGCCTTCTCTTCTGACGATAAGCTGATAATGCGGACTGACATTCTTCATTCCGACAAGTACGCTCTCAATTTGTGACGGGAATACGTTAACTCCGCGTATTTTAAGCATATCGTCGCTTCTGCCCTTAATTTTTTCCATCCTCGCAAATGTTCTTCCACATTTGCAAGGTTCATATATAACATTGGAAATGTCTCTTGTTCTGTACCTCAATAACGGGAAAGCTTCCTTGGAAAGCGGCGTTACAATAAGTTCACCGTCCTCACCCTCGTCAACGGGTTCAAGAGTTTCCGGGTCAACAACCTCAACAAGGAAATGGTCCTCGTTAATGTGAAGACCGCATCTCTCGGTACATTCACCCGAAACACCCGGACCTATAAGCTCACTCATTCCGTAGTTATCGGTTGCAAAAAGTCCCCAGCCTTTTTCGATTTGTGTTCTCATTTCCGGTGTGCATCCTTCGGAACCGAAAAGACCGAGACGCAGATGATAATCACTCATTGGATATTCGAGTTTTTTTGCGGTTTCTGCCATATAAAGGGCATACGAAGGTGTCGCTACAAGCGCGGTGGTCTTAAAATCGCGCATAAACATAAGAGCTTTTTCCGTATTGCCGCTCGAATTCGGAACAACGGCACATCCTATTTTTTCAAGACCAAAATGAAGCCCAAGAGCACCGGTAAACATACCATAACCGAAAGAAATCTGAACTATATCTTCTTTTGTTGCCCCTGCCGCTACGGCGATACGAGCAACACAATCCGACCACATATCAAGGTCTTTTTTTGTATACCCTACAACGGTCGGTTTACCGGTAGTGCCGGATGAAGCATGGATTCTGACAATATCGCTCATGGGCACTGCAAACATCCCAAACGGATAATTGTCTCGCAAATCTGCCTTGGTTGTAGGAGGTATGTACTTAATGTCAGAAAGAGACTTGATTTTATCAGCTGTAACATGAGCTTCATCAAGCTTTTTTGTATAGAAAGGAACATTACGATAACAATAATCTACCATATGACGAAGCTTTTCGAGCTGAAGAGCCTCAATATCCTTTCTTTTCATTGTTTCGACATCTTTTTGAAAAAACATTTTACCATTTCCAATCTTCTGAATTTATACAGACAACAAGCCGCAGTTATCAGCTGCGGCAGAATATATAAATTTAAATAATTATAGCATAATTATTCGTTGTCTACAACACCATTATAAAAGAATTCGACATTTTCTTTATCTGTTTTGTTTTTTGTGACAAAGCTTACAACAAGGCACATAATTATTGAAGCTATCATAGCTACGCACGCATAAAGCGGACCTTGTGCAAGTAATTTTAAAACAAGACTGCTATTTACACCGCAGAGGTTAAGTATTTTACATCCGGCAGGAATTATCGCAATTACAAATCCGGCTATAATGCCTGCCCACGCACCCTGCTTATTAAGCTTTTTACTGTACAAAGCGAGTACATACGGAGCAAGAAACGAGCCGGAGATTATGCCCCAAGAATAGCTCATCATATCAAGTATCGAGGTCTTTGTATTTGCTACCACGTAAGAAAGTATAATAAACATCACACAGAAAATTTTTGTAAGCCTGCTTTTTCCTTTATCGTCAATATCAGGCTTTATTTTCGTCGCAACAAGATCAATGGTAAGCGTAGAGCTTGCCGAAAGAGTTATTGAACAAAGCGTCGAAACCGAAGCCGACAGCAAAAGCACAACTATTATTCCGAGAAGTATTGAAGAAAGATTAGCGGCTTTAAGCATATTAGGTACAATGTAATCGGCTGACGGCATATCTACACCTACCGTGAAGAAGCGATGGCAAAGCGAACCGATAAAGTATCCGCCGCCCGCAACAAGCAATGCAAAAAAGGTTGATATAACAACTCCCCTTTTCGCCTGTTTGTCGTCCTTTATACCAAAGTATTTCTGTATCATTTGCGGAAGACCCCATGTACCGAAGCTCGTCATAAGAACCGTTGCCATAAGCGAAACCCATTGCGAACCGTTTAATTTCGGCAGACCTGCGTCTGTATGCGCATATTCAATTAGGCCGTCAATTCCGCCGACCTTATCGCATCTTACAATTGCAACTATCAGGAAAACAACACCGAACATCATAACAATACCCTGCACAAAATCGGCACGTGCCTGTACAAGATAGCCGCCGAGAGTTACCAAAAGTATTGCAAGAACGGCAATTATTATAAGGAAAATCGTATCGTCTATTCCTAGCAAAACATCAGCAACGCTGGCAAGACCACTGTAAACTGATGCCGAATACGGAATAAGAAATACAAAGATAACCACAGCCGAAAAAATTCTCATGGCTCTGCTGTTATATCTTTTTTCAAAGAAATCGGGCATTGTATGTATTTTAAGTCTTCCGGAAATCTCGCGCGTTCTTCTCGCTAATACGAGCCATGCGAGTAATGAGCCGAAAACAGCATTTCCGAGACCTGCAAGAACGCCCCAAAGTCCAAAACTGAGACCTGTTTTGCCTGCATATCCTACAAACATTACAGCCGAAAAATAAGCTGTTCCGTAAGACAATGCCGAAAGCCACGCGCCCGCATTTCTGCCGCCTACCGTCAAATCGGCAATGCTTTTTGCCTTTCTGCCTTCCACAATACCTATTACAACAAGACAAATTATGTATGCTGCAATGGTAATCCATAAAACGGTGTTATTTTCCATCTCTTCATTCCTCTTTAGTGATTTTATGCTTTAAAGCTTTTATCCGTTAAAGCGTAATGGCATAATTGTAACCTCTTAACCGAAATAAGTCAAGAGGTTATTTTATTTATTATAAATTTAACAGTCTTTCAGCGTTACCCGACAATATTTTCTCTTCATCCCGAGCATTTAATCCAAGACTTTTAATAAAGTTAACTTCATTAAAAGAAGAACTCCAAGGCATATCACTGCCGAACAAAATCCTATCGGGAGAATGCTTGTCGATAATTTCTTTTGCGTATCGCGGAGGCATTTTGCCCGATGAAAACGCGGTATCAAGATAAATATCGGTGCCGCAGAGAACATCATAAACTTCTTTCCACAGAAGATATCCGCCGAAATGCGCGGCAACAACCGGTGCGTCACCGAAAGCGTCTAAGACTCTCAAAAGCATCGTAGGTGTGCAATGCACCGGCTCCGGAAATCCTATGTCAACACCGGCGTGAAATACGGTAATAAAGCCCAGCTCCGAAATCTTTTTATAAATCGGCAGCATACGTTTTTCGTCCACGAAAAAGCCTTGATAGTCGGGATGAAGTTTAATTCCTTTTATACCGGCCGCTTTTAACCTTTCCAATTCGTCGAAAACATCGGGGCTGTCGGGATGGACGCTTCCGAAGGGAATTATTCTGTCACTTTTAAGAAGCGAAACAGCAAAGTCGTTGACACTTTTTTGCTGATGCGTATTAGTAGAAATGTTGAGGGCAACCGCTTTGTCTATACCGTTTTTACTAAGAAACGATTCAAGACCGTCAACGGTTGCATCATAAACAGGCTCCATACCACCTGAACCCGCAGCAAGCTTAGGAAGTGCCTTAGCCGCAACTTTGTCGGGAAAAACATGAGTATGGAAATCTATAATCAAACAATCACTTCTTTCTGAATTGCTGTTTAAGTCGCTGATCCTTTGCGAGTATACGTTTACGGAGCCTTAAAGATTCGGGAGTAACCTCCAAAAGTTCATCATCTTTGATAAACTCCATACACTGTTCAAGGCTGAGCACGGTATGAGGAACAAGACGAAGTGCATCGTCAGAGCCTGCCGCACGGGTATTTGTCATTTGCTTCTTTTTGCAAACATTACAAACAATATCCTCGTTTCGTGAGCTTTCGCCGACAATCATACCCTCGTAAACTTCAACACCGGGACCTATGAAAAGTCGACCTCTGTCCTGCGTATTAAACAGACCGTAGCCTGTGCTCTCGCCTGTTTCATGCGCGATTATCGAACCACGCTCACGGGTTTCAATATCGCCCTTGTAAGGCTCATATCCCGAAAACACGTTATTCATAATGCCGTTACCGTTAGTATCTGTCATAAACTCGGAACGATAACCGATAAGACCTCTTGCAGGTATTTTAAATTCCAGATGTGTTGAACCGCCGTCGCGCGTTCCCATATTCTCGAGTTCGCCTCTTCTGGAGCCTATTTTCTGCATTACAGTCCCTACATATTCCTCGGGTACCTCAATTATCAAAAGTTCAATAGGCTCTAAAAGCTGCCCGTTTTCAACCTTTGTGATAACCTGCGGACGAGAAACCTGAAACTCATATCCCTGACGTCTCATTGTCTCAATAAGAATAGAAAGATGTAGTTCGCCTCTGCCGGAAACCTTAAAGCAGTCTGTGGAATCAGTCTCCTCAACCTTCATGCTGACATTAGTTTCAACTTCTTTAAACAATCTGTCACGAAGATTGCGAGAAGTGACGAATTTTCCTTCTCTTCCTGCAAACGGACTGTCATTTACCATAAAGTTCATTGAAAGAGTAGGCTCGTCTATTTTAACAAAAGGCAATGGTTCTACACATTCGGGGTCACATATAGTTTCCCCGATATTGAGGTCCGCTATACCGGAAACACAAATAATATCTCCTGCAGCAGCCTCATTAACTTCAACTCTTTTAAGGCCTTCAAACTGATAAAGGCGAGAGATTTTTACATTCTCCTGCGTACCGTCGGTTCTGCAAAGCACGACTTTATCATTAACCGTTATTCTGCCGCGCTGGACTCTGCCGACACCTATACGTCCGATATAATCATCATAATCCAAGCTTGAGAAAAGACACTGAAGCGGATCTTCAACATCGCCCTCAGGCGGCTGAATTTCACTGATAATTTCTTCAAAAAGCGGTCGCATATCACCGCTTCTGTCATCGGGATTATGCGATGCATATCCGTCTTTAGCGGAAGCATATATAACCGGGAACTCAAGCTGATCGTCATTCGCGCCGAGTTCAATAAACAAATCAAGGACCTCGTCTATAACTTCGGCAGGACGAGCCCCCGGCCTGTCAATCTTATTAACAACAACTACTACTTTCTTATTAAGTGCAAGTGCCTTTTTTAAAACAAACCTTGTCTGCGGCATACAGCCCTCAAAGGCATCAACAAGCAAAAGAACACCGTCAACCATTGTGAGTATACGTTCAACCTCACCGCCGAAATCGGCATGACCGGGAGTATCAACAATATTGATTTTTATTCCTTTATAATGAACAGATGTATTTTTGGAAAGAATTGTAATTCCGCGCTCGCGTTCAATATCATTTGAATCCATAACGCGCTCCTGAACTACCTCATTATCCCTAAATGTACCGCTCTGTCTTAAGAGCTGATCCACAAGTGTAGTTTTACCGTGGTCAACGTGAGCAATAATGGCTACGTTTCTGAGATTTTCTCTGTATTTCAAACTATTCACCCTCACAAATTTTTTCACAGACATATATTTTACCATTACTGTTTAATATGTGCAAGCAAATTATAACACAATTGCGGCTTTACAAACGACTCAATTTTTTGTAAAATAGACAAAAAAGTATCCGGATGTGTTAATTTTGTTAAAATCAATTAAAGCAGTCTCATCACTTGAAAAAATTTTTATCGATTCAGATGTATCGGACCTCACGGAGTTAAAGCATTTTTCAATGCTGAAAAATGAAAAAAAGTCTTTTCAAATAGCTTTAGATATAACTGATAGTGAATTTATAAATATTGATATAGCCTCCTCGCTAAATGATTTTCTTAACATCTCAGTTGTCAAAAACGTGCCTAGCGACTTGGCGGCACCGAAAAGAACCGATAACTTTTACATAAAAAAAGTACCGGGACTATATCCCGATCTTTTACTTCCTGTTTCCGAAGGCTGTTCTTTTGACTCTTCCGGAACCTTCGCCTTTTGGATTGAAATTTCACCTAGCGAGGAAAAACTTTTACCGAGCGGCAACCACAATATCGCAATAACAACGAGAACAAAAAGCACCACATATAAAACAGAGTTATCTGTTGAAGTAATTGACGCACTTTTGCCAAAGCAAACTCTTATTTACACAAATTGGATTCACACCGACTGCCTTATGACGTATTATGGCTTCAAAGCATTTACCGACGAATACTGGGAAACATTGCGTAATTATTTGAATAAAGCCGTAAAATACGGTATGAACTGCGTTTTAACACCGATTTTCACACCGCCGCTTGATACCGAAATCGGCAAGGAACGTCCTACTGTTCAACTCGTTAAGATAAATACTGCCGGAAACGGTGCTTACTCTTTTGATTTTTCGCTATTGGAAAAGTGGATAAGCATCTCTAAAGAGTGTGGAATCGAATACTTTGAGTTGTCTCACTTCTTCACACAATGGGGAGCGAAACACGCGTCTAAAATAGAAGCTTGCGTAAATGGGAAAGAGGAGAAAATCTTCGGGTGGAACACAAAAGCAACCGGAATTGAATACAAACACTTTTTACGCCAATTTGCCTTTGCGTTAAAAAGCTTTTTGCGAAAAGAAAATCTTGAAGACAATGTATTGATTCATGTATCTGATGAGCCCCCGTTCAGTTCTCTTATGTCATATAAAAATGCAAGCAGAATAATCCATCATCTTTTCCCGGAATACAAAATAATAGATGCGATGTCTTCTTATCCGCTTGCTAAAATTTGCAATGTTCGCTACCCGATACCTGCTAACGACTATATTGATAGCTTTATAGGAAAAACCGAAGAGCTTTGGACATATTATTGCAGCGCACAATCGTCAAAAAATGTTTCTAACAGATTTTTTTCAATGCCGTCTGTCAGGAACAGAATTCTCGGTTACCAAATGTACAAATACTCAGTCAAAGGATTTCTTCACTGGGGCTACAATTTTTACTTCAGTCAGTATTCCAGAAAGCCTATTGACCCATACAAGGTGACCGATGCCGGAAAAGCTTTTGCTTCGGGAGATTCTTTCGTAGTTTATCCGGGAGATAACTTTACGCCATTAAATTCACTAAGGCTAAATGTGTTTTATGACGGACTGCAGGATATGATGGCGTTGCAGCTTTTAGAAACAAAAATCGGAAAAGAATCCGTTGTTAAGCTTATGGAGGATTCTACAGACAAGCCTATAACCTTTTCCGAATATCCGCACAGTAATTCTTGGTTGCTTGAAAATCGCGAAAAAATAAATCAGGAAATAAAAAAATATATTTAATATCGATTCTAACCAATAATTAAAAAACGCTCTCATTTGAGAGCGTTTTTTATTACATAAACAAATACTCGAATTTTCGGCTGGTTGCCATTGAAAAATAATTTTTTCCTGCAACTATTATATGGTCATTTACCCTAATTCCAAGCTTTTTCAGCATCAAAATAAGGGCTCGCGTCGCATCAACATCGGCAGCAGAAGGAGCCGCAACTCCAGATGGATGATTATGCGATATAATTACCGAAGAGGAATTTGTGTTGATAGCCTCACTTACAAGCTTTCGCATATTAAGATCGGTGTAATCAGGATTACCTTCCGAAACTTCAACAAACTTTTTCACTTTGCAATTATTATCAAGACAAACAGCATAAAGCTTTTCGGTATTAGCCCCGATGAACCGCGACATAAAATATTTACCGGCAGCCTCGGCAGAATTAAGAACAATACTTTCGTTTTTGACTTTATCCTGCTCATAACGAGAAAACAGTTCCGGCATAAGCTTAATTAAGGTAGCTGTATTCTCTCCTACACCGACAACATTCATAAGCACATCTTTAGGTGCATCAAACACAGCCGAAAGAGAGCCGAATTCGTCAAGCAATCTGTGAGCAATATCATTTGTATCCTTTTGCGGAATGGAATAAAAAAGTAAAAGTTCAAGCACATTATGGTCGGCAAAAGTTTTCAAACCTTCGTGTTCAAATCTTTTCCTTACTCTTGCTCGATGGTTTTCGTGCAAATTACGGCTTGAGTCGGACATTTTATTTTATCTTTCTGCTGCCGGGCTTAACAAGCGGTAATCCGCTTTCACGGCAAAGCGGACAATTAGCAGCTTCCCACGAAACAACATCAGCCGAATATACAGCCTTATACGGAACGCCGAAATCAATTTTTCCGTCGGTTCTGTCTACAATAGAACCAACACCGACAACAACACCGCCTGCTTCTTTGACAAGATTTATTACTTCTCGAACAGAGCCGCCTGTGGTCACAACATCCTCTACAACAAGAACGCGCTGACCCTTATCAATAGCAAAGCCACGTCTGAGAGTCATCTTGCCGTTTTCATCACGCTCGGTAAAAAAGTTTTTACAATTGAGAGCGCGGCTGACTTCATACGCCATTTGGACTGCTCCCATGGCGGGGCCGATTACTACTTCCACATCGTCATTTTTGAACTTATTAGCAAGATCTGCGCAGAGCTCTTCGCTGTACTTTGTATTACAGAAAATCTTTGCACACTGAAGATATTTATTTGAGTGTCTGCCTGATGTTAAAAGGAAATGTCCTTCCTGTAAAACACCTGCTTCTTTTAATACTTCAAGTACTCTTTCTTTAGAAAGCATAATTAACCTCCGAAATGTTTTTTTTTTATTATAACTCATATTTTC
>ENA-OUUV01001399-OUUV01001399.1-human-gut-metagenome-genome-assembly--contig:-NODE-1399-length-11612-cov-7.118629_pt1 | contig 11612 bp, 8 predicted proteins | sample MGYA00237952_ERZ548838 | MGnify/ENA primary metagenome ERZ548838 (study PRJEB26490, sample SAMN05194705) | human gut metagenome | biome: terrestrial biome; feature: human-associated habitat; material... | reverse complement strand
CCCAAAGCAAGGATGCTTTGGTTGCTTGCCAAAAGTTTTGCACGATGCAAAACCAGCAGAGCAAGCAATACTCGACACCCCTTTTTCAAAAAAATATAGGTTTATCGACAGACTGAAACCGCCCTGCGTCACAGAGCGGTTATACAAAATCTTATTTTACGATAAGTGCAAGGTGACCTGCCGAATAGCAGTCTATATCCTTTAAGTAATCTATTATCATCTTCACTCTGTCAGGATTATGACAAAGCGAATGAGAAGCAAGACAGACAGCGGTTTTAAACCTCTCAAATATTTCATTGGGATTATCACTGCCGGCTGCTGCGGCAGCGCCGAAAAAGTCTATAAGTGCTGCAGAAGCACAAAAATATGCGTAGTTATCAAAAATATTATAATTATTATCCGAAAACGGCATAAGCTCACACATATAAAGACATCTTATTATGTTTCTTATCATAAACGGTTTAGTTGAACATATTTTATAGAACTTTTCGAGATTAGCTATATATGTTTGTATTTCAACGGAAAATTTGCCTTCGATGTTCTTTTTTCTGATTGACGACAATATTTCGGAGAGCTTGTCACCTACGGCAGAACCGTCAAGCATACACTGCACAGCGCCAAGCTTAACCTTATAATTCGGTTCAATATCCGAAAGAGATTTTACAAGTGAGGGGCTGTTTATCTGTTTTGACAGAGCGGTAATGCCCTCCGGTATCCTGTCCGGCGATGAATTTTCAAGCTTTGAAAGCGTCTGTGCGGCAAGAGTGCCAATAATCATCGATGTATGTATATCACGTTTTTTGTCACTAAGAATGCCGTAGAAAAAATCAAAAAGCTGATTTCTGTATTTAAGTCCCGGATTGTTTTTTACGTCGTCAATTGTATCGGGTTTAAATATCAGAATGGTTTCCGGTTCATAGTCTTTACCGTAAATATAAACGTCACAGGATTTTTCTTCTTTTATGACTAAATCAAATACCGCAGGACAACTGATACATCTTACTTTAGTTATTATATTATCGTTAATAACTCCACTTATCGGATAGCTTTTACACACAGCCGAAAGGTATTCTGCCCCAAGTTCTTTCTGAATTTTACAAAGCCTATCTGCTTTATCATGAAAAGGACAGTCACCGTCAGAGAGAAGAGCTATTTTATTTATGCCGTTATCAACCTTTTCAAATGAAGCCTTTATCAGCTCATCTAATTCATCTGAGTGTTTGGAGTTCTTCAGATTTTCTACTTCTTCATCTGTCCACAATATAGCCCAACCTCGGCAACAATCCATCGTACACTTTCCGCCTATACACTGAAAATCGTTGACGTACTGTGCTGTTTTAAGTATATATCCCATGTCTTTACCCTTTCCGGAATCTTTTCCAAAAACAATATCTTTATTATAGCACCGAATTGCAGAAATTTCAACCTGCAGCAAAAGGAAAGGCGGAGCGTGAGAGTACAGCAAAAACCGCCCTGCGTTACAGAGCGGTTTTGCTTGAATAATAGAGAGGTATATATGAAAACTTTCGTTGTACTTAGGCGGAGCGTGTATAGGGCGGCTGTTGCCGTCTTGCCGGCTCCTGTTATGTAAACCGCGCTTATTGGCGCGGTATTCTTCGAGCCGAAACCTATCGGCTGACTTCGGTCGTCGGAGTCCTTTCCTCTGACTGTGACTATAGTATACCCGACTTTTATGAAGCGGATAATAACAGAGAATGAAAGAAATGTGAAAAATATTGAAATGAAGGTGTGAGGAGCGTGGGGAATGTCTTTCAAGGACGGGCAAATTTCATCACAAAAAGTAAATCTGCAGTATACACTGCTATCCGCCGGTAACGGAGGTTACGCTAATCACAAACATATAGAAAGGCGAATTGTCAACCATATATTTATCTGACGTTAATCACAAGCACCTTTTCCTATTTCTGTTTAGAAGAAACGTCAAAAGGGTGTGCCGTAAGGCACTCGCCGTACATCGTTGTTACGCTAATCACAAACATACAGAAAGGCGAATTGTCAGCGGCGACCCGCCGCACGGTGAATTTGAAGCGGCACATTGCCGCCCGCCCACGCGGAAAAGCCCCTTGTACCTTAGGGGGTGGTACAAGGGGCTTTCCTTTGGGTTATAATTCAGAGGCTATATAAATAGATGAAATCAATTTTTATAGCTACGATATCAGAAATCAACTTCTGTATCATAGTAGCAGCACTTAAGCAGCTTCTCCATCTCTTCCTGTGTAGGAATACGAGGGTTAGAACCTGTGCAAGCGTCTGCGATAGCGTTCTTAGCGATCTCAGGTAATCTCTCCAGGAATACGTTTTCGGGAACGAAACCGTTTTCTGTAGGATAGCTGTCTGCGCCATAGTTCTTGATGCAGTGAGGGATCTTCAGTTCATCGTTCATCTTACGCAGATAAGCGATGAGGAGCTTTACCTTTTCGTCATCGTTTGCGCCGCCAAGACCCATAAAGTCAGCGATCACGCCGTAACGCTTCTTAGCTGTTTCGTCCTTTGCATTGAATGCGATAACCTTAGGAAGATACATAGCATTTGCCGCGCCGTGTATAATATGTGCGCCGTAATCAGCGAATGCGGCACCTGTCTTGTGAGCCATTGAGTGAACGATACCGAGCAGAGCATTTGAGAATGCCATACCTGCGAGGCACTGTGCGTTGTGCATTGCGTCACGCTTAGCCATATCGCCGTTGTAAGAATCAACGAGGTCGTTCTGGATCATCTTGATTGCGTGAAGTGCAAGAGGATCTGTGAAGTCGCAGTTAGCTGTTGAAACGTATGCTTCGATAGCGTGTGTCATAGCGTCCATACCTGTATGTGCTACAAGCTTCTGAGGCATTGTTTCTGCAAGCTCGGGATCTACGATAGCAACATCGGGAGTGATCTCAAAGTCAGCGATAGGATACTTGATACCCTTGTGGTAATCTGTGATGATCGAGAATGCGGTAACTTCTGTAGCTGTACCTGATGTAGAAGAAATAGCGCAGAAGTGAGCTTTCTTTCTGAGCTCGGGAATACCGAATACCTTACACATATCTTCAAATGTGCAGTCGGGGTACTCATACTTTATCCACATAGCCTTAGCTGCGTCGATAGGAGAACCGCCGCCCATTGCTACGATCCAGTCGGGCTGGAACTTGAGCATTGCGTCTGCACCCTTCATAACTGTTTCAACAGAAGGATCGGGTTCTACATTCTCAAAGAGCTCGACCTCCATGCCTGCTTCCTTAAGATAAGCCTCAGCCTTCTGTAAGAAGCCGAAACGCTTCATCGAACCGCCGCCAACGACGATCATTGCCTTCTTGCCCTTAAAGCTCTTTAATGCTTCAAGTGCGCCCTTGCCGTGATAAACATCTCTTGGTAATGTAAATCTCATATGAAATTCCTCCTGTTCGGCTTATAGCCGTTAATAATCTATATTTAGTTGTTGTTATCGTGCGCCCTGCGTTATGTATTTGTGTTGCAGGACTTCTTTCTTTTGTTCGTTATTATTTTAACACACTGAGTCGGAATTGTAAAATATATTTTAGGAATATCGGTATGTAATTATCTATATAACGATATCGATTTAAATCTGCGAAAATACGGTTTATATCGGCATTCGCCGCAGCAAAGCCGTTTGTGAGCTTTATGTAACAGATTTGTGAAAAGTGCGTAAAAGACTAAATGTTAATATCTGTCTTATTTTTTAGTGGATAAATATTGAATTATTGGTAATGCAAAATCGGACACAAACGCTTTTCCCGATGGGTAGGAAAAGTGTCTGTGTCCGACTGAGATCGGCTTATATCAAATTTTATCCGTTCACATATTCCTTGGGTGATATCCACTTGCCGCTTTGCTTTACAGCAAAATGAAGATGCGGTGCAAGCTTCGACTCGCATTCGATAGTCCCTGTAACGCCTATCTTCTGCCCGGACTCGACCTCACTGCCCTCTTTCACCTCAAGCGATTTGTCAAGTCCGTAATAATGCGTTTCATATCCGTCACCGTGGTCGATAATAACGCATACTCCCCATAGCGGATCGTCCTTTATCTCTTTGACCTTGCCAGTGCAGGCGGCTTTTATGTCAGTTCCCTGTGCCGCGGCAATATCCATACCATCGTGGGTTTTCCACACGCCGAGCGTTTCGCTCTTTACAAGCTCGCCGTTGCTGTATTCCCATATTACCTCGCCATCGATCGGCATTACACGCTTTGCGGTGCTTCTGACAAAGTTATTTGCAGGTGCAACGGAACTGTTGTCGTTACTCTTTGAGGTTTCATCCTTAGGTATTCCGCTCTGCGTGTTATCGACCTGCTCTGCCGATACAGATGATTCCGGCTTTTTCGGTTCTTCATCGGCTATTGTTTTCAATGTGCTGTCATAGGTCAGATATGTTGAAATTCCTATAGCGACTACGCTAAGACACAGCGCTCCTGCAAACCCTTTGCCCTTAAAGAACTTTTTTATTTTTTGGGTAGTTATCTTATCCATAGCTTTTTCCTTTCAAGTTAAAACTTAGCTGCACTTGTAGTTTTAACTCATTTTTCCGTTTTATTCGTATTTTTTAAGAAAAATTCATTACTTTAACGCTTTTCCGCTTTAAATTGTGTAAGTTTTTTCTTGACAAATGCCGAGCGATATGGTATACTTACATTATTCCCGCAGATACGGGATTTAAACCGAATATACACCACAAATCGCAGATGGAAAAAAGTAAGGCGGCAGATTTCTCACAGAGAGTCGGATAAGGTGCGAGCCGACAGAATATAAAGCCTGAATTCATTCCGGAGAGATGAGCCGAAAGCGCAGAGCCTGTAAGCCATCCGGGTAAGCCCGTTACAGCTTTAAAGACCGTATACCAGTGCTTGCACCTGTACGGTGAATTGAGGTGGTACCGTGGATATATATATCCGCCCTCAGGTCAGAGATGATCTGAGGGCGGTTTTTGATTATACGGAACTCATAAAAATTCCGGGTGTGATGTATAAAGCGTCAGAAACGAAAGGAAAGAAAAGCAATGAGTATGAACATGATAAGAAAGCTCCCTACACCAAAGGAAATAAAGGAGCTGCACCCTCTGTCGGAAAAGATAGTGGAAACCAAGAAAAAGCGTGACAAGGAAATAGCCGATGTGTTCACGGGCAAGAGCAACAAGTTCTTGCTTATAATAGGACCTTGCTCTGCTGACAAGGAAGAGCCTGTCCTCGACTATATTTCAAGGCTCGTTCCCGTTCAGGAGCAGGTAAAGGATAAGATACTGATAATTCCCAGAATTTACACAAATAAGCCCCGTACAACAGGAGAAGGCTACAAGGGCATGATTCATCAGCCCGACCCGACAAAGAAAGAGGATATGCTTGAGGGTCTTATCAAGGTAAGAAGTCTTCATACAAAGGCTATCGAGCAGACGGGATTTACCTGTGCGGATGAAATGCTCTACCCTGAAAACTACCGTTATCTGTCCGATCTTTTGTCTTATGTTGCTATCGGCGCTCGCTCGGTCGAGGATCAGCAGCACAGGCTTACATCAAGCGGAATGGATATCCCTGTCGGTATGAAGAACCCCACGGCAGGCGATATGTCTGTTATGCTGAACTCTATCCGTGCGGCACAGGCAAGCCATACTTTCATCTACAGGGGCTGGGAAACAGTCACAAGCGGAAATCCGCTTGCGCACGCTATACTGAGAGGTGCTGTAAACAAGCACGGTCAGACTATCCCGAACTATCACTATGAGGATCTGTCACTGCTGTATGAGCTGTACTGCAAGAAAAATCTTCAGAATATGGCGGTCATCGTTGACACCAACCACTCAAATTCGGGCAAGAAGTATTTAGAGCAGGTAAGAATAGCAAATGAGATTCTTCACAGCCGCCGTCACAGCAAGGATCTTGAGGGCTTTGTCAAGGGACTTATGATAGAAAGCTACATTGAGGACGGAAGCCAAAGCACAGACGATGCCGTTTACGGCAAGTCGATAACCGACCCCTGTCTTGGCTGGGAAAAGACAGAAAAGCTAATCTACAGCTTAGCCGACCAACTGTAAGCGCCCGTGGGGCGTGGCAAATTCCGCCCTTGCGGCTGTGAGCCGCTACAAATTCCGACCTTTGATAATGTTGCGGATTTTTGTGGGATAGCGGAACGGTCGGGGTTTAGCGATGACAATTTCGGCATTATTAATAAGCTATGGCAGAATCGAATACAATATAATAAAGCTCACCGCCGTGATGTAAATTCATCACGGCGGTGAGTTATATCCTGCTTTGTATCCCACTTAATCATATAAAATATTCCCCGACTTTTCAATCGGGGAATAAGATTATAACTGAATTATTACTTCATCTTCTCGATAGAAAGCATTATCTTTTCCATCTTTTCCTGTGCCTTAGCAAGCTTTACACGCTCGTTTTCAATCTGCTGTGCGGGTGCTTTTGACAGGAAGCCCTGATTGCTCAGCTTTCCGGAAAGGAAGTCGATGTCCTTCTGAGCCGCCTTGCGCTCCTTTTCAAGTCTTGCAAGCTCCTTTTCCTTGTCTACAAGCTCGCCCATAGGCATAAATATTCTTGCGTTCGCGGTAACGATAGTTACCATATCGTCGCTTGTTTCTGCCTTTTCGGATACTGTCAGCTCGCCTGCGCCCGCAAGACGCTCAAAGAATGCCTTTGCGCCCTCAAACAGTGCTGTTTCGGCTGTTTCGATGTGCATTGTTACCTTCTTTGACGGCGGTACGTTAAGCTCGTTGCGCTGTACACGGATAGCACGGATCGCGTCAACTACCTTTGCAAAGTCTGTCTGTTCAGCCGCAAAGTGAAGCTTCTCGTCATATACGGGCCAAGCCGATATCATTATGCTTTCGGGGTTGTTGTCCTTATCCGCAACTATAGGCATCGACTGCCATATTTCCTCTGTGATGAACGGCATAAAGGGGTGTAACAGCTTTAAGATGCCCTGCATAACGTAAACGAGTACGTTCTGAGCGGCACGGGCTGTTTCTCCGCCCTCTGCGATACGCGGCTTTGTAAGCTCGATGTACCAGTCGCAGTAAATGTCCCAGATAAAGTCGAACAGATTCTGTACCGCAACACCAAGCTCATAGCTGTCGAGATTTGCAGTAACGTTCTTGATAAGGTCGTTGTAGAGTGATAATATCCATTTATCCTCGATGGGGAGCTGTTCGGGGAGGACTGCTCCCTCCATATCCTCGGGAAGATTCATAAGGATATATCTTGAAGCATTCCACAGCTTGTTTGCAAAGTTACGGGAATTTGTGACCTTTGTTTCTGTCCAGCGCATATCATTACCCGGAGCGTTGCCTGTAACAAGAGTAAGACGCAGTGCGTCCGCACCATACTTGTCGATTACTTCAAGCGGGTCAACACCGTTACCAAGCGACTTACTCATCTTTCTGCCCTGCTCGTCACGAACAAGACCGTGTATAAGTACGTCCTTAAAGGGCTTCTGACCTGTATGCTCAAGTCCGCTGAATATCATTCTCGCAACCCAGAACGGGATAATATCATAGCCTGTAACAAGCGTATTTGTGGGATAGAAATACTCAAGGTCAGCTGTCTTGTCGGGCCAGCCGAGTGTTGAGAACGGCCATAATGCCGATGAGAACCATGTATCAAGAGTATCCTCGTCCTGCTTCATCGGTGCGCCGCACTTCGGACAGGTGTCTATGCCGTCAAGAGTTATCTCTGTATGTCCGCACTCCTTGTTCTGGCAGTAGTAAGCAGGTATTCTGTGTCCCCACCACAGCTGACGTGAAATGCACCAGTCACGGATATTTTCCATCCAGTAGAGATAACCGTTTTCAAATCTCTGAGGAATGTATCTCAGCTCGCCGCTCTTTACTACATCTATAGCGGGCTGTGCAAGCTGTTTCATCGATACGAACCACTGATAGCTTGCTCTCGGCTCAACAGTTGTGCCGCAACGCTGACAGCAGCCTACATTGTGCTTGTGAGGCTCAACCTTTACGAGTAAACCTTGTGCTTCGAGGTCGGCTACCATAGCCTTTCTTGCTTCGTATCTGTCCATACCTGCATACTTGCCGCCGATACCGTCCATAATTGTAGCGTCGTCATTCATCATATGGATTATCGGTAAGTTGTGGCGCTTGCCGACTTCAAAGTCGTTAGGGTCGTGTGCGGGTGTGATCTTTACAACACCTGTACCGAATTCCATATCAACATATTCATCGGCAATAACAGGGATCTCTCTGTCGGTAAGAGGGAGCTTAACCATCTTGCCTACTATGCTCTTATATCTTTCATCATCGGGGTGAACGGCTATAGCACTGTCACCGAGGAGTGTTTCGGGACGTGTTGTTGCTATCTCGACACTGCCGCTTCCGTCTGCAAGAGGATAGCTTATGTGCCAGAAGAAGCCGTCCTGCTCTTCATATTCGCACTCGATATCTGAGATAGATGTCTTACAGTTCGGACACCAGTTGATAATTCTTTCGCCGTGATAGATAAGTCCCTTGTTGTAAAGGTCGATAAATACCTTCTGTACAGCCTTTGAACAGCCCTCGTCAAGAGTAAAACGCTCTCTGTCCCAGTCACATGACGAGCCGAGCTTCTTTAACTGCTGAACGATACGTCCGCCGTAAACTCTCTTCCATTCCCACGCACGTTCAAGAAAGCCATCTCTTCCTACATCGTCCTTGGTAAGACCCTCTTCCTTCATCGCATTAACGATCTTCGCCTCTGTAGCGATAGAAGCGTGGTCTGTACCGGGAAGCCACAGTGCACAGTAGCCCTGCATTCTCTTATAGCGGATAAGAATATCCTGCAATGTGTTGTCAAGAGCGTGTCCCATATGGAGCTGTCCGGTTATGTTCGGAGGGGGGATAACTATCGTATAGGGCTTCTTCTTGGGGTCTATTTCTGCATGGAAGTACTTCTTTTCCTCCCATTCGTGATAAAGCCTGTCCTCAAAATCCTTAGGAGAATAGGTCTTTGCGAGTTCTTTCTTCATTTTATTTATATCCTTTCTTTGATTGCCGGAGTTTAACGTTACGCTTCCACCCTTGCGAAAAGCTGTTCATCGGGGTCTACAAGCACCGTGTAATTGTTTGTGAATATCACCATACCCGGCTTTGCGCCGTTGGGCTTCTTTACAAACCTTATCCGTGTGTAGTCAACCGGCACTTTCGTGCTGTTCTGTGCCTTTGAGCAGTATGCCGCAAGGCTTGCCGCCTGCAGAATGGCATTATCCGATATTTCGCCGTTCTTCGCCTTTATTATGACGTGCGAGCCTGCTATGTTCTTCGTATGAAGCCACATATCGTCCGGCTCGGCGGTTTTTACTGTCAGCTTGTCATTCTGTATGTTGTTCCTGCCTATATACACATCGTAACCGTCATCGGTCACAAAGTGCATAGGAGGTTTCGGTTTTACCTGTGTTTTTTTATTGACGGTATTCGCATGGATATAGCCGTTTGCCGCTAACTCCTGCTTTATCTCGCTTATCTCCGCATTGGAGGTGGCACGGGACGCGGCATCGAATACGCTGTCGATATATATAAGCTCGTTTTCGCCGTCTGCTATCAGCTTTGTAAGCATTCTTTCGGCTTTTTCAAGCTTCTTGTATTCCGCATAATATTTCTGGGCGTTCTGTGAGGGGGTGAGCCTTACGTCAAGCGGAACGGTCACGGTTTCGCCCGTGCTGTAATCCTCGGCGGTAAGCTCGGTCATGCCTTTTTCCATACGGTATATGTTCGCACTTACAACATCGCCACGGACTCGGAATACCTCCCTTTCTCCGCACTGTGCAAGCTCTCCCTTCTGAAGCTCCAGCTTTCTTGCTATTCGCTCATAGGTATTCATCAGCATTTTCAGCAGATCCCTTGAACGCTGTTTCATACGTTCGTTTTCCGCTTTACTGCCGTAGAATATATCAAGCAGTGCATTTGCGCCGTCTGCGTGGGATACAAGCATCTGCGTGCCGTATTGCGCTATCGGCATAAAGCAGAAATCCTTGTATGCGCCGTTAAGGTCACGCAGAATCGTAAATCCGTTTTTATTTGTCACATATTCCCTTGCGCGTTTTATGAAAAACAGCAAACGGTCATAGCTATCGTCCGTCATATCGTCAACCGCAAAATCGGTATCCCTGCACGAATAATAAGCGCACTCTCTCGCAAATACCGGAGAAACGCCCTCAAGGCAGGCGGTCAGGTGCTTTGACAGCCGTTTTCCCCCTCCCTGTTTTACAGCGTTTATAAACTCGCTGTCGGAACAGGTAAGGAAGTTTACACGGGTCAGATCTCTCGGCGGCGTTTCGTATACGATATTCGGCAGTATGCGTCTTACCGAAGAAACATCGTCCGTGATACGCTTTATGCTGTCGGTAACACGGTACACGCCGTCCTTTTTTGCCATAAGTATTATATTGCTGTGCCTGCCCATTATTTCGGCGGTAAGGCGGTTTACTACCATATCGCCTATTTCGTTCATGCACTCAAAATCAAAGTTTATTATACGCTCAAGTCCGTCCTGCGTTATATCGAGCAGTTTTCCTCCGCTGAGGTGCTTTCTGAGAAGCATACAGAACATAGGAGGAGCGGACGGATTTTCCGCTGTACGCTCCGTCATACTCACTCTCGCCGACATTGAATTTGAGCTTATCAGTATCTTATTGTGCTTTCCCGCACTGCGTATCGAAATTATTATCTCCTCTCGGGAGGGCTGATAGATCTTGTCTATTCTTCCGCCGACAAGCCCTGCCGACAGCATTTCAGATACCACACAGTGAAGAAAAGTGCCGTCAAGTGACATCGGCAGTCCTTTCCGTCACACGTTAAATTATATATGAGCAGGGGTCTTTACTGCTCTGTGCGACAAATATCTGTGTATTGTGGAATTTGCGGCTCAGAACACCGCAAAGATAATTGCAAAGTATATTTTCCGTGTAGAAGTGACCTGCGTCAATAAGGCAGAAATCCCTGTTGACAGCGTCTATCCACACATCGTGCTTTATATCGCCCGTTATAAGAGCGTCACAGCCTGCGGCAAAGGCAAGCGGTAATGTGCTTCCGCCTGCACCGGAACAGACGGCTACACGCTTTATCGGTCTGTCTGTTTCGGTATAGCGTACCACCGTGCAGTCAAACGCTTTCTTACAACACTCAGCAAGAGCCTTGGCGTGAGTGGCAATAGGCAGTTCGCATATTTTACCGTAGCCTGTTCCATCGGGCATAACGGGTTCTAATATCTTGTCGGAACGCTCAAATTCAAGCAGATCGAGCATAATGTCAGTAACGCCGTTTTTGGTCATATCCGCATTTGTATGCATACATACCGCGTTCAGCTTATTCTTTATAAGCTCGTAAACCGGCGTACCCTCCGTCACGCTTTTCAGCGGATCGAAAATAACAGGGTGATGCGATATTATAAGATTGGCTTTATTCGCCACAGCCTCTTTTATCACATCGTTGGTTATGTCAAGACAAAGGCATATGCCATTAACTGCGGCGTTCATATCGCCGACAAGAAATCCGCTGTTGTCAAACTTATCCTGCACCGAAAACGGTGCGTATTCATTCAGAAACTCATAGATAGCTGTCTCTTATACACATCTGACGCTGCCGACGAAGAGGATAGTG